>Ga0272448_1001683_pt1 | contig 29141 bp, 11 predicted proteins | sample YNPCB0191_FD_202220 | JGI IMG/M metagenome (GOLD analysis project Ga0272448, IMG submission 202220) | Hot spring sediment microbial communities from Yellowstone National Park, WY, United States - YNP-CB-019-1 | ecosystem: Environmental > Aquatic > Thermal springs > Hot (42-90C) > Sediment...
AGTTCGACGCAGTGGTGATCTTCTTCGAGGGCGAGGCGACGGGTTTCCCCTGGCCGACGATCAACTTCAGGTCGGCCCTGAATGCGAGTTATCTGAAGAAGCGCGAGGTAGCCCTCGCCATGCGCGCTGCCTCGAAGCCGAAGAAAACCGGTGACGAACTCGCCGATGCAGAGGAAGAGGCGAAGCGGGAGAAGGACGAGCTGGAGGCCGGTGCTCCGCCAGTCCAGGACGCAGCGGACGCGAAGTACTCCGAAGAACTCAAGATCGAAGACCTGCCGTGCCAGCGGAACCTACTGAGGGAGTTCTGCGACGCGGCGCACGAGAAGGGACTCGAGGTTTACATGATCTGTCGCCCGGAGGACATGGGCAAGCTCTACATCGGCCCGAAGGACCAGGACCCGTACGAGACCTTTCTCAAGGAAAGTGCTGCGGGCGGCGTGGACGGCGTCTCGCTGACGCCCGACGAAGAGTACCCGCTGTGGCAGTGCGGCTTCTATCCGCGCTGGCGCGAATTCGACGAGCGGACCAGAGACAAGCGCAAAGACTTCACCACAGCGGAGTTGCGGCGATGGCGAGAGGAACGCTCCAGGGTTGCGGGCCTCTGCATGAGAGACCGGATGGAGAACGTCCGTAAGATCAAGCCGGACTGCAAGTTTTACGTCGACGGCGCCCACTTGCTGAATAGCGGCGACCCGTACGACGTGATCTGGCACATCGCAGACCCGGACTATGTAGGTTGCTCTTACCAATCCCATGTGGTGCCCCGCTGGGCCGCTACCTCCAGGAACCGGCGCGTGGCAATGGGCGAGTACACTCATAGAACGGTGCGGTACAACCTCGAAAGCCTGCTGCTCGGCGCGCGCATGATCCGTTCGTACAGATTCAATTACATCGAGCTGGCCAAGAGCCAGGACCATCGCATTCGGGAGAATCAGTTCATTGGCCAATTCATGCGCTGGGGTGGAACGCGACCTACACGGCCCCCGACGGCGCTGCTGGTTTCGCGCACGTCCGAGACGTATTGGCCGGAGGACTGCCGAGCAGGCCGGCTGAAGAGCCAGGATCCGGATCGCTGCTGGATGATCGAGGAGATCGTCTACGAGTTTCTCATCAAGAACGGCTACACCTTCGACGTCTATTACCTGGATCAGGCGGACGATCTCGAAGCGCTCAGGGGCTACCGACTCGTGATACTGCCGTTTGCGTACTCGGTCTCGCGCGCGGCGTTCGCCAGACTGCTCGAAGCCTACAAGGCCGGCGTGAACTTCTTGATCTGCGAACGCACGGGCGACGTGGACGAAATCGGACAGCCGTACGATCGCCCGTTGCTCGAGGAATGGATGGCGGAGGGAAGGCAGGCCGGCCGAATCGCCTCCGCCGATGTCAATCTCGTCGAGCTGGAGAGCTCGCGCTCGTTCGTGCAGAAGATGGCCTCCATCGTGGATCCGTTGCTGGGCAAGCACAAGGACCTGTACCTGAAGCGCTATGGGAACAGGATCGAGGCAGTTGTTGCGACCGTGTCGCCGACTGAACGGTACGTGTCGTTCATCAACTGGGAAGATAAGGAGTCGGCAATCGAGGCTGGGCTGAATCTGCCCGACGGGCAGTACAAGCTCTTGACCCTCACATCCGCCGACCCCACACAGATGAGGGAGGGAGCTATCGCAGGAGAGAAGATCGTCTCGGCCGAAAAGCTGCGGAACTTCGCTTTGAAGCTTACCGCGGACGAAGTGCTCTCGATCTACGTGCTACCGGCGGATCGGCGGTGGGGACAGTGGTAGCTCCGTCGCTTGGGTGCCGAGTGAGGCCGTCCCGGTTTTGGAGTTACGGTGCGAGATCGAGTATCGAGGATTGGGTATTCCCGCCAAGGAGACACGGAGAACGACGATGACAGATGAATTGAAGTGGTTTACGCCGAAGGAGGCACCGTTCAAGTTGGCCGGCTTCGCGTGGTTTGCGAAAGAGCAAATCTACCGGAGGCTGCCTGCGAAACCTGCGAGTCCCTTGCCCCAGGCCGTAGACTCGCTGGCGAACTGCACGGCCGGCGGACAGATTCGCTTCCAGACTGACTCGAAGCGAGTTTCTGTTCGCGTGAGGCTCTCAGGCCCCGCCAATATGTGTCACATGCCGTCCACTGGCCAGTGCGGTTTCGACTGTTACATCGGCCCGCCGAGAGCACAGAGATACTGCGGGACCGCCAAGTACGATCACACGCAACTATCCTACGAATGTACCCTATTCGAGCGTGCACGCACGGAGATGTGCAACGTTACCCTCAACTTCCCCCTCTACCAAGGGGTCGAGGAGGTTTCGGTCGGATTGGAGCCGGGGTCAGCCGTCGAGCCGCCGCTTCCGTTCCGCGGCGATGGGTGCGTCGTCGCCTACGGGACCTCGATCACCCAGGGCGGATGCGCCTGCCGACCAGGGATGGCATATACGAACATCCTGAGTCGCCGCCTGAATATCGAGTTCGTCAATCTCGGTTTTTCCGGGAGCGGGCGCGGCGAACCTGAGGTGGCGAGGACGATCGCGGAGGTCGCCAACCCCGCCTGCTTCATCCTCGACTACGAGGCGAACGCCGGGGGCGAGGTGCTCTTCAACACACTGCCCGAGTTCATTCGTATTCTCCGGGCGGCTCATCGGCGGGTACCGATTCTCGTGGTCTCCCGTATCGCCTTTGCGTGGGACGCGTACGACGAAGGTGCCCTGCGGGACAGGATTCGGCGCCGCGACTTCCAACGTGAGACGGTGGAAGACCTGCGCAGCAAGGGCGACCGGCAAATCTTCTTCCACGACGGCTCGGAGATGCTCGGCGCGGACTTCGACGAATGCACCGTGGATGGCGTTCATCCGACCGATCTCGGATTCATCCGTATGGCGACGGCTCTGGAGCCGGTGGTCGAGAGCATTCTGCGCTCGATAGGTGTATAGACCATGCTCGAAGTGATCCTTATCGGCGACTCGATTCGCATCGGGTATCAAGCGACTGTGATGGCCGAGCTTGCGGGTGTGGCCAACGTATGGGGTCCAGAGGACAATGGCGGGACGAGTGCAAACGTTTTCGCTCACCTCGACGCTTGGATCATCTCCCGCAAGGCCGACGTGGTCCATCTGAACTGCGGCCTTCACGACATAAAGAGGGCGTTCGGCGCAAAGGAGTGCCTCATCCCGCTGGCCCAGTATCGCTCGAATGTGGAGAGCATTTTCAGGGCGATCCGGGAGCGTAGTTCCGCCCGGCTCATATGGGCTACGACGACGCCCGTCAACGAGAGCGTTGGCATCACGAGAGGAAGGGTTTCGATCGCTTCGAGGCCGACGTCGGTGCGTACAACGCGGCGGCCCTCGAGATCGCCCGCCGGCTTGGCGTGCAGGTCAACGATCTGTTCGAGGTCGTGATGCGCTCAGGGCGCGACGAGCTTCTCCAGAAGGACGGGGTGCATTTCACGGAAGCCGGCTCCAAGCTCCTCGGCGAGGCCGTAGCCGCCGCAATTCGCGGACTGCTCGACCCCCGCTACCACACGGAGCGATAGGTGCCGCCGGTGATCCTGGCGATCTCGCGGAGCAGGTCGGCCCCATACTCCTGTCGGAATCCGATGGTGTAGATCGGAACCGCGCCTCTGCCCAACCTAAGGGTCTGGCTCTTGACGAAGGTCGCTACGTCCCGGTCGAAGAGCCCGTCGGAGAGCAGGAAGATCACGTCGGGCTTGTTATCGTAAGCGATCTTCAGCGATGGTATGGGATCGGTACCCCCGCCGGCTGTGATCGTACCGAGGAACTGCATGCCCTCCTGTTTTGTGAGGGGGCACGCCCTGACGAGCCGGGGTTTGAACGGTACCGTGTTGGCGCGGTCGTAGAAGATGACGTTGAACCATGCATACGCGCTCAGAGCCTTGAGGCTGTTGGTCAGCTCGGAGATGACGGCGCCGAGTTTGCCGTCTTCGCCCATACTGCCGGACTTGTCTACGATGTAGACGACCTTCTGAGCAGTAGCTCTGGAGCCGAAGAAGGCGACCTGTCCCGATCCGCTTCCGCTACCGGGTCCGCGGCCGGAGCCACGGCCTGTGCCGATCCCTCCGCCTTCACCGCCGCCCCAGCCGCCGCCGAAGCCGCCCGTGCCGGAGCCTATCCCTCTGCCGCCCCCGAGATATATCTCGCCCGGTCCAGAACTCCATAGCCCGGCAAGCTTCGAGTCGGAGCCGCCCGGCTCTCCACCACCGCCGCCAGCCATGATCTCCCGGAGAGGATCCGAGGTATCCGGCTTCGCGTCTGCCGCCTCTGCAGGATCGAGGGTCAGGTCCAGGGGCACCTCAGCTTGAAGCAGGGGCGGTTCTTCGACCCGCTGGGACTCCGCGCCCTTCCTGCCGATGACAGGCTCCTCTCCCTGAGTGAGGTTGACCTCCGGCTCGATGTAGTCCACCGGAATGAGCACCCTGGTGACGACGGGCTCCTGCGTCTTGACGAAGACGACAAAGAGCAGAAGGATGACGACATGCGTCGCGACAGAGGCTGCGTGGGAGAGGAAGAGGGCCTTCGGCCCGCGCATCCCCTTGCGCTGATCGGGGGACCCGGACCGAGGCGAGAAGGCCGCCGGGTCGCGGTCCGAATAGATGCTGCTCGGTTCCGAGTCGCTACCGGGCGCGGGGCCAAGGGGGACGTCCCCCATTTTTCCGGCTTTGTCCTTCATCCTTCCTCCATTCTACGCCTGTCGGCAAGCACCTGCAACCGTGCCGTTTCCTCCCGGAGGTGACGCGGGAAGAGGATTGAAAATGAGCGTACCGGTAACATTGTGAGTACCAGAGTGAGAGGAACCGCCATGGAACAAGCAGAGGCGAGTACAGTTGATCTGGAGTTGGTGGAGAAGGCACACACGGCGCGGGACCGGATTCTCAAAGAGATACGGAAGGTAATCATCGGCCAGGATGAGTTGATCGAACAGGTGCTTGTGGCGATGTTCGCGGGCGGTCACGTGCTTATGGTCGGCGTGCCCGGCCTCGCGAAGACGCTGCTCGTGAGAACCGTGGCAAAGACGCTCTCCGTGAGCTTCAAACGCATCCAGTTCACGCCAGACATGATGCCCTCCGACATCACGGGCACCGAGGTTCTGGAGGAGGACCATGCAACGGGGCGGAAGCAATTCGTCTTCGTCCATGGCCCCGTGTTCACGAATCTCCTCCTCGCAGACGAAATCAACCGGACGCCACCGAAGACCCAGGCTGCGCTGCTCGAGGCCATGCAGGAGAAGCACGTCACCGTCGGCAAGAAGACCTACGTTCTCGACGAACCGTTTATGGTGATGGCAACGCAGAACCCGATCGAGCAGGAGGGGACCTACCCGCTGCCGGAGGCACAACTGGATCGCTTCATGTTCAATGTCCTCGTTGACTACCCGAAGGACGACGACCTGAAGGAGATCATCCGGAAGACGACGACAGGCGAGCTCGGCGAGCCGGAGCCGGTTCTTGACGGCGAGCAGGTGCTTACGCTGCGGCGTGCGGTCCGAATGATCCCGATCAGCGACCATGTGCTCGACTACGTCGTCCGGCTGGTCGTCGCCACACACCCGAACGACGCGCGCTCGCCCGAGGTGAGTCGGAAGTACCTGGCGTGGGGATGTGGACCGCGAGCCGGCCAGTACCTGTCGTTGGGTGCGAAGAGCCGCGCACTCCTTCACGGCAAGCTCCAGGCGACTATCGAGGACGTACGAGCCGTCGCCCATGCTGTGATGCGTCACCGCCTCGTCCCGAACTACACGGCCATCGCCGAGGGAGTGGACACGAACGCGGTGATTGACCGGCTGCTCCAATCGGTCCCCGAGAGGCGGCACGAAGGGTGAGCTGAGCCGGGACCGGTGCGAGGGTGTCGAGCATGAGTGCGATCCCCGGTATGCGGTTCCTCGACGCGAGGATTCTACGCTCGATCTCCCGGATCGAAATCAAAGCACGCCTCCTCGTGGAGGGCATGTACGCCTCGCGCCACCGCTGCCCGTTCTACGGCTACAGCGTCGAGTTCGTTGATCACCGTGAATACACAGCCGGGGACGAACCGCGCACGATCGACTGGAAGATGCTTGCACGGACGGAGCGGTACTACGTGAAACGGTTCGAGATGGAGTCGAACATGAACGTGGTATGCCTCCTCGACGCGAGCGCCTCGATGGGATATCCTCGGGCGGACGCGGGGCGCTTGAGCAAGATCGAGTACGGCTGCTACCTTGCAGCGTCACTGGCGTACCTTGCCGTACGCCAGCAGGACTCGCCGGGCCTCGTCACATTCGACCGGGACGTTCGGGACTTCATCCCGCCGAAGCAGGGGCAGCGACAGCTCTATACGATCCTGGGGAAGTTGGAGGCGCTCAGTGCTGCCGCCGAGACTGACCTCTGCCACGTGCTGAAGGCGCTCTCCCAGCGGCTGACCCGGCGTGGGATCGTCATCCTCCTGAGCGACTGCTATGGCGAGCCGGAACGGGTGACCGACGGGGTCCGCCACATGGCTGCTCGCGGCCACGATGTGGTCGTCTTCCAGATTCTCGATCACGACGAGATCGCCTTTCCCTTCCAAGCCCTGACGAGCTTTCGCGATCTGGAGACCGGTGCCCAGGTCATGAGCGACCCGCTCGTCCAACGAAGGCTCTACCTCGAGCGGCTGGATCGGTTCGTCCGAGGCGTCCGGGGCGGGTGCTCCCAAGCCGGGGCCGACTATCGGCTGATAAAGACGACCGATCCTATCGAGGTCGTGCTGAGGGACTACCTCTTGTACCGTAGAGCGAGGGCGAGGTGAGCCTGTTATACCCATTGATGCTGGTCGGGGCATCGAGCCTGGTGATCCCCGTTGTGATCCACCTCATTGCGCGCCACCGGTTCCCGGTCCAGGACTTCCCCTCGACCTGGCTGCTCCGGAGCGACGAGCGCACCAATGTCTTCGCTCCGAAGCTCGTGGACGCGGGGCAATTACTGCTTCGGCTGTTGGTGCTGGCGCTGTTGGTGCTGGCGATGGCGCGGCTCTTCGGCTCGTGGGTGTCGTCCGAACCGGCCCCACGCAATGTCGTCCTTGTCATTGACTGTTCGGCGAGCATGAACATGCTCGCCAGTGGCCCGGACGGACGGCGGGTGCCTCTCGTTGACCTCGCCAGGAAGACTGCCCGCGAGCTGCTCGAGACCGTTCAGCCTCCCGGGCAATGCGCCGTCATCGCAGCGGGCGAGGAGGCTCGATTGCTCTGCAGTCTCGGCCCTACGACCGCCCCCGCAGTGGCTGCTCTCGACACCATCACCGGCACTGACGGTTCCGGGCACGGATTGATCCGGGCAATAGCCCTGGGATGCGAGCTGGTCCGTGGACGGCGCGAGATCTGCTCCCAGGTCGTCGTCCTCACAGACCTTCGTTCCAGCGCCTTCGAGGTTCGCAACGCCTACGATCTCCGCCGGATCGAGCTCGCGCAACGCGCGATGGGCGATGCTCTCCAGCTCCTTCTCGTGGACGTTTCTCGGGGAGCCTCGGACAACATCGGGATCGTCCGGGCGTCCCTGCGCGGCCGTCCTCCGAGGGTCGGTGACGATGCCCATGTCGTCGTGCGCGTCGCGAACTCCACGACGAAGCCGGCGAAGGCCTCGCTCCGGTTGACCGTCGGCAATGAGCGACAACCCGGCTCGAAGAGCATCTCGCTCGATCCCGGCACCGACGCGGTTGTGGATGTGACCACGCCTGTGAACCGTTCGCTTCGCAGTTTCGCCCAAGCTCACCTGACTACGCGAGACGCTCTCCCCAACGACGACATATTCCGCCTGCCATTCGAGGTTGCGGATGTCCAGCGCGTTCTCATCGTCCATAGCGGCAGCCCCGCATCCTCGCCGTCCCCGGCCTCGCAGCCCCGAGAAGCGGCTCCCAGCGGGAAGGCCGCTCCGCCTGAAGGCGACGCAACTCTGACCGGGGCGGCGATACTGCGGTACGTGCTGAACCCCGGTCGGGAGCTCGGCCGCGGCTACGGGACTGGGATCACGACGACTACCATCGGCGCGGAGGCTCTATCCGCCCAGCCGCTCAGCAAGTACGATCTCATCGTCCTGTACGACGTCAGTAGCCTTCCGGAGCCCGTGCTCGGCGATCTCGAGAGCTTCGTCCGCGAGGGCAAGTCGCTGCTGATCGTGTGCTCCGGCGGCCTGAATCCGATCCGCTTCAACCGCACGATCGCTTCGGGGGTGGGCAAGAGGAAACCGCTTTCGCCGGCCGAGATCGGGAACGAACAGGTCTTCGATCCCCCGATCCGCATCGTGCTGACAGCCAACCCTCATCCCGTCCTCGCACCGTTCAAGGATCCGCTCCAGGGCGACCTCTCGGTGATCCGCCTGGCCAGGCTCCGGGAGGTGAGGAGCACGGCAGAGGGCGCGTCGGTGGTGCTGCGCGGGAGCGGTGGGCAGCCCCTCGGCCTGGAGATGCCGCTCGGCCACGGCCGCGTCGCTCTGCTGACTTTTGGATTCGAACTCGATCACGGCAACCTCGCGCGCTCTCGGATCTTCCCCGTTCTCATGTGGCGCATGGTGGACTATCTGACGGGGCAACTGCGGACGCGGGTGCCCGACGTGTTGACGGCGCTGCGGCCTGCGGTGCTCGATGTGTCCGAGCCGGCCTTCGCGTTCGTGGAGGAACTGGAGTTGACTCGGGTGGATCCGCTCGGGCCGACGGCTCTACGCCTGCCGATCCAGAAGGAAAAGACTGTCCTGCTCGAGGGGCTACCGTCCGGACAGTACCTCCTGCACAAGGTCGCGGCCTCCTCCGTACCCGGGCAGCTTTTCAGCTACGCCCGTTGCATCGCGGTCAACCCGGACCCGTGCGAGAGCGATATGAAACAGACGAGTGAGGAGGAGTTGAGGCCCGTCCTGGGCAGCCGGGTGGGCGTGGCGAAAGCAGAGGATATCGGGAGATTTGTTCCGCGCGGTGGCGAGGCATGGAGGTGGATCGTATTGCTTCTTGCGATCGTCTACGGGCTCGAGGGCATCATCGCTTGGGCGCTGAGTGCGCGCCGCGAGAAGCGCCGAAGCGCAGGAGGAGCCGAGTGAGCCTCGTCTATTGGCTCCTGGGTCTACCGTCGCCCGGTACGATCGTCCACTCGACGGGATGGGTGTGGTACGCCGCCTCGCCCGTGGGGACGAGTACTCTCGTCTTCCTGATCGTGCTCGGGCTTTGCGTCGCGGGTCTCAATCTCCTGCCTCAAAATGTCATGCCCTGGAGCACGCGATTCACATTGACGATCGTCCGTATGGTCGGCTTCGGCCTGCTGGTGCTCATGCTCTGCCAACTCGAACTGCGCCTCGAGCTTGAGCGAGTAGTCCGTCCGCAAGTGGCCGTGCTAACAGACATTTCGGGGAGCATGGGGGTCCGGGATATGGCTGGCAAGACTCGGCTGGAGGCGGCGCGCGGGGTGCTGGACGACCTGCTGGCTTCGATCGGGAACCGGGCCGACCTGATCGAATACACGTTCAACTGGCGGTTAGAGGGACGATCCGCTCGGACGGTCTCCGAGCCGGCGGGTTCGACGCGTCTCATTGATGCCCTGGCCGAAGTCGCACGCCGGGAGGCCGACCTACACGCGGTGGTCATCCTTTCCGACGGGAACGACACGACGGGCAACCGGGGCGCGCTTGTAGCGCCGCTCCTCGCCGCTCGCCGCATCCCCGTCTATCCGGTTGTCCTTGGCGATCCGAACGCCCCGCGGCTGGTCAGTGTCAAGATCACAGGCGCTGGCGAGTATGTCCGCCTTGGCGACGAGCTACGGCTGGTCGCTACGCTGACAGCCCATGGGCTCGACGGCCAGGCAGTTACAGTTCGGCTCCTCGAGGAGGGCAATCCGAAGCCACTTGCTACGCGCGAGAATGTGCGCCTCGGGAAGGGACCAGTCGAGGTCGCCTTCGTGACCAAGCCCGACAAAGCGGGGGTGAAAACCTATCGTATCGTCACGGAGGGCGTCAGAGGTTCCGTGAGCGAGCGGTCGCTCGTGGCCGAGCGCCGCGTAGAAGTAGTCAACTCGAAGATCCGGGTGCTGTATCTGGATATTCCGAGGGACGAGCGCAAGATTCTCGGGCACTGGCTGTCGGTCGATCCCGTGGTTGACTTGGCGACGCTGACGATGCTGCCGAAGGGGGGCTGGTACGCGCAAGGGGCCTTGCAACACGAGAACGCAGGCGACGGCCTGCCCAACCAGGAGGCAGAACTCTGCCGGTACGACGTGGTGATCCTGGGGGACATTCCCCGCTCGTATTTCCGAAGCGGCGGCGATGTATCCGAGAGCAAGCTGGAGCGTCTCGCGGAGTTCGTCTCGCGTCGCGGCGGCGGGCTGATCACGCTCGGCGGCCGCAGCGTTTACGCGGCAGGCCAGTACCATGACTCCGCGCTCGCCCGGATTCTCCCTTTCACGATCGAACCGACAGACAAGCCCCAGGTACCCTACCTCTTCAAGATCACCCCGACTGCCGCCGGCTTGAGTCATCCCCTGATGCAGTTGGAGTGGGAGCCGGAGGCGAATCGAGAAGCATGGTACGACCTGCCGCCACTGGACGGCTGCAACCGGGTCGGCCGGATCAAGCCGGGCGCGAGCCTGCTGGCTGTCCGAACGCTTGATGAAGGCCCGATGCCGATGATAGCCATACAGAACGTCGGCAAGGGCAGGGTCCTCTCGCTCGCCGTGGACACTACCTGGCGATGGGAGATGCTACGCCCGGAGGAAGGGGAGGACTACTTCAGGCGTTTCTGGGGTAATGCCGTCCGCGTCCTCGCCCCGGACCCCCGCATCACGCCCAATCGGCCACAGGTGCTTCGCTCGCAGTCTGCTACTCCCGTCGGCCAGACTATCACACTCTCGACTCGCCTCGTGGACAGCTTGTACAAACCCATCCGCGGCGCCGACCTCGTCGTCAAGGTCACAAGCCCTTCCGGCAAAGTTACCAACATCTATCCTTGCGACGGGCGACAGGCGCCGGGACTCTACGAGTACGACATCCCGCTCGACGAACCAGGGCAATGGGAGGTCGCGGCGAAGTACAAGGATCATGTGGTCGTCGAGCGGATCGCCGCCGGAGAAAGCACGGAGGAGCTTGACGATCCGCGCTCCCGGCCCGAAGAGCTGGCGGAGCTTGCCGAGGCGACGGGAGGAAAGCTGCTCCGACCCGACGAGGCTCCGTCGTCGCTCGTCAAAATGCTGGAGCTCGAAGGGGCGGGCGGTCAGGGCCGCCGCTTGACGCAGACGGTCTCCGTACCGGTCTGGAATCTGCCCGTAACGCTCGCACTCTTCGTGGCGCTCGTTTGCGCCGACTGCTACGTTCGCAAGAGAAGGGGAATGGTATGAGCCTCCGGTCTCTGGATTCCAGCTACTCGATCGTAGTGTCCGAAGTGGGACGGTTCGGGCGATTTCGGAAGCGATGGGCCGTGATCGCGGGGCTGTCGAAGTTCGTGCTGGCCGGGCCGGGTCTCCTTCTCACATGGTTTCTCCTCGACTGGATCGTCCTGCTGCCGGCCTGGCCGCTTTTTGTGCTGTTCGTAGCTGTCGGCGGTGTCGCTCTCGGTGCGGTGATCGCGTGGGTGCTCTGGCCGATGCTGAGGCGGGTCCACCTCGAGAACGAGGCCCTCCTGATCGAGTCCCTCCACGGCAAGCTGGACAACCAGATCATCGGGGCTCTCCAACTCGGCCGGGAGGTGTCGGAGGCATTGGGCACTGGCAAGGCTCTCGGCTATTCGCCGCACCTGGTAGCGGCGCTTGTCGCGCAAACGAGCGAAAGTCTTCGGCGGCTCCAGCCCGTGAAGCTTCTCGACCTGCGGCGGGTGCGCCGGTTGCTGGCCTGTGCGCTTGCCGTAGTGCTGGCGATCGCAGTCACGCTGCTCGTCGCCCGAACGGCGGTCCAGCGGCGCATCGAGCGATTGCAAGATGCCTACGCTGCCGTGCTGGATTCCCTCTTACCGGTCGAGATGCGAGTAAGTCCGGGCAACGTTACTGTCGTCCGAGGTCGTCCGGTCACGTTGGGCGTCGAGGTGATCGGCGCCCGCCGGCGGGAAGTGCGTCTCCTGCGCGCACCGATCCAGACCGCGGACAAGGCGTCGCCAGCTTTCTCCGACGCTGCAGTGGATTGCCTCTCGCTCCGCGAGGGGCGGGCCGCGCTGCACATTCCGCGGGCTTCGGAATCGTTCCGATACAGGTTCGAGTACGCCCGCCGCGCGAGCAAGGAGTACAGCGTGCTCGTCGGCGACCTGCCGACCCTGAGCGCGATCAACTACGAGCTGATCTACCCGGCCTACACCGGTCAGCCGCCGCGAACGCTCACGGGTCGCATCCCACGGCTCCACGCCTTGGTCGGGACGGACGTGCTCGTGAGCTTTGCGGCAAGTACGGAGCTGCACCCGGAGCTTTCCTATGTCGAGTGGCAGGTCGGCCCGCGACAAGCCATGAATGTCACCGGGCGCTTCGGCCACTTCAGCTTCCAGATCAACCGGCCGAACCGTGCGACGATACACTTGACAGGGGCCCATGGTCCCGGCTTCGAGATGGAACAGCCTGTGACATTCGAGGTAGCCGTCCAACGCGACGAGGCGCCGACCGTCGAGGTCCTGCTCAAGCAGAAGAAGCTGACGATGCTGGCAGAGGAGGCGGCGAGCTTGGGCCTGAGCTGGGTCGCGGAGGACGACTTCGGGGTCTCGGAGGTCACTCTGGACTGGAAGATCGAGGCCATTGACGAGTTGCTCGGCCGGCAGCCCCGTCAGGGGTCGGCACCGCCCAGGCGATTCGATCCAGCCCTCGACCGGGTGAGAGGGATCTTCCCCGAGATATTCAAGGACACGACTCCCCCGCTCGCACCGGGCGACCGCATCACGATCACGCTCAGAGCCACTGACAACAACACGCTCACCGGCCCTGGCGTGGGCAGGTCGCAGCCTGTGGAGATTGTCGTCGTGCGCCCGGATCTCGCCGGGTTTACGGAGCGCCAGTTCGCCTTCGGCTCTCGAGCGCTCCTGGGCGGCTTGCAGAAAGTCAAGCGAGCTACCGACCTTCTGATTGACCCGGTAAAGAGTATCCGGACAGAAGCCAAGCACGAGATCGAGAAGCAAGAGGTCAAGTCGCGCGTGGCCCAGGAGTCCTGGCCAAGCGGGTCGGAAGACGCCGTTGGAGACTACTTCCTGCTCATGTCGGGAGAGAGATAGATGGGTTCGCGGGTGGATAGTATGGATTTGCGACCGGGACGGTATTCGAAAGGTGTGCCGTTGGGCATTCCGATGTCGCTGCCCGTACTGTGTGGCCTCACTGTCCTGCTGGGGGCCGCTCGTTCCCTTGCGGATTCCTGGGCGGAAAGGGCCGAACGCCTGAACCGCACCGAGTTGAGCGTCGGCGAGGCCACCAAGCGGAGCGAACGCGAGGACAAGGACCGGCGGAACCGGATCGCCGTGCGGCGCATCAAGCCTGCCATGCCGGGAGTGGATTGGAACTGCGACCCGACGGCTATCCCTTACATGCTCTATCAGGTAAACAAGAGGACCGACCTACCCGTGTACATTGACAACAACGGTCTCGACGTGGCCAGCGATGAACTCTTCGAGTTCACTATCGTCTACCTGACCTCCCACGGACGCTGGGGCTTCAACGAGAAGGAGACTGCGAACATGGCGCGCTGGCTCAAGCGCGGTGGTACTCTGCTGCTCGACGATTGCTACAACCGCGGCAGCCCGTTCTCGGATTGCGTGAGGCCGGAGGTGTCGAAGATGATTCCTGGTAGCGAAGCGCGCGTCGTCGTCGAGGAGGACCAGCGCGTCGTGGACGCCTTCAAGATGGTCTATCCTACGATATGGCCGGGCCAGGGAGCCGGATTCCCGAACCAGCCGTGGCAGTATTTCCTTCTCGACGGACGCCCTGCCGTCTTTTTCAGTCCGAACGACGACGGGTGCGGATGGGAGGTCTCTACGCCGCCGACCGCGTCGAATCCGATCGGCGAGGGAATCGGGCACGGGGGCGACAACCGCCAGCGCGAGCTCATGTATCAATGGATCACGAACTGGATCCTCTATGCGTACACACATTAGAATGCCCAATCCCCGGTACGCGATGGCCAACACTGGGGGACGCGGCGGGGGCGCGCGGCACCCCGGCCGCTGTGTCGCTTCCGACGGTCGCCGGAACGTGCTCCTCCTCATAGTCTGCATCCTCGGAGCATGTACGTCCGCGCGGGCCGTGCCCGTCGAGCTCCGACTCGTCGTACACGACAAGCCCGAGATCACCCTCGACAAGGTCGAAATGGTGCGCCCTATCGTCAACCCCGTCTCGACTTCGAGCGGCGTCGAGATGAGGAAGATCGGCCTCGAACTCGTCTGTTGGGCGCGAAACGTCCGACTCGACGGTCAGCCGGTCTTCGAGCGCTACTACGAGGGTAAGTACATTGACCGCCTTCCGGTCGCCCGGCCCGACCTCCAGCCCGGAGACCACACGATCTGGCCCGGGAACCATGTCTTCTCCATCTCGAAGGATGGTACGGTATCGAGCAAGGCGCCCGATCTGATCGTCGAGGGGAAGGTGATCAAGATCAAGTGCTATCCGGTAACAGTCCGGGCCGTCCGGGCGACCCCGGACGAGGAGGCGGCAGAGGGTTCGCTGGGAATCTGCCCATTGCCTAACCTTACGATCTGGGAATCAGGCAACGCGGAAGAGGCCGCCGCTAAGCCAGAGGCCAGGCTGAAGATCATCGAGCTCCTTCCTGCGTACGACAAGTTCGCACCTCTCACCATCTGGCTTCCGGGCAACAAGATCGGCAAGGGCTATCTGATCCACCCGGTGGGACTGACCTTCCATCTCGGTCCCGAGGGCGTACTCGCTGGAGCCGGCGGCGGCCAGAGGCTCGATGCTGTCCGCGTGGAGAAGAACCTCGTCGAGATCGCTCTGCACGGGTTCCCTGTCTCCGGGACGGCTGGTTCGAAGGTGATAATCCCCGGTGTAGAGGAGTTCACCTGGTCGGAACGCGATGCGGGGATGCGCCAGTTCACGAGTTGGTATCCGCGAAAGGCACCTTACGAGTTCACGGTGTCGGAGGCGGGACCGTCGGTGCGTATTGATGGAGACCTTCGGATACTGCCTGTCAAGAGCATGAAGGTCGGGATGCTCGACCCGCTCGGTGGGGCGCAGTGGGGTCTTGTCGTCGAAATGGCGACGCGACACCTGTCTCCCGGCGGTAGGGTCAAGGCACGTATCCGTGCGATTGACACAAGCGAAGCCCTCGGTGTGTACCGGGCCGCAAAGGAAGCAAGGGCCGCGACCGGCAGGACGCTCGCGGCTCTCCGTTCCAGCCAGGCCAAGCTTGCGGAGATCTCGCAGGGCCTCCGGATCGTGCAGGAAGGGAAGCTCGCGGAGGAGGCGGCCAAGCAGAAGCTCGCCGAGATGCCGAGCGCGGCAGAAGCGGCCAAGGTACTCCTTCAGAAGTCCCTCGAGGAGATCGAGGTCGCGAGGACACGTGCGAGCGATGCCTTGAAGAGCCTGGAGACCGCGAGGTCGCGCGAGGCTGCCACTGAGAGGCTCCTCAACGCTCTGAGGCTATCGGAACCGTCTGCGCCGGCGATAGCAACTGTGGCTCGGGCCGCGGAGACGCTCAAGGCGGGAGTCAGTTCGCAAACACCAGCCGCCGAGGTCCTCAAGACACTTGACGAGCTCCAGACCCGGATCAACGACGCGCTGGGCAAACTCGACCAGGCTATCGAAGCGTTCGAGGACACTGAGCTTCCCGTCAAGGAGGCCGTTGCCACGATGAATCCGCTGGAGAGAGCTGCCCCGGTCGGGCGGATCCGGGCATACGGAGGCGAGGACTGGACGGACGTTCAGATCGAACCGTCGGGCTCGGAATGGCTCGTGTCAATTCCGAATCTGCCGAACGGTGTGTACCATCTGCGACTCGGCGTTCGCCCGTCCCGGTCGCCCGGCGAGCCGATCTTTGTAGAGGAGTACGTCTCCGTCGCCAGCGACGAACCAGCGAGCGTCGGGGTATTCACCCAACGTGGGCGTAGGGCTTTCTTCCGGGGGGAATCGTTCTGGATTGCGGTTGCCGTGCTCGCTCTCAAAGGACCTCTTCCGATTGGACAGCCGATCGTGGTGGACATGGTTGACTCACGTGGTCAACGCTTCGCGCTCGTACGGGAGAAGACGCCCCGGGCGATCGAGAAGCGGGAGACTTTCATCGTTCGCCTCGACGCAGCGCTCTCGCTCGACCTCGCTCCGGGACGTTATCGGGTGGAAGCCCGGGTAGGCTCCTGGCCGGCCCGGCCCATTTGGATTGACATCAGCGAACCGGAACCCCAGACTCACTTCACCAACTTGCTGAACGGCAAGTACAACGTATTGGGCGCTCGCTACGCCGACGTACTGCGGAATGGCGAAGGAGCAGACGAGCTGGCTTGTGGGATCGTCAACATCGGCTACAACGCTTTCATGGGCATGAGCTACGACGTGAATCGCGTCTACCGGGCGAATACTGAAGTGGAGCGTGTCGTGCGCGAGCGTCCCGAGATAGGCCCGTGGGAGACCTACTACCAGCCGAGCGGGCGCGACCGGTTCATGGATGCTTGCGTCCGGGCCAACCTGCGCTTCTACGAGAACCTGTTCACCTACAACGACACGATGCTTCCCCGGGAGCCGCGAATCCTCGACGCTTGCGAGCGGTACGCGAGTCTGGAGGTGTCTGCTATGCGACACAATCCGGCGTTTCGGGGCGTCTGCCTCTACGACGAGTTCTACGGCTCGGCGGACACGGGTACGGCGATGTCGCAGCTTTTCTACAAAGCTCAGGAGGTTACCTTCCGGGCGAAGCACAAGGGCTTGACGAGCGCCGAGGCATTGAAGGCACTCGACCGTTTCACGGGCCGGCCGTTTGGCCAGAGGCGCCAAGAGGATCTCGCCAAGTTCCGCACGTGGCCGGCCCACGAGGATAGTCTCTGGCGCGACTTCTCGACCCGGATGGCCAGTGCCGTCAAGGACGTCATGCCCACGAGCCAGAACTTCGCCCAGCAACGATTCTGGGGCGGCAACGGGGGGAACATCGCGGCAAACGGCACTCCCGACGATGTTTTCGATTCGCTCGACGCTGCGACCTGTGTGATGTACAAGGATGGCGGCGTCGGCGACCGGCCGGTGTTCGCGCCGATGCAGGTGGACGTGCTGCGTACGCGCGATCACCTTCCCGTCTGGACACAGCTACACACCTTCAGCGGCCCGCCCATTTACGGCAAGCACATTCTTCGCCAGGCTTTCTTCGGCCTGTCGCAGAAACCGGACGGTTTCAGCTTCTTCACGATCCAGGTGGATCCTGGCAATCCATCGTATATTGACAATCGCGACACGGTGCAGGACATCGCCAAGCGGCTTTGCACCCCTTATGGCGATCTTTTCCTCGCCCTCGAACGTGGTTACAAGAAGGTGGCGGTCTACTACTCCCGCGAGGCGGACTACCTCGCTTCCCGAAAGCCGAACAACCTCCAGGCGTGTTGCGAGGGGCTATGGGTAGCTTGCATCCGCGCCGGGTTCCCGGCGGATTTCCTCTACGACCGGCAAATTCGCGAAGGGCGCGGCATGGACTACGAGGTCATCTTCGCTCCTGGCTTTTTCTACGAGGATGAAGCATCGCCCGAAATCCTCGCAGCGCTCAGACGGTTGGTGAGTGCTGGAAAGACAGTCGTTGTCGAGCGCTCCAGCAAGCTACCCGTCGAGGGCATCGTCCGCTTGGATTCGGAACTCGACGAGTACGACGACAAGCTTGGCGGAGCGTTCCCACGTTACATTGACTTCGAGACCGAGATGGTCTGGGACCAGAGCGAAGAGACGACGAAACTCCTCCGTGATTTCCTCTCGAAACGTATTCCGCCTGCTGCCAAGCATGACCTCCTCGTCGGGCCGGACTGGCTTCGTTGCGGCGACGCTGAGTACATGGTGATACCGAACCTCGCATTCACCCGGTTCACCGGGCTCTACAAGACTCTATACCAGGCGCCCGACTGTCCGACGCTCCGTTTCCCGAAGCGGCCGCCCGTATGCTACGATATGCTCGAAATGAAGCGGGTGCCCGTCACGACCGAGGGCGACTGGATGACGCTTCGGGCCGACCTCCGGGCGTACCCGGGGAAGATATACGCCTTCCTCCCTGCGGAGATCGGCCGACTATCGCTGCGATCAGTGCCAAGTCCCGGAGCGGGGACCGATCTGCACTACGCCGTTTCCGTCCTCGACGCGCAAGGCAAGGCGATCCGGGCAGGCTTCCCCATCCAGATCACGCTTCGCGACCCCGCCGGAGCTCTCTACCACGAGGTCTACCGTGCGGCCGTGCCGGAATACCGCGGTACCTACCGTCTCCCGGCCAACGCACCCGCCGGGACCTGGAAGCTCTCGGTACGCGAACTGATCAGCGGAGCAGCCGCAGAGGCCACGCTCGACGTCGGTCCCGGTCGAGTCGGGCCCGCCACGCTGGATACCGCCACGGTTCGCATACACGACCCCGAACGCCTGGAGAGATTCCTGTCCGTTCGAGAGGAGATCCTAATCGGCCTGGACGATGGGCAGGCGTGGTGCCGTCCGCACGCGGAGCGGCTGTGTAGAGCACTGCTGGACCGCGGCCGCAAGGCAAGGATCGTTTCACTGGACGAGGTCATCCGTCTCCCGAGCGACTGGGACGCGCAGAATCCGGTTATTGACGGCTCGAGACTCTGGCGAGGCGATGTGGTAAATCCCGGACTGCTTGTGGATGCACCGCTCATCTTGATCGGGAGGCGTCGCGAGAACCGGCTCATCGAGGCGCTTCTCTGCCGAGACGTGCTGCCGGAGCCGTTGACCGACAGTTTCCCGGGGCCGGGACGGGCTGTGGTGGACTGGACGCGGCGAGCGTTTTCCACGCACTACGACACTGTAACTATCCTGTCGAACGATGAAGCGGGCCTGTCCCGTGGGATCGCTGTACTCGTCGGTAGCGACAGGGCGCTGGCCAGCCCAGTTCGCCCTACCGTCCTGACCCCGGAGCCGAACCCCGCCGTCCGTCTGGAGGAGGCCAAGACCGGTGGCCGTGTGCCGTCCAGCTATCGGGACTCGATCAGCACGGAGGACTTGATCCGGACGATAGACGTAGACCCTGCGTCGGGCCGGATTCTCGTCGGCACGTTCGGCTTCGGGCACAACCTGTTCTGTTTCGCCCCGGACGGCGAGCTTGTGTGGAAGCAATTCCTACCCGAGCACAATGTCTACTTTGCACGCTGGTGCACGGAGGAACGGCCGTCCGCTCCCGCCCGTCGCATCGCGGCGGCGACGGGACAGGGCTTCTTCTTCTTCATCCTCGATGCGGCGGATGGGCGCGTGCTCAAGAAGTTCGCCGCTACGGAGTGGCCCAGCTTTCACTACCAGGAAGGGGCGGTGAACACCGAGCTTCAGATCATCCTGAATCCTCCGCTCCGGCAGGTCCTCATCCGCGGCCTTACGGGGATCATGGCCGTGGACTACGAGGGGAACAAGATGTGGCACCACGACCGGGCCGAGGCCATCGCTTCCTACCCGAAGGAGGCGGAGCAGACGTTAGCCGCTGCCTTCCCGATCACGGTCCATGTGGGCAATATTGCCGCAAGCCCCGATGGTCAGAAGTTGGCTTATAGCGAGGAACGTATCATCGGCTCGACGCCCGGCGATGTTCCCGGTGCTGTGGTTGATCTCTGGCAACACACGCCAAAGGTGCTCGACGCACGCACGGGCCGGGTACTCCTCACGAACACGCAAGACCCCGGGAATCAGAAACGCCCCGGGAACTGGTGGGTCACCTGGCCGGCTGACTCGTCGGTCCCATTCGTCAATACGGGCAACCTATCCGCACCCATCGGCGCGGACGGGAAGATCGGAGCGTATACCCTGCGCGAAGGGAACAGGCTGAAGCACGGCGGCAAGCTGCTTATTACGCGCACGGACATCCGCCGCCTCGACCGAGATGGACGGATCATCTGGAAACTTAGCAGCAGCGAAGGGGCACTTGCGCCCCGGCTCGATACTCAATTGCAGCCTGCTTTCTCCCCGCCGTGGGTACTCGAACTCGATCGGCTGAACGAGGCCGAGACACGGCTCTATCGTTCGAACGCCGATGGTGTGGTCCGCTGCATCGATATGTCCAGCGGCAGGACGCTTTGGGAGAACAAGCTCCCATTCAGTGCCATCCTTTGCCCAGTGAAGGACGAACTGATTGCCGGAGCAAACAACGGGACGCTCGCCCGCTTCGACGCCTCGGGCAAGCGGCTCTGGGAAACTCGGCTCCGGGATCATCACGAGCTGCCGCAGAAGGATTATGCCGGCTACATCCAGGCCGCGCGGCTCCGCGACCCAGACTCGACGCCCGAGTTCTTCCCCGTCGGTCTGGACAAGCCCGGCGAATACGACTCGGTACTCCGAATGGGGTTGGAGCAACTGCAGAACGGAGGCTTCGAAACCCTGGAGGGCTGGAGCGAGGGCGCACGGTGCGAGCCGCCGGGGCGCTCGGGCAAGAGATCGCTCACCCTCCGACCGGGCCAGCTTGTCACCCAGCGGGTGAAGCGGAAGGTCGTCCCGTCCGCGACCTATCTCCTGGAGTTCTTCTACCGGGTTGACGGCGACCGGACACGGCTCACGGCTGGCGTCCTCCTCGGCGGAGCAAAGGAGACCCTCACTGCGTCCAAGTTCCGAGCACGACCCGATGAGTGGACCTTCGGCCGATTGGCTGTGAAATCGCTGGCGGATACGGTTACCCTGGATGTCGGCTTCGAGGCCGAGGCCGGCGAGATCCGCATAGACGACGTGAGTCTCCGCCCCGTCCGCTTCCCGTCCGCCAATCTCCTTGCCAACGCCGGACTCCATGCTATCGAGCCGACCTTTGTGAAGGACCCCCGCGTCCAGTACGAACGGATCCCCGGCAGTCTGCGGGACAAGCTGATGGGACTCAACCACGTCGTCGGCTTCAAGCAGGGCATGGCTAACACCGCGACGATCTATCTGGAAGAAGAAGCCTACCTCCACAACGGCCGGCTGGACGACGTCGGACCTGTCTGGGTTTACATGCCCGACAGTATGGGCTTCAGCATCGTCCTGACGAAGCCCGCGTACGTTTCCCATGTCGTCCTCTACTTGAACAACGCGACCCCGGACAATACCTACGAGACGATTTGTGTCCTCGCCAACAACCTCGACACGGGAACGCCCGAAGATGTGGCGTTGATCCGGGGGAATCGGCGACGTTTCGTCGTCGTTCATTTTCCCAAGCCGCTGTACACCGACTCGATCAAGCTCCTGCCCGCTATGCACGGCGGCCGGAGGGAGTGCCTCACCGAGGTGGAGGTTTACGGCCCGCTCGGCGGCCCATCCATCGGCGTGCATGGGAAGGGCTTCACGGATGATCCAGACGCAACGCCGATGTTCATGGGAGCGCCCGCGCACGTGCCAGCCAGGCTTCCGCCCGATCTCGTCGGCGAGTACGTCGAAACCGGGCGGATGCAGGCGTGGCAGCCGGCCTTCGGCGTCGGCGCCACTGTGGCGGACGGGCTGCTGACATATGCGGAGGCGAGCGGGGTCATTCGTTCCGTCAAGATGCCCGCAGTCGAAGGGGACAAGCGACTGCCGATGCAGTGGGGACCTAACTGGGCAGCAAGCACGATCACACCTACCACGACACCCGCACGCTACGCCGGCAGGCTCCTCGTCGGGTCGGCCGACGGAAAGCTGCATGCCGTGTCCGACGCCGGAACGAAACTCTGGGCGTTCCAGACCGGCGGTCGTGTCTGCTCCTGCCCGACACCGACGGGCGACGAGGTGTACTTCGGCTCAGACGATGGCAAGCTCTACAAGGTCGACGTCGACTCCGGTATTCTGATCTGGGAGTTCGCCACAGGCGACAAGGTCCGCAGCGCCCCGGCTCTGGCCGGAGGACGAGTTTACGCCGCCTCCTGGGACGGCTACCTCTATGCCGTTGACGCCGAGTCCGGCCTCGCGGCCTGGAAGGCTCCGCTCGCAAAATACACTCGCTCGAGCCCCGTGGTCCGAGGCGACCGTGTTTACATCGGCGACGAGCAGGGCAGGGCACTGTGCTTCAGTGCGTCGAACGGCTCGCTGATCTATCTACACGAGATCGGCGGCTACATCTCCGCCTGCCCTGTCGTTAGCGAGGACGGCGCCTTCTACGCAAGCGAGCAAGGCGATATCGCATTCGTGGGACACGACGGCAGCCTCCGCTGGAAGCAGCGGCTTCCCGTTCGCGTCACAGGCCAGCCCGTCGGCACGCAGACGCAGATCGTTCTTCCGACCGAGAAAGGCGTGATCGTGATCCGACGGGCCGACGGCCGTCAGGACGATCGCTTCGTCCCACCGGAGCCGCCGGGCAAGGTGATCTCAGCTCTGCCCTACGGAGACCGGCTGTGCCTCGTGGCTGCCTCCGCAGGCACCAGCCTCGTCGGTACGAGGTGGTACGCGAGCTATTCGGCCCTCCTCCTCGTTTGGGAACCGAAGTCGAAGATCCATGCACCGGTGAAGTAAGGCAGCAAATGGGAAACGCATGAACGGAAGGAGCTTTCAGATAAAGATAACCGATGAAGCAGGACACGGTACAGCCCGCGCTGCGGCGAGGCCAAGCTACCCGGTAAGCGCTTGCTTTGTCGTAGTGCTGCTCGTCTGCTCGGTTCGAATCCGGGCCGAAGCGTACTACCTCGTCGACAATTTCACCACCTCGTTGAACTCGGGAGACGGGGTCAGGTGCGAGGTGGAATCCGTAGAGGCGAAGGTTGGTTTGGCGTCGGCGAGGGTTTTCTACCAGGCGGATCCCCGTCAACGGCGGGCGACACTCGGATTTCCGGAAGCGGCCAAGCGAATCCCCGGGCCGGGCTTGCTCAAGCTCTGGGTGAAGGGTGACGCCTCGGGCAACGATATGGAGCTCGTTCTCCGCCACGCGCTCGTCAAGTCCGAACCGGACGGACGGCGAATGCTCTTTGGACACCGCGACTTCCCGCTTCCACGGATTCGACTCGATTTCGACGTTTGGCGGGAGATCGAGTTGGACGCACGCTCTCTGCCCGCCGAGGGGGTAGCGTGGTGGCATTCGCTCAACTTCTGGGTTTCCGGTGGTGACAAACCAAGGACGTCGGGGATGATTCTGCTGGACGATCTCAGGCTCTATCCAGTTTCGAGCCCGCCGGCGAGCACGTTTGCCGCGGGGCTGGTCGGGCCGCCGGTGCGCGAGTTTACCTCCGACGTCGCAGTCTTTCTGGACGTGAGGAACTTTGCGGCGAATCCGGGCAAGGTACGCGCCCGCATTGCGATGACAGACCGCAACGAAACGCTTGTTGCGGATCGCGACTTCACTGTCGAGCTGGCCGCGGGGGAGGGCAAGGAGACCAGGCTCGACCTCGCACCGGACAAGCTCGACGCCTACCTCCCGCCCTTCACGATTGACTGCGACATCGTGTCTGCGGACCTGCCGTCAGTCGCGATGCGGCAGAGCATCAAGCTCGTCATGGGCAATAGTCTCGCGCTCTTCGACGACTTCTCGGATGTCTTCGGGCGTTGGTTTACTTCGGGGTACCTGGCTGGTCCGCACGGGTGGAACTGGACCGGCTGGGCGCAGGGCGAGCGTCAACGCTATTCGCCATTCATCCAAACAGCCGCGGCCATTTCCCGCGTTCAGCTCTCGACCGTGCAGCCCACGGGCGACGCTACACAGGAGCCGGGCAACCCACAATCCCTGCCCCTCGATCCGCGATCCGCTCCCGGCGCTTATGCCATGCGTGTGGACTACGTCGGCAATGCTGTTGTCTGGAGCGGCTCCGGCCGCCACCTGCCGGGCAACCCGTACCGCCTCGGGCTCTGGGTCAAGGGTGACGGCAGCGGCAGCCGGCTCGCAGCGCTCTTCCTCGACTACACGGACGGTGCCGACTTCTGGGAGGGCGGGTGGAAACGGATCAACAACGGGGAGCGCACGCTCTGCACGCTCGACTTCGCCGATTGGCGCTACGTCGAGGTTGACCTGCCCGGCAACGGCATCGGCAGCAACACGAAGAAGGGCTCCTCCGACGCTCTCGACTTCCCCTTGGAACTAACCGGCTTCCAGGTGTACGCGGCTCAGAGACCCGCGGATCCGCGACAGCCGTCCGGTCCCAAAGTGCCCGTCGCGGGTTCCATCCTCATCGGTCCAATCCTCGTGCACACACAGGACGCACCCACCGCGAGCCTCTCCGTCCACATCGCCTATGACGATCCCGACCGCCGGTACGCCCATGACCGCACCGCCCACGTGACCGTTCACAATAGTTCCCCTGTCCACACCCGACAGGTTCTTGCTTCATGGTCTCTCCTCGACCGCAAGGGAGAGATAGTCGCTAAGGGGGAAAACGATTTCAAGCTCCCGCCTACCCGGCTGCGAACATTCACGATCGCCTTGAACAAGTACGCAACTGAGACCGCCCAGCGCCCGGGACCGCTCCGGCTCCAGGTGGTGGCAAGTGATGCGGACGACCTCTCCGTGACCGCCTCTCGCGAAATCATCCTCAGCAAACCCGACAGCTCGGCGCTCGTGAGCGACTTCGAGGCTGACCGCGGTTATCTCGGCCTGAAAGCATACGGGATCACGAACGCTCCTCCCTACGGCGAGTACGCTGCATCCACGACCGCCGAGCATGCACACTCCGGCCGGCGCTCGCTCGCCCTCCCCTGGGACAAGGAGACGCGAGTACGCTCCTTCGTCTCGATTGACCCTCCCCTGCCGGGTATACCCACGGAGCTTTCCGTCTGGATCCGCGGCGACGGTTCGGGCGTCCTTTTCTACCCGTTGATCGGAGACACGGTCGGCGTCAATCACGGCGCTCCGCAGGGGCAATGGGACCTGTTCCTTCCCAGAACAGACGGTCTGCAGACAGCCGAGCCCCGCGCGTCGTACAGCCTCCAGAATGCGGTCCGCGTGGATTGGACCGGCTGGCGCGAACTGAAGTTCCGGTTGCCTCCCGTGCCACCCGGCTGGGACAAGCCTGCGACAGTTCTCGGGTTCGTCCCAAGCTACCCCCTGGGTGTTCACTTCTCCCTCGACGCCGGCGGGGCACAGGGAGACCGGGGGGTCATCTACGCCGATGACCTCTGGGTTACGACTCACCTCGAACCCGACGAGCGGCTCGCGATGACCCTCGGCCGCTCCGGAGAGTCGAATGTCATCGCACCGGGCGGGCAAGTCGAGGTCAACCTTGCGAACTTCGACGCGGCCCGGCCCCGGAAGTGCCGGCTTTCGGGCGGCGTCTTCGATTGGCGCGACAGCCGTATAGCGGGCGTGGGTGCCGATCTCGAACTCGCACCGCGCGAGCAGCGGCGGCTCGTGCTCGCCGGAAACCTCGGGACCGGCGCCTACGCCGTCCGCGCAACGCTTACCGCCGAGGGCCGCACGGTCGGGGCTATAGACGAAGACCTCCTCGTAGCCGACCTTGTACCGTTCCTCGGCAACGAACTGCAGTCCGCTCTTCGCGACGAGTGGAAACTCCGTATCCCGATCCGCGACCGCTTTACCTTCGTGGACGAGGACTGGGACTGGATCGAGCCAAACCCCGGCAACTTCCAGATGGATACGCTCCGCACGCGCATCCGCTACGTACGCGAGCGCGGCGGCGAGCCGTACCCGCTACTCGGATACTGCGCGTATTGGGCCGGAGGCGTCGGCTTCGACCAGATGAAGCGTGACGCCCTCGCCCGACCACTCCGCGACGTCGGCCACGCAATCGACACCTTCCTGCTCCCCGAGCGAATCGAGGATTGGGACAGCTACGCCTGCGAGGTGATGCGCAGCGTGGGGACCGAAGCTGCCGGTTGGGTCGTTTGGAACAATCCGGATGGCTCCGAGCCCATGGGAGTGAGGCCGGATCGCTTCGCACTCATGATCGAGAAGGCCGACCGATGGCGGAGGGCCTATTGCCCCGATAAACCGCTGCTGATCGGCGGCCTCAATCCCCAGACCGCGATCCGATATCTCGGCGAACTTGCCAAGCATGGCGGACTGGAGCATATGACCGGGGTCAATGTCCGGCTCGACGTCGGGCGGCTTTCGCCGGAAGACGCACTCATAACGACCTATATACGCGAACTCCGAGCCGCACTTGAACAGTCGCCTTCGCGCACAGACGAGAGAGCGCAAAATCCCTCCACCGCCCAAACTCCCGAGCCGAGCGCACCTCAGCGGCCGAAGACGATCCTACTGACAGACCTGGATTGGGCGGTCGAGAAGGAGTCGCAGGGACTCACCGGCTTTGACCAGGCGGCTTACCTGATCCGATCGGATCTGCTCCTCGACCGGTTCGGCATACGACCCGTCCTATCCGTGCGCAACGAAGACGAGACTCGCCTCGGACTCGGCCTCGTCTATCGGCGCGGAATCACCGTTCCCCCGCTCTCCGAGAAGCTTCGCACTTACCAGTTCAAACCCGGCTGGTGGGGCGTCGCTCGTTGCCGGGAGACGATGGAGCGGTCGAGCTTCCTCGCCGAGATCGAGGTACAGGACGTCATCCCCGGACGAACCCGCTGCCTGCTATACCGGCGGACTGATGGTCGGGTCATTGCGATCGTTTGGCGGAATGACGATTTAGGCTCCCTCTCCTTCGAGTTCACGGGCGTCGGCGTGGAATCTGCGGCTGACATGTTTGGCTCGATAGTTCCCGCCAGGAGTGGTTGGTACTCGGTCGGCAAGTTGCCGGTAGTATTCGCTTTGCGGGATTCGACCGAGCCGTATGAGCAGGCGCTCCTGAGGCTTCGCGTCCGTGATGGAGCCGAGGCGGAGTGGCCGCAGCGAGTGCTCGCAGCGTTTACACCCGCGACCGGTGCGAGCTACCGGTACTCCCAAACCGGCGGGGAGCCGGCGATGCTGGCGGGCACTACGGTCTCGGCCGAGCCGCTCCAATGCACCGGCATACGATTTCCGAAGGGCGGTACAGAGAGCTTCCACTTGCAAGTACCGAAAGGTGCCGGTCTGGTTCTCAAGAAACGGTTCCTGCTCGACGAAGTCGGCCAGGAGGCGGAAGTGCTCGTGAATGGGAAGGTGGCCGGAAAATGGGACCTCCGCCGGACGGAGAAGGACCTTTCGGGTGGAATGCGCGATGCCATTTTCTTCGCGAGTCCCGGCGTCGTCGGCGGGGCGGAACATGTCGTGATTGAATTGCACTACGCCAGCGCTGCCAACACGGCAGCCTGGTACGTCCTCGAGTACCGTGGCGGCGACTTCCCCCTGAGTGCACTTGGTCCCATATATGCCGACCAGAATGTCGGCCACTGCCGCATTGGCCGCAATATGGTCGGTGCCCAGCTCAAGGTCGCAACCACCCCCGCCAAGAATGGCCTCGGCGTGTTTGCAAGGAGCCTCGTGGAGTATCCGCTCGACGGCCAGTTCAGGCGCTTTGTCGCACGGGTCGGCGTTGACGCGGCAACGGAAGGCAAGGGATCCGTCGTCTTCGAGGTCCACGGCGACGGGAAAAAGCTCTGGGCCTCGCCGGTCATGTCAGGACTTGACGAACCCAGGCCCGTGGAAGTGAACATCACCGGCGTGGGGCGGCTGCGCCTGATTGTCACGGACGCGGGCGACGGCAATAGGTTCGACGCCGCTGATTGGTGCGAGCCTGTCCTTACACCTTAGCGATTTTCCGGGATCGTCGAAGGCCAGGCCCAAGATGCCCGTGAGGAAACGGGAGATGGCGAGGTCGGATCGCAAAGTGATCCGAGAAATGGGGGCTTGGCCGGGGCACGGCCGCACGATCCCGCGGCACTACTTGTTGAACTCCCCGGCATCGTACTTCTTCCAGAAGTCCGCCGGGGCGAACCAGGCTTGCCCGTTAAGCGAGAGCCGGTTCAGAGTCTTCATCGCCCGGATGATCTCGATCCCCTTCTCGATCCGGTTCGGGGTGAAAGCCAACCCCTCCAGCTTCATCCCCTCCAGCGGACTCAGGTCGCGGACCGGGGTGCCGGAGCAGTGGAGCGTCGTCAGCGGCATGCCCTTCAATGGACTCAGGTCGCTGATGGCCGTCCTGCTGCAGACGAGCAGCTTCAGCGGCATGCCCGCGAGCGGACTCAGGTCGCGGACCTGCGTGAAGCCGCAGTTGAGGTATGTCAGCGGCATGCCCGCGAGCGGACTCAGGTCGCTAACTTGGGTGTCATGGCATTCGAGCGTCGTGAGCGGCATGCCTTTCAGCGGACTCAGGTCGCGGACCTGCGTGCTGTTGCAGTCGAGCGTCGTCAGTGGCATGCCCGCGAGCGGATTCAGGTCGCGGACTTGGGTGCCGGCACAGTTCAGGTCTGTCAGCGGCATGCCCGCGAGCGGATTCAGGTCGCGGACCCGGGTGTGGGAGCAGTCCAGCCACGTTAACGGCATGCCCTTCAGCGGACTCAGGTCGCGGACCCGGGTGTGGGAGCAGTCCAGCCACGTTAACGGCATGCCCTTCAATGGACTCAAGTCGGTGACGGCCGTCCAGGCGCAGTGGAGCGTCGTCAGTGGCATGCCTTTCAATGGACTCAGGTCGCGGACTTGGGTGTCGAGGCAGTAGAGCGTCGTGAGCGGCATGCCTTTCAGCGGACTCAGGTCGCTGATCTGCGTGCCGTTGCAGTAGAGCGTCGTCAGTGGCATGCCCGCGAGCGGATTCAGGTCGCTAACTTGGGTGTCGTGGCAGTAGAGCGTCGTGAGCGGCATGCCTTTCAGCGGACTCAGGTCGCTGATCTGCGTGCTGTTGCAGCCGAGCGTCGTCAGCCGCATGCCTTTCAATGGACTCAGGTCCGGGACCTCCGTGCTCTGGCAGTTGAGCGTCGTCAGCGGCATGCCTTTCAATGGACTCAGGTCGCGGACCGGCGTGTTGTAGCAGTCGAGCCCGGTCAGTGGCATGCCCGCGAGCGGGCTCAGGTCGCGGACCTTCGTGAAGCCGCAGTTGAGGTATGTCAGCGGCATGCCCTTCAGGGGACTCAGGTCGGCGATCTTGCTTCCGTAGCAGTTCAGGCTCCTGGCCTGGATTCCTCTCAGCGGCTGCAGCCAAAGCAGCTCCGGCCCGCTCAGTGCGATGTACTCTATGATCCCGTCCTTGATGGTCCAGGTCACTCCGACCGGAGACCCGTGGATCTCCTGGAACTTCTCCCTCACTCTCTGCATCTGCTC
>Ga0272448_1001684_pt1 | contig 29137 bp, 30 predicted proteins | sample YNPCB0191_FD_202220 | JGI IMG/M metagenome (GOLD analysis project Ga0272448, IMG submission 202220) | Hot spring sediment microbial communities from Yellowstone National Park, WY, United States - YNP-CB-019-1 | ecosystem: Environmental > Aquatic > Thermal springs > Hot (42-90C) > Sediment...
TCAGCTCAGGGCCCCTCCGGGGCCGGATGATCGCGCCGAACCGCATCGCCGCGATTTCCCATGCCTCGCCTGCGGCTCACCCCCGCTTGCCGCATGCCAGGTCCGCCGCGCAAGTAGGTCCGCCGCGCCGCGGCGGACCGTGGGCTTGTTGCTTCAAGTTACCGGTCCCGCGCGGCGCGCGGGACCTACTCGCGCGCGGGACCTGCTCCGGACCGTGCTGCATGATGACAAGCGGCATGCCGATCTGCTAATCTGTGCGCGTGCCCTGGAACCTGTCGCAGTGGCAGCGCCTGGAAGCCGCGGCCCGCGCCCGGATCGAGCGGGCCCGTTCGGAAGCCGCAGCCTGGCGCCAGATCGTGCGCTTCTCCCGCCGCGTGCTGCGCGCCTTCAGCAGCTCCTTCTTCCTCGTCACCCGCTTCCTGCCGCGGCGGCAGCGCGCCCAGGTCGAAGTCATCTACGCCTCGGTGCGCTTCCCCGACGAGATCGTCGATACCTTTCCGCTGCCTCCGGCCCGTCAGATCGGTATGCTCGACGACTGGGAGCGCTGCTACTTCGAGGCCCTGCGGCACCAGGGGATGCGCACGCGCGTGGCGGCGGGCATCCCCTGGATCCTCGCGGGGTTCGCCGAAGTTGCGGCGCAGGCCGCCATCCCCCCGGAACATTACTCCGCCTTCCTCGCCTCCATGCGCCGCGATGCGCATCCCGCACCTTTCGCCGACCTGCGCTCGCTCATCGACGACTATGTGTACGGCAGCGCCATCGTCGTCGGCTTTTTTCTCACGCACGTCTACGGGCACGCGCCGCAGTCGACCATGGAAGACGCCCTGCGCTGCGCCCGCGAACTCGGCATCGCGCTGCAGCTCACGAACTTCGCGCGCGATACCCTCGACGATCGCAGGCGCGGCAGGCTTTACCTTCCGCTCGACATGCTGGCCGCCGAAGGACTGACCGCCCGGGACTGCCACGACCCGGCGAACGAAGCCGCGCTGCGGCGCGCCGTGCGCCGCCTGGCCCTGACCGCAGACGCCGGCTACGACTACGCGCGCCGCAACCTGGACGCATTCGCACCCGATAGCCGGGCGGCGATCGGCGCCTGCATCGAGGTTTACCGCGCCCTCAACCGCCGTTTCCTGGGCGAAGGCGCGCCGCCGCGCGGGCGGGTGTCGCTGAGCGCCGCGGAAAAATTCCGCGTCCTGCCCGCCGACAAATACTGGCGCGTACCGCTGGCCTATGCGGGTCTGCTATGATCCCGCGCGCACCGCCGTGCGCGCCGGAGGGAGGAAGGAATGGGAGCCGGCAGGCCGCCCCAAGTGACGGTCATCGGCGCAGGCCTCGGCGGCCTGAGCGCCGCGATCCACCTGCGCCTGGCCGGTCACGATGTCACCGTCTTCGAGGCGTGCGCCTGCGCCGGCGGCAGGGCCAACCGCCTGGAGCTCGCCGGGCTGCGCTTCGACACCGGGCCGACGCTCGTCAATTATCCCTGGGTCTTCGAAGAACTCTTCCGCGCCGCAGGCCGCGAGCTGCACGACTACGTCGAGCTGCGCCGCGTCGATCCGTCGATCACCTACCGCTGGCCCGACGGCCGCCACCTGACGCTTTCGAGCGACATCGAGCGGCTGCGCGCGGAGTTCGAGCGCGTGGAACCGGGCGCGGCGCGCGGCCTCGACCGCTTCCTCGAAGACGCGCGCGACAAATTCCGCGTCACCTTCGGCAAGCTCGTGCCGCGCAACGAGGACGATCCCGTGCGTTTTTTCGCCGCGCTCGCGCCGCGCGAACTCCTGTGCACGGCCCTGTGGCGCTCGATGCATGCCGAACTCAGGCGCTTCTTCCGCTCGCGCCATATTCTCGAAGCGCTCGGCTCCTATGCCATGTACCTGGGCGGCTCGCCCTTCGGGCTGCCCGGCCTGTTCACCATCCTGCCCTACGGCGAGATCGCCCACGGCCTGTGGATGCCGCGGGGAGGGATCCACGCGCTCGTTCGCGCCGTCGAGCGGCTGGCGCGCGACCTCGGGGTCGAGATCCGCACCGGGGCGCGCGTCGAGCGCATTCTGCACCGCAACGGCCGCGTCGCCGGGATCCGCCTGGAGGGCGGGAGGGCGCATCACAGCCCTGTCGTCGTAGCCAACGTCGACCTGCCCGCTTGCGTGGCCGAGCTTCTGGGCCGGAGACCCCCGCGCATCCGGATGACCCCTTCGGCCCTGACCTTCTACTGGGCCGTGCGCGGCCGGCCGGCGACCCTGGGGCGGCACACGGTCTTTCTGCCGGCAGACTACCGCAACGCCTTCGCAGCGCTCCTGCGCCGCGCCGAGCTCGCCGGCGATCCGGCCTTTTACGTGAGCGCGCCGGCCCCGGGAGATTTCGAGACGGCCTCGCCGGATCTCTCCCCGGTGTTCGTTCTCGTCCCGGTGCCGCTCGCGAGCCGGCTGCCCGCGGCCGACTGGGGCGCCCAGGCGGCACGTTACAAGGAGATCATCCTCAGGCGCCTGGCGGGGAGCGGCGCCGAGCTGACCGCCGCGCACATCGCAGCCGAAGCCGTATGGTCGCCGGAAGAATGGCGCCGGAGGTTCGCCCTGTACCAGGGGTCGGCCTTCGGGGCCGCGCACACGCTCTTCCAGATGGGACCGTTCCGGCCGCGCAATTACAGCCGCGAGGTGCGCGGCCTCTACTTCGCGGGCGCAAGCACCACACCGGGCACCGGCATGCCCATGGTGGTCATCAGCGGGCGGCTGGCGGCCGAAAGGATCGCGAGCCATGTACGTTGAGCGGCACGGCACCGGAGAGCGGCGCTTCCTCGGCCTGCACGGCTGGAGCGGCGATCATACGACCTTCGACCCGCTGCTTCCCTTCATGCCGCCCGACGCGAGCCTGTTCGCGGCCGACCTGCCGGGCTGCGGCAGGAGCCCCGAGCCGGCGGAATGGCGCCTGGCGCGCGTAGCTGAAGAAATAGCCGCCACGATACGCCGGCTCGCCGAGCCTTCGCTGACGCTCGTCGGCAACTGCAGCGGGGGCCTCGTGGGGCTGTACGCCGTCCGGCTGCTTGCCGAGGCGGACGAAGACCATAAGGTCGATCGCATCGTGCTGATCGACCCGTTCGCATACTGGCCATGGTACTTCAAGGTTTTCGCATCCCCGGCGATCGGACGCTACGCCTATGCGACGGCCTTCGCCAATCCCCTGGGGCGCAGGATCGTCAACGCCGCCCTCGCGAAAAAAAGAAAGGATGAAACCGATCTCACCGAGGGGTTCGACGCGGTTTCCCCCTCGGTCACTCTGGCGCACCTGCGCATCCTGCGGGAGATCGGCGGGCCGGAGCAATTCGCCGCCGTGCGTGCGCCGGTGCATATCGTTCACGGCGAACGCACGTTCACGGCCGTGCGCCGTTCGATCGGGATTTTCCGCCGCATATGGCCGCACCTGACCGTGACCGAGCTCGGCGGCGCCGGCCACGTACCGCTGCGGGAAGCGCCCGCGCAAGCGGCCGCGATCATCTTCGGAGGTGAACGGTGCCGAACGACCTGAAGGCTTTTGCCTCGATGCATCTGCCGGGGATCGAAGCCGAGCTGCGCCGCCGCATGCCCCGGTCGACGCTGGCCGGAGCGGAACGTCTCAACCAGGCGGTCGAATATGCCGTATCGTCGGGCGGCAAACGCACGAGGCCGCTCTTGACGATGATCGCGGCGGCCGTGGGCGGCGCGCCGCCCGAGGCGTCCCGCGCCGCCGGCTGCGGCGTCGAGTTCTTGCATCTGGCATCGCTGATCCTCGACGACCTGCCGGCGATGGACGACGCGCAGACGCGCCGCCACCTGCCGGCCCTGCACGTCGCATTCGGAGAAAGTCTCGCGATCCTGGCCGCCCTCGCCCTCTATGCCCGGGCATTCGAAATCTTCGCCGAGCTGCCGGCGCTCGCCCTGGAAGCGGCGCGCGCGGCCGGGAGCGAAGGCATGACCGGCGGGCAAGCCGCCGACCTGGAAGCGGTCGCCGGCAGCCGGATGAAAAAGACGACCGCATTGATCGGCCTGGCGCTGACCGCCGGCGGCATCGCCGCCGGCTGCGGCCGGGAAGCGCTGCGCGCACTGCGGGAATACGGGGAACTGGTCGGCGAGGCCTACCAGCTCCGCGACGACCTGCTCGACGAGCTGGCCGGCGAGTCGCTGACGGGCAAGACCGCGGGCCAGGACCGGCGCCACGGGCGCCACGCCCTGACCAGGAACTTCGGCGCGGACAAGGCCTGCGCGCGCATCGAGGACCTCGCGCGCCGGGCGATGGAAATCGTGCGGCAGCGGCTGCGCCCGTGCCCGGAAGCGCAACTCCTGTGCGAATTCGCCGATTCGCTCGCGCGGCGGGCGGCGGAACTGGTGGAAAGGTATGGTGCTGATTGTCGTGACGGCCGGGCTGCTGGCGCTCGTGGCGGCCAACGTGATCCTGTGGCCCCGGGTGAGAGCGTCGGCCGGGACGCCGGCCGAGAGCGTCTCGATCCTGATCCCCGCGCGTGACGAGGAGGCAAGCCTCCCGGCATGCCTGCGGGCCGCGCTCACCCAGGCGGGCGCGGCGGAGGTGCTCGTCTACGACGATCACTCGGCGGACGCGACGGCGGCCGTCGTCGAGGAATTCGGCGCACGCGACCCGCGCGTCAGGCTGCTGCGGCCCTCGGAGCTGCCCGCCGGCTGGTGCGGCAAGACGTTCGCCCTCGCGGCCATGGCGCGCCATGCGCGTTCGCCCTGGCTCCTTTTCCTGGACGCCGACGCCGTGCTCGCCCCGCAGGCGCTCGCGGGGATCGTGGAAGCGGCGCGCGCGCACGGCGTGACCTTCCTCTCCTGCTGGCCCGGCCTCGATATGCAGGGCTTCTGGGAAAAGCTTCTGATGCCCGTGCTCAACTTCGTCGTGCTGACCCTGTACCCGGCGCCGCTCGCCCTGCGCCGCCGCAGCGATGCCTCGCTCGGCCTGGCCCACGGCGCGGCGATCCTGGTGCGCCGCGACGCCTACGAGCGGGTGGGCGGGCACGGCGCGGTGCGCGCCGAGCTCTTCGAGGATACGGCCCTGGCGCGCGAGTGGCGCCGCCGCGGCGAGCAGTCGCTGTGCCTCGACGGCCAGGAGGTCGTGCGCAAGCGCATGTATGCCAGCCTGGGCGAGATCTGGGAAGGCTTCCACAAGAACTTCTATCCGGCCTTCCGCAGGAAGGCGTCCTTCTGGGCCTTCCTGCTCGTGCACGCGGTTGCGTTCCTCGGGCCGTTCGTCGCGGCGAACCTGCCGGCCGCCGGCTGCGTCGTCGCCATGCGGCTCCTGCTGGCGCTGCGCTTCCGCCACCCGCTGTGGAGCGCGCTGCTCCACCCGGCGGCCGAGCTGTTCCTCCTGGCTCTCGGCCTTTCGAGCTGGTGGCGCTACCGGCACGGAAGCGGCGTCGAGTGGAAAGGACGGAGGTACCGGCACGCATGAGAGCGGTCATTGCGGGAGGGGGGCTGGCAGGCCTGGCCGCGGCGCTGCGGCTGCGCGCCGCCGGCTGGGATGTGACCGTGTGCGACAACGGCGCGGCACCCGGCGGCAAGATGAACCGCTGGAGCGCGCGCGGCTACACCTTCGACACGGGGCCGACGCTGCTCACCATGCCGCACGTACTCGCACGGCTGTTCGCGGATCTCGGCGAGCGCCTCGAAGAGCATCTCGAGCTCGTGCCCCTCGACCCGCACGCGCAATACGTCTTCCCGGACGGCTGCCGGATCACCGTGCCGGCAGGCCTGGAGGAATGGATCGAAACGGCGCGCCGCGTCGAGCTGCGCGACGCCGAAGGAATCCGCAGCCTGCACCGCATCGGCGAGCGCATCTACCGCCTGTCGGAGCACACTTTCTTCCGCAGCCATCCCCTGTCGCTGCGGCCGCCGCCGGCGGCGGCCTTGAGATGCTTCCCGCTGCGGCACGCCTGGGGCGGATATGCAAAGACCGTGGAGCGCTTCCTGCGGGATCCGCACCTGCGGCAGATATACAACCGCTATCCCACCTATGTCGGTTCCTCGCCCTATCGCTGCCCGGCGACTTTGCTCGTCATTCCATACATCGAGCACGCCTTCGGCGCCTGGCGCGTGCGCGGCGGCATGTATCGGATCGTCGAGGCGCTGGTCGGCCTGGCGCGCGCGCGGGGCGTCGAGATCCTTTCCGGCGCGCAGGCGGAGTTCATCGAGCACGAGCGCGGGCGCGTGCGCGCCGTCGGTCTCGCCGGCGGCGGCCGCCTGGCCGCGGACGTGGTGGTATGGAACGGCGACGCCGCCGGGCTCGCCGCCCTGCTCGGCAGGCCGGTCGCGCCCGAGCCGGGCAGTCGATCGCTTTCCGGCTTCGTGCTGCTCGCCGGGCTGCGCGCGCGCCCCGCAGGACTGCAGGCGCACACCGTGATCTTTTCCGCGGACTACAGGGGCGAATTCGCGGACTTGTTCGAGCGCCGCCGGTTTCCGCGCGATCCCACGGTCTATATCCATGCTCCCGCGGATGCGGCGCTGGCACCGCCGGGAGGCGAGGCCTTGTTCATCATGGCCAACGCGCCCGGCGAGCCGTCGGTCCGCTGGGACGAGGCCGCCGTGCGCGAGGCCCGGCGGCGCATCGTCCGACGCGCGCAGGAAGCAGGGCTGCCGGACCTCGACGCCGAAGCCGAGGTGAGCGAGCTGTGGCATCCGGGACGCTTCGAGGCCCGCTACCTGGCCCCCGGCGGCGCGATCTACGGCGGCAACTCGCACGGCTGGCGGCGCGCATTCCTGCGGCCGCCCAACCGGGCCCGCGGCTATCGCGGCTTGTATTGCGCCGGCGGCAGTTTCCATCCCGGGGGCGGGGTGCCCATGGTCCTGCTGTCGGCCGAGATCACGGCGAGGATGGTTGCCGAGGACTGGGGAAGCTGAGCAATGAAGCTGAAGGCCCTGGACGCGGCCCTCGTCGCATTGTACGTCCTGCTGTGGGGCGGCGGCGTCCTGTCGCATTTCCTGTGGCAGCGGACGCCTCCCGATGCGCCATGGACCGCCCCGGCCTTTCTCGCTTGCGCCGCCGCTTTGCTGCTTTCGGGCAGGACGGGCGGCCGGCTCTGGCTGGGTCTTGGCGGAGCGGCCGGATTCGCCATCGAAATCATCGGCGTGCGCGCGGGCGTGCCCTTCGGGCGCTATGCGTACGGCACGGCGCTCCGGCCTTCGCTGGCCGGCGTGCCCGTGGTCATGGCCTGTGCCTGGATGATCCTGCTCGCCTATGTGAAGAGCGGGCTGCAGGGTCTGGCGCCCGCGCGTTACGCGGCCGCCCTGGCCGGGGCCGTCTGGATGACGGCCATCGACACGGTGATCGAGCCGGTGGCGACGGCGGCACTGGGCTACTGGCACTGGCGGGATTCGGGGCCGTATTACGGCGTGCCGCTGTCGAACTTCGCCGGCTGGCTCGGGACGAGCGCGCTGCTGCTGGCCGCCGGAACGCGCGTGCGGCTCGAGAGCCGGCGCGCGCGCCCGATCGGGCTGAGCGTCGTCGTGTTCTTCGGGCTGATCGCTTCGGCTCACCGCATGGCTGCTCCGGCCGCGATCGCCCTCGGCCTTTGCGTCCTGGATTTCGGGCTGCGCCGCCTGCAACTCCGAAGCGAATAGGAGCATGCCGCGCAGGGATCTCTTCGCCGGGATCCGGGACATCGTCGGGGGGCGCTCCGCGGCATACGAAAAGGAATTGCGCCGCGCCAAGGAGATCGCCCTGCAGGAGATGGCCGAGGAAGCCCGCGCGCTTGGAGGCAACGCCGTTATCGGCGTCGACCTTGACTACGAGACCGTCGGCCAGAGCGGCGGCATGCTGATGGTCAGCGCGAGCGGCATGGCCGTCGTGATCGAGGAGTAGGTCCGCCGCGCAAGTAGGTCCGCCGCGCCGCGGCGGACCGTGGGCTTGTTGCTTCAAGTCACCGGTCCCGCGCGGCGCGCGGGACCTACCGCGCGCGGGACCTACAGCGCGCGGGACCTACCGGCGCGCCAGGTAACCGTCCCGGACGGACGGAAGCTGGTAGGAGAAAAGGGAGCGGCATGCGACAAGCCCGGTCTGTCGGCCCTTCGGGGCTCGGATGATCGATACGCTCCTTTCCGGGGGTTCGCCTCCGGCTCACCCCCGGCTACCGGCTCAGGGCCCCTACGGGGCCGGATCGGTCCCACGCGGCGCGCGCGACCTACCGCTCGGGAGCTACCGCATCCAAGGGTAGGCGGCCTTGCGCTCGACAAGGTAGTCATACAGGACCGCGGATTCCCCCTGTGTTTTGATCTTGTCCTCGAAGAAATTCACGATCGCGTCGCGGCGCGCCAGCACGCCGTCGATTTCCATCCCGTTCAGATACTTTCCCGTTTTCTCCCTGAGCGTTGCCTTGTCCAGCTTGCGCAGGTTCGCCAGCAGATAACGGTCGCACTTCACGAGATTCTTGGGCTCCGGGAGCTGCCTCGTCAGCCGAAAGGCGCGCGTGTGGTCGATCATCCAGATGTCCCAGTTCTTCGTGATCACGACGTTGCCGAGATTGCGGTCGGTGTTGGCGATCAGCTGGTCGAAAACGCGGACGACATACATCTGCCGGTTCCAGCTCTCGGGATTCGGCGGGGCAACCTTCTTGTTTCTGCGATCGAGCTCGTCCATGAGCACGTCGTCGATCCACCACGTCACGGAAGCCCACCGCCCGTCGACCTTGCGCTCGACGGTGACCGGAATCATGTTGATGTCGAGAACGCGGTCCAGGATGTAAGCCGCCAGATTGAACTTCCAGGTGTCCTTGAAGTTGAACTCGGTGCCCATCGCGGTTTCGAACTTCGTCTTGGATTCGTCGATCGTCTGGATGTGGGCATCATGGGTGCCGCGCTCGCTGCTGAGCGTGGCCCGGCTCGATCCCGTAATCCCCTTGCCCGGGTCCTTGCGGCGCTCTATTTTCGCCTCGAGCAGGAACTTCTCCTTGTCGGCGCGGCTCCAGAGGGCCGGATCGTTCTCCTGCGCCCGGGCCGGAAGCACCGCACAGCAGCCCCACACGAGCATGGTCGCGAACGCGACGATTGCCGGCTTTTCTGTTCTCATGACTCCTCCGATCAGGAATGACACGCCGCCCTCTCTAGAAGAATGAAGGTGCACTTGCCCCGTTTATACAGCGCGCGCTGCAGGGGTGCAAATGGAAAACGCTCAGGGTCTGGCTGCGGGCGCCGGCGGCCGCAGCTCGCGGATCAGCTTTTCGATCGGGGAAGGCGGCGGGTCGAGCGCCGCGGCGGCTTCCAGATAGCGCAACAGGCCTTGGCCCGAGTCCGCCGGCAGGCGCAGCTTCTTGCCCCTGTGCAGCGTCCAGGGGACGCCGTTTTCGATCACGAGGCAAGCGGGCGGACCGCCGTAGTACTTCGACATGCCCACGTCGATCATGACTACCTTCCCCTGGAAGCGCGGCAGTACGGTGGTCAGTGTCGGCGTATGCCCTATGACGATGCGGCTCGCGCCGAGACTGCGGAGCACCTCCTCGACGTGGCCGGCGAGCGCCGCTTCGTCGCCGCGTGCCAGCTCGCGGCACCACAGCGGTCCTTCGCTGTCCCGGACGATTCCGCCTTCGAGCAGCGTGAAATCCCCGAGCTCGCGCCGCACGGTCTCGTTGATCGTGCGGATCGGCATGCCGGCGTACTTGGGGCAGATCCCTCCGTGAAGGAAAAGCGTAGCGCCGATTTTGACGGCCGCATTGCGGCCGCGCAGCCAGCGCCCGTACTCGCCGTTGGGGCCGTAGGCAAAACGGTATTCGAAAAATCCCGGAGGATGTTCCTTCTCCCACTTGGCGCGGAAGGCTTGGTCGGCGGCGAAGCTCGATCCGGCGGCCTCGGCCTTCTTGCGCAGTTCCTCGATTTCGCGCTCGTAGAAGGCCTGGCGCACCTGCTCCGACTCGGGCGTGCGGAACGCCTCGTACGCTTCCGGCGGCACGTAGCGCAGGTCGCCGTACAGGTTCATCGCCTCATGGTTGCCGATGAGGACGTGCACCCGCCCGCCGGCGCGCTCCGCCTGTTTCTCGAGCTTCATGAAGAGATCCAGGATCCTGCGCGCGTGCGGCCCGCGGTCGTGGATGTCGCCGGTCTGGACCAGGTGGGCGCGCCCGCCGCTCCAGTTGCCGCTCCGGTCGATGATTTTCGCGGCACGCAGCACCTCGATGCAGCGGTCGTAGTCGCCGTGCAGATCGCCCACCGCCACGATGCGCCGCACGCCCGCCCACTCGTCCTGGGGCAGGCCCTGCGGGCTGCCGGGAACGGCAAGGCACAGCAGCAGGCCGCACAGCAAAAAGATCGCGCTTCTTCTTTTCATCGTTCGCACCTTTCGTCGAAGCCTTGCCAATGATACCAGACGGCCGGACGCTGCCGCGATCAGGGACGCGGCGCCTGCGGCCGCGGCGCGGCCGTCGCGCCGAGCGCCAGCGCCGCAGCGGTCGCCGTCGCCAGGGCGACGCCGGCGGCCGCAGTGTTGCCGTAGAGCCAGAAGCCGGTACCCAGCAGGGCCGCATAGACGAGCGCGATTCCCAGCGAGGCGCGCAGCAGCCCGCGGGGCACATCCCAGCGCTCCGGCTCCATGCCGCGCGTGTTTTCGCCCTGCCGCGCCGCCCGCGCGAGGACCTTCTTCCAGCCCGGCCCGCCGGGGCGCACGAGGCGGCAAAACGCCATGAGCTTCTCGTGCTCGACCGGGCGCGTCGCCAGTGTCACCGCGATCCAGCCGGCGGTCGTCACGGTCACACCGGCCGCGAGCCGCTGCCATTCGGCGAGGGCCGGCAGGCCGACGCGCTCGTGGACGAACTGGAAATACAGGGCGACGGCGAACGATACGGCCATGGCGGCGATTTCGCTTGCGGCATTGATCCTCCACCAGAACCAGCGGAGCAGATAGAGCAGTCCGGTGCCGGCGCCGATCTGCAGCAGCAGGTGGAAGGCCTGCAGGGCGCTGCTGAGAAAGAGCGCCGTCACGGCGGCGGCCGCCATGAGCAGCGCGGTCGCGGCGCGCCCGACGCGCACCTGGCCCTTTTCCGACAGGTCGGGCCGTAGGAAGCGCCTGTAATAATCGTTCACGATATAGGAGGCGCCCCAATTGAGGTGCGTCGAAATGGTCGACATCTGGGCGGCCAGAAGCGAGGCCAGAACGAGCCCCATCCACCCGGCCGGCAGGAAGGTCAGCATGGCCGGGTAGGCGAGGTCGTGTTTCACGATCGCCCGATCGACTCCGGGAAATGCGCGGCCCAGCGCCTCGAGATCGGGGAACACGACGATCGAGCAGAGCGCCACCAGGATCCAGGGCCAGGGCCGCAGCGCGTAATGCGCGATATTGAAGAGAAGCGTCGCCCCCACGGCATGGTTCTCGTCACGGGCCGCGAGCATCCGCTGGGCGATGTACCCGCCGCCGCCGGGCTCGGCGCCCGGGTACCAGACGCTCCACCATTGTATGGCCAGCGGAACCACGAAGATTGCCGTCAGCTCGGAGGCGTCGGAAAAATCCGGGAGAAGGGAGAGCCTGCCGGCGACGGCCGGATGCGAGAGCAGGCCGGTGAGTCCTCCCACCTGCGGCAGGTGCACGCACGCCCAGGCGGCGAAGATCGAGCCCGTCATGGCGATGATGAACTGGACGAAGTCGGTGAGCAGGACCGCGCGCAGGCCGCCGAGCATGGTATAGGCGGCGGTGATGATCGAGACGGCGCCCACGGCCTGCGCCGGGGAAAGCCCGAGCAGGACGCCGCCGATCTTGGCGCCGGCGAGGAGCACGGCGGCCATGATCACGACATTGAAAAACACGCCCAGGTAGAGGGCGCGGAAGCCGCGCAGGAAAGCGGCGGACCGGCCGCTGTAGCGCAGCTCGTAGAACTCGATATCCGTCAGCACCTGCGAGCGCCGCCACAACCGGGCATAGACGAAGACGGTGATCATGCCGGTGAGCAGGAAGGCCCACCAGAGCCAGTTTCCCGCGACGCCGTGCTGGCGTACCATGTCGGTGACCAGGTTGGGCGTATCGGCGGAAAAGGTGGTGGCGACCATGGAAACGCCGAGCAGCCACCACGGCACGTTGCGTCCCGAGGCGAAAAACTCGGCCGCGCCCGACCCGGCGCGGCGGCAGCCGGCCAGCCCGACGGCCAGGGAGAGGGCGAAGTAGGCGCCGATGATCAGCCAGTCGATCCAGGAAAGGTGCATGGCGGCGATCCCGCAAGCCGGTCAGGGAATGAAGGATGGCCGATGGCGCGCCCCGTCGACCGCGTGCAGCTTCCAGAGCGCGGGTCGGTCGGGCGTATGCGCCGCGAATCGCTCCGCGAAGCGCGCGCCGGCCTCGTGCTCGTCGACCGCGCCGGCCGCCGCCATGCAGATGAGGCTTCCGCCGAAGCCCGCCCCGGTGAGGCGAACCCCCAGAACACCCGGCTGCCGCGCGAGCCATTCGACCATTTCATCGAGCACCGGCAGGCTGACCTCGTAGTCTTCGGCCAGGCTGCGGTGCCCCTCGTAGAGCAAACTGCCGGCGCGTTCGGCGTCGCCGCTCTCGAGGGCCGCGACCATCGCGAAGACGCGCCGCTGCTCCGTGACCACGTGGCGCGCCCGCCGGTAGGCACGTTCGCCCAAGTCCCGCCGGCAGGCTTCGAGCTGTTCGGGCGTCGCGTCGCGCAGGGCGCGGATTTCGGGCCAGGCGGCCTGCAAAACGGCGACGGCGCGCCGGCAGGAGTCCTGCCTTTCGTTGTATTCGCTCGCCGCCAGCGCGCGCGGGATGCCGGAGTAGATCGAGAGGAACTCGACCGCCGCCGGCAGCCGCCTGTGACTGAGTTCGAGCGAGCGGCAGTCGAGCAGACCGGCATGCCCGGCGCGGCAGGCGCGCGCGGCGAACTGGTCCATCGGGCCGCAGCGCACGCCGACCAGGGCGTGATCGCCGCGCCGGCAGGCCGCGACAAGGCGGGCGTCGTCGAACTCCAGGCCCGCGAGGCGCTCGAGCGCGGTCGCCACGGCGATTTCCAGAGCCGCCGAGGAACTCAGCCCCGAAGCGATCGGCAGGTCGCCGTGGACGAGCAGGTCCGCGCCGGGGAGCCGGTGACCGTCGCGCGCGAGTTCGACGGCGACCCCTGCGACATACGAGGTCCAGCGCGGGCGGTCGGCGGGAACGCGGGCGGGATCGAATGCGAACGTTTCGCCGAGGGCGGTGGAATGCACGCGGATCGTGCGGTCGGCGCGCGGCGCGGCCGCGGCGACCAGATAGCGGTCGATGGCGATCGGCAGGACATGGCCCTCGTTGTAATCCGTGTGCTCGCCGATCAAGTTGGCGCGGCCGGGGGCGGCCACGGCGAGCTGCGGATTCGCGGCGAAGCATTGCCGGAAGGCGGTCACGGCCTGTTCGAAAAGCGATGTCGGCGCTGCCATAGGATCCCTCCGCGTCGGTCTGCCGCGCAGCGGCACGGCGCACATCATACCCGAAATTGGGGACGCTCCCCATTTAATTGGGGACGCTCCCCTATCGGGCGCGGCGCATGGAAGCGCAGGCTCGGACCCGTTCCGGAAACAGGGGAGCGTCCCCATATTGAGTTGGGCCGCGCGTCGGAGTAGCATAGCGGCCGTCGCGTGCGACGTCGAACAGCGAGTTCTCCATGACCGATCCCGAAACGCCCGAGCCGCCCCCCTTGTTGCGCTGGTCGGTCCTGAGCTGCATCAGCCTGGCGATGTTCGGCAACTACTACATCTACGACTGCATCAGCCCGCTCGCCGACGTGCTGAAAGCGCAGCTCGGCTTTGCCGACTCCGACATCGGCCTGATGAACGCCATCTACAGCCTGCCCAACATCGTCATGGTGCTCATCGGAGGCATCATCATCGATGCCGTCGGAACCAGGAGGGCGACGCTGCTGTTTTCCCTGCTCTGTCTGGCAGGCGCCGCGACCACGGCCGCTTCGGGGCGACTCGAGGTGATGGCCGCGGGAAGGCTTCTTTTCGGCATCGGCGCCGAGTCGCTGATCGTGGCGGTGACGACCGCGATCGCGAAGTGGTTCCGCGGCAAGGAGCTGAGCTTCGCCTTCGGCGTCAATCTGACGATCGCGCGCCTCGGATCGTTCGCCGCCCTCAATTCGCCGACCTGGGCCCGGGGGCTTTACCGCACCTGGCGGGGGCCCTTGCTCCTGGCCGTCGCCTTCGGCGCAGTCTGCGTTCTGGGAGCGGCCTGCTATTGGGTCATGGAAACGCGGGCGCAGAAGCGTTACGCCCTGGAGCGGCCCGGCGGAACCGAGCGCGTGCAGCTGCGCGACATCGGGCGCTTCGGCGCTTCGTACTGGTACATCGTCGCCCTGTGCGTCACCTTTTACTCGGCCATCTTCCCCTTCCAGACATTTGCGGTAAAGTTTTTCATGGAGGCGCACGGGGTTTCGCGCGAAACCGGAGGCTTTCTCTCGAGCATGCTGACGGCGTTCGCCATGGTTTTCACGCCGCTGTTCGGGCTTCTGGCGGACCGCGTGGGGCGGCGCGCGCTTCTCATGCTGCTGGGTTCGCTGCTGCTCGTGCCGGTCTATCTCATGATGGCCTACACGGACATTTCGCTCTACGTGCCGATGGCCCTCATGGGAACGGCGTTCTCGCTGATACCGGCGGTGATGTGGCCCGCGGTGGCCTACATCGTCGATCAAGCCAGGCTGGGCACGGCCTACGGCCTGATGACGCTCGTGGAGAACGTCGGCCTCGCGGGATTCAATCTGCTCATCGGCTGGGCCAACGACCATGCGGGCGCGGGCGCGCACAATCCCGCCGGCTACAACCCGGGCATGTGGATATTCTCGACGCTCGGCCTGGCCGGCCTCGTCTTCGCCTTCCTGCTGCGCAGGAGGGAAAAAACGGAGAGGCGATGATGAAAGAAAAGGAGATCAAGGAAGCGGTCACGGAGAAATACGCCCGGGCCGCGGCCGATGCGGCCGGAAAAAAGAGCAGCTGCTGCGGGCCGTCGGACTGCTGCACCGACCCGATCACATCCAATCTGTACAGCATCCAGGAAACGGCGGGATTGCCCGAGGAGGCGCTCCGGGCTTCGCTCGGCTGCGGCAACCCGGCGGCCTTGGCGCAGCTCCGCCCGGGCGAAATCGTTCTCGACCTGGGCTCGGGCGGCGGGATCGATGTCCTGCTTTCGGCGCGGCGCGTCGGGCCGAGCGGCAAGGCCTACGGCCTCGACATGACCGACGAAATGCTCGCGCTCGCGCGCGGGAACCAGCGCCGGGCCGGGGTCGAGAACGTCGAGTTCCTCAAGGGCGAGATCGAGAACATCCCGTTGCCGGACGATCACGTCGACGTCGTGATCTCGAACTGCGTGATCAATCTCTCGACCGACAAGGACCGGGTGCTGCGCGAGGCCTGGCGGGTGCTCAAGCCCGGGGGGCGGCTGGCGATTTCCGACGTCGTCGTGCGCGGCCCGGTCGACCCGCGGATCCGGCGCAGTGTCGAACTGTGGGCGGGCTGCATCGCCGGGGCGCTCGAGGAACGGGAATACGTCGAGAAGCTGCGCGCCGCCGGTTTCGTGGAGATCGAGATCGAACCTACCCGCGTTTACCGTGTCGAAGACGCGCGCCAATTCCTCGCCGGCGCCGGCCTGGATCCCGAAATCGCCGGTCCGGCAATGGCAGGCAGATTCATCAGCGCCTTCATCCGCGCCCGCAAGCCGTGAGTTCCGATTCTGCTTGGCGCGAGTTTCGGTGACAGGCTACTCAACCCCGAAACTCCTTGCATACCGGCACTGCCGTATCAGGGGGAGTTTCGGGGTTGAGTAGCCTGTCACCGAAATTAATACTGGAGGATGGTGGTGACGGGGTAGCCGGCGAGGCGGGCCCGGCCGTTCAGGAAGGTCAGCTCCACGAGAAAGGCGAGCCCCACGACCTTCCCGCCCATTTTCTCCACGATCCCGGCGACGGCGCGCGCCGTACCGCCCGTGGCGATCAGGTCGTCCACGATCAGGACGTTCTGTCCCGGCCGGATGGCGTCCTGGTGGATCTCGAGCGAGTCCGTGCCGTATTCGAGGTCGTAGGTCACCCGGTGGGTGGCCGCGGGAAGCTTGCCCGGCTTGCGTACCGGAACGAACCCGGCATGGAGCGCGTAGGCCACGATGGGCGCGAAGATGAATCCGCGCGCCTCGATGCCGACCACGAGGTCGACCGGGACGTCCCGATAGGGCGCGATAAGGGCGTCGACCGCCTCGCGGAAGCGCGCCGCGTCCTTCATCAAGGTCGTGAGGTCGTAGAAGAGGATTCCTTTCTTGGGCCAGTCGGGGATTTCCCGGATCGCCGCCTTGAGATCTGTCATTCCTGCCACCCCTCGATGAGAAACGATGAATAATCCCCGCTGGGGGCGATGTCACGGATTTCCAGGCGCTCGACATGCGCCATCGAAGGCCCGCGGGACACCGCCTCGACGAACTCGCGGAGCTTGCGCCCATCGCCTTGCACGACGATCTCCACGGTGCCGTCGGGAAGGTTGCGCACGTCCCCTGTCAGTCCCAGCCTCGTGCCCAGCCGCTGCACGAACCAGCGGAAGCCGACTCCCTGGACCATACCGTGCACGATGATATGTTTCGCCTGCATGGGAGAGGGAGTGGTCGGGGCGAGAGGATTCGAACCTCCGACCTTACGGTCCCGAACCGTACGCGCTACCAAACTGCGCCACGCCCCGCCTGGAACCAGCGCAACATCCTAGCGCACTTGCCTCAGCCGATCAACCCAATTCCGGGGATACGGCGCCCGGGGAAAAGAGAGCGTGCCTGCCGGCGCAGCTCGTCGACCATGGCGTAGTCCGTCTGGTCGTTCTGCAGCGGCGTGACCGAGATGTAGTGGTCGCGCACGGCCTGGTAATCCAGGGGGATATCGTCTCTCGAGTCCTTGGGCGCGCCCGCGGCTGCGGGTTGCGCCCTTGCCGCGCGGTCGAGGGCGTTGTAGTGGGGCAGCGGCGGGCCGCAGCCCTGCCGGGTGATCTTGACCCCGCGGATGCGGCGCACCGGGATGTTCACATTGAGGCAGAAAGCGCCGTCGCCGCTGCGCGCAAGCAGGCGCTTGACCAGGGCGCCGACGAATTTCACGCCGCGGGTGAAGTCGATCGGGGAATCGTCGTAGGCCTGGCTGACGGCCAGGGCACGCAGCCCTTGGTGGGCGGCCTCGCGCGCCGCCGCCACGGTCCCGGAATACATGATGTCGTCGCCCAGGTTGGCGCCGTGGTTGATGCCCGAGATCACGAGATCGGGCACGGCCGGCGTCACGCTCTCGAGGGCATAGATGATGCAGTCGGCCGGCGTGCCGTCGAGCGTGTACTGGTTTTCGCCCGCCTCCCGGAGGGTGAGGGGCGCGCGCAGCGTGAGCCCGTGGCTGACGGCACTGCGCTCACGGTCGGGAGCCACGACGATCACGTCGGCGAAATCGCGCAGGGCGGCGCGCAGGCGCTGCAGGCCTTCCGCCTCGATGCCGTCGTCATTGGTCAGGAGAATCAGGGCCACGATGCGAAATGGTCGGGACGAGTGGATTTGAACCACCGACCACATGCACCCCAAGCATGTGCGCTACCAGGCTGCGCCACGTCCCGACCGCAATCAAAGCTATCACTCGCGATCCAGCAAAGTCAATATGTTCTCCAATTCCTTGCGTACCTCCCGGAGCGGCGCGCCGACCTGCCGCCGGCCGCCGTCGGCCGTCTCGCGCTGCGCGCCGGCGCCTTCGCGCGCAACAAGCGCCCCGGCCCGGCCCTTCCTGCCGAGGTGCTTTCTCGCCCCCGCGATCGTAAAGCCTTCTTCGTAGAGGAGCCTCCGGATCTCGAGGAGCAGCTCGATATCCTTCGGCCGATAGATGCGCTGCCCCCCCCTGCTCTTCTGCGGCGCGAGCGCGGGAAACTCCGTCTCCCAGTAGCGCAGCACGTGCGCCTCGACGCCGACGATCCTGCAAACCTCGCCGATCTTGTAATAGAGCTTCGTCGGAGTGAAGTCCATGGGCGTCACAGCGATTCCCATCGCTTCGCGGGCTTGAACTTGACCGCCTTGCGGCCGGCGATCGTGATCGGCCGGCCGCTGCGCGGATCGGCGCCCCGGCGGGCCTTTCTCTCGACCACGCGGAAGCAGCCGAAGCCGGTGAGGAGCACCTTCTCGCCGCGCCGCAGCCGCTCCTTGATGGTATCCAGTATCGTGTCGACGGTCTCCCGGGCCTGCGCGAAGGAGAGGCCCCCGTGAACCTCGTAGACCGCCTTGCTGAGATCGTGCTTGTTCACCTTCGCCATCCCGGCGGGACGCAGTCGAGGCTTATACTAGTGAGCGCTCCCCGCAGTGTCAATCCCTGCGGAGATCAGCTATCAGCTATCAGCTGTCAGCTTTCAGCTTTCAGCTTTCAGTGACAAGCCCGGCCGCTGACAGCTGAAAACTGACAGCTGATGGCTGACAGCTGACGGCTGACGGCCGCCGGCCGCTATCGGCGCCGCGAACTGCTGAAACGCTGGCGCAGGCGGATGGGCGTGGCATAGAAGCCGAACTTCTCTCTCAGCTCGTTGATCAGGAACCTCTCGGTGGAAAAGTGCAGCCGGCGGGTGCCGCCCGTGAAGACCACGAAGGTCGGCGGCACATCGCGGGCCTGCGTTATGTAGCGGATGTTCCAGCGCTCGGCCGCGTGGCCGCGCTCCCACCGGCGGGCCAGTTCCGGAGCGAACAGGTTGTTGAGAACGCTCGCCTGCACGCGCAGGTGTCTGGCGCGCCACGCCTCCTGGATCATCGGGAAAAGCCTCGGCACGCGCTGGCCGGTAAGCGCCGAAACGGCCACGATGGGCGCATAGGAAAGGTATTTCATGCGCCGCCGCACCGCTTCGGCGTGCTTTTCGAACGTGTGGGGATCCTTGGCGATCTTGTCCCACTTGTTGAGCACGATGATGATGGAGCAACCGGAATCGGATGCATAGCCGCCGATGGCGGCGTCGAGCTTGGTGACGCCCTCCTCGGCGTCGAGCAGCAGGAGCGCCACATCGGCGCGCGCCAGGTTCTTGCGCGCCATGACGACGCTGATCTTTTCCGTGCGCGCTTCCGTCCGCCCTTTCCTGCGGATGCCGGCAGTGTCGATGATGCGATAGCAGACACCCTCGCGCACCAGGCGCGTATCGACGGCGTCCCTGGTCGTCCCCGGGATTTCGCTGACGATCGTCCTTTCCATGCCCAGGAGCCGGTTGACCAGGCAGGACTTGCCGACGTTCGGCCTGCCGACGACGGCCACGGCGATTTCCTCGGCCGAATCCCCGCCGGCGCCGGTGCCGGCGTCTCCGGCGCGCTCGGCTACGGCATCGAGAACCTCCTGCAGCCCGCGGTTATGCTCGGCCGAAACGGGAAACACCCTTTCGGCGCCGAAGGCGAAGAATGCGGCGGCGTGCGGCTCGAGTTCGGGCGTGTCGAGCTTGTTGGCGACCACCCAGATCGGGCGCCCGGAGCGGCGCAGGTAAGGCAGCAGCTGCTCGTCGAGCGGCGTGACGCCGGCGCGCCCGTCCACGACGAAAAGCAGCAGGTCGGATTCGGCGATCGCCTGCAGCACCTGCTCCAGGACCTTGGCCGGGATGACGTCGCGCACCTCGGGCATCATCCCGCCGGTGTCGAGGATTTCGAAGGTCTTGCCCTTCCAGGCCGCCGTCGCCTGGATGCGGTCACGCGTTATTCCGGGCTCGTCCCCGACGATAGCTTTGCGCCGGCCGCAGATGCGGTTGAACAGAGTGGACTTGCCGACGTTGGGCCGGCCGACTATCGCGATACGGAACATGGCTCTTTGCGCAAGCTCCGCCCGGATATTAGCGCGGCGGCGCCGGCACGACCAGAGGAAAGGCCGCGGGCGAAAGCGCTATGGAAACCGGCAAGGTGCCCGCGATCTCCCCGTCGGCCTGCACCCGGACATCCGGGCCGCCGCGCACCTCGGCGCTGCGGATGCGCCGCCGCTCGATCCAAGGGAACGAGGGCGCCCGGCCGAGACGGGCGCAGAAAAGCAGCCGCAGGTAGTCGCGCTTGCGCCGCGTGCGGATGGCGAGCAGATCCAGCAGGCCGTCGGACATGTCGGCCTCCGGGGTGAGGACGAGTCCCCCGCCGTAGCGGCCGGCTCCCGCAACCAGGCATGAAGAGACACGGAGTGTTTCGTCACCGGCGGCGACCTCGAACTCGGGAAAGCGGTAGGCGGCCAGCGCGCGCAGCGTTTCCAGGTAATAGGCCGCGATGCCCAGGCGCGCCTTGACCGCGGGCCGCACCCTTTCCGCGACGAAGGCATCGAAGCCCGCGCCCACGAATAGCAGGAAGCGACTCGAGCGCCCGCCCGTCAGGATGCCCAGGTCGACACGGCGCACGGATCCGCGCAGGCCGGCTGCGAGAGCCGCAACCGGATCGAGCGGCAGCCCGAGTTCGCGGGCCATGACGTTGGCCGTTCCGCCCGGCAGGACCAGCACCGGAAAAGGAGGATCGGGAAGCCCGCTGGCGACTTCGCTCAGGGTGCCGTCTCCGCCGCAGACGGCGAGCATGTCCGGACCGGCGGTTCGCAAATCGCGAGCGAGCGCGGCGGCATGCTCCGGCCCCTGCGTAGCCACGACCTCCACCTGCCAGTCGCCGTAAGGCCAGCGGCTGATCAGCCGCTGCAGCTTCCGATAGGGGCGCCCGCGCCCGGAGACCGGGTTCGCGATGATCACCAGTTTCACGGGAAAGCCTCGGAGCGGGCGCGCCGTCAGAAGCTTATCAGCAGGCCGCCGCTCAGCTCGAACATGTTCAGCTTGGTCGACAGCACTCGGGGCACGGTGTATCCGCGGCCGTCGATCCTCAATCCGAAAGGCCCGAAGAGGCGCGGCACTTTGAATCCGCCCCCGTAGTTGACGGCGAACTCGAAGCCCACGGGCAGATCGGAGGAACCGTACTGGTGGATGAAGCCCAGCCCGAAGGTGGCGTAGGGGACGACGCGCGGCGCCGGAAGGTTCACGATCAGGTTGGCGTTGTATATGAAACCCCGGGCTTCTTTCACATCGGGCCTGTCCTTGGGGAAGAGGTAATCCGGGCTGAAGGCCAGGGTATGTTCGAATCCCAGGTAGGCGGCGAACCCGAAGCTGGCGCGGAATCCCCAGATGGGCCCGTTCTCGAGCCGGATCTTCGAGAGATCGCGCCCGATGTCGGAAGGCAGCGTGCCGCCGACGAACACCGTCAGGTCCTGCGACCGGACCGCCGGTACGGCGAGCAGCAGGAATGCAGCGAGCACCAATAGCGCGCGGTATTTCATCGCAGATCGCTCCCTTCTGTGAAAGCCGGCAGCGCGTTCATACGGTCTTTCAGCCGGTCCCGCCACGCCGCGAAGCGGGCCATGGAAGCCGCCGGCACCGGCGGTTCGGGCGGTCCGGCAACACGCCGCGGGTTGAGAAACTTGCCGTGCTGCAGGACCCTGAAGTCCAGGTGGGGCCCGGTGGCATGCCCGGTCTGTCCCACGCGCCCGATCAACTGGCCCTGGCCGACCTGGGCGCCGGCTGCGACCAGTATGCTCTGCAGGTGGGCGTACATGGTTTCATAGCCGCGGGCATGGCGTAGCTGCACCAGGTTGCCGTAGCCGCCGCGCGCCCCCGCGAATACGACCCTGCCCGACGCCACGGCCACGACCGGCGTGCCCGGCGGGGCGGCGTAATCGACCCCAAGGTGAGGGCGCACGATCCTGGTGATCGGATCCCTGCGGGCGAAGGAAAAGCCGGAGGAGATGCGCGTGAATTGGAGCGGCGACTTGAGAAAGGTCTTGTTGAGCGCCCGGCCCTCGTGATCGTAGTAGCGCGCGGGCTTGTCGCCGTCCGCGAAGCGGAAGGCCCAGAACGTCCTGCCGGAGACGGTGAATTCGGCGGCCAGGATGGCGCCGTATTTCTTGAATTCCCCGTCGAGATATTTCTTTTCCACGAGCAGGCGGAAGCTGTCCTTCTCCTGCAGATCGGTGTAGAAGTCGATGTCCCACTGGAAGATGGCGGCCAGGTCGAGGGCGAGCTGATCCTGTTCGCCGGCGCGCCGCACGGCCATGAAAAGGGAGTCCTCGATGTTTCCCGCGACGCTCTCGATCTCGGTCGCGTAAAGAAAATTCTTCATCACGGGCACGAGGCGTCCCTGGTGGCTGTAGACCGTCAGGTAGCGCTCTTCGTCGACCGGGTAGATGAAGTCGCGGAATTCGCCGGCGGAGGTGAAGTGGAGGATATATTCCCGCCCGGCCATGATCCTGGCCAGGTTGTGCAGCGGGCGCGCGCAATCGACCAGGCGGCGGACCTCATCGGGTGCGAGCCCGTGCCTGCCCAGCGCCTCGGAGACGGTTTCGTTGCGCCGGAACCTGTCGCGGATCTCGCGAAGGGTGGGCGCTGCGCGCGCCGCGGCGACCGGCGGATCGGCAACAGGCGGGGCCGGTGGGCGGTCTTCGGTCGCCAGGGGCGCGCCGGCGACGAAATAGACAGCGGCGGCGAACATGCAAAGGGGCGCGGCGGCGAGCAGCGCGCGCAGGACAGGGCGGCGATGCGAAAGGAATCCTGCGGATTCCGAGGCGCCCTGTTGTTCGATCCGCGTGTCGTCCTGCATCGGGAAGGTCGGGTTGTCGGCCTGTCGCCCTTTCAGGGTTCTCATTAAAAAAGTCCGGCACGCCCGGTAGGTCCGGCACGCCGTGCCGGACCGTAAGCTTGTTGCTTCAAGTTACCGGTCCCGCGCAGCAGTAGGTCCGCCGCGCCGCGGCGGACCGTGAGCTTATTGCCCCAAGTTACCGGTCCCGCGCGGCGCGCGGGGCCTACTCGGCGCGCGGGACCTACAGTGCGTCCGGCACGTCCTTTCCGGGGTACGCGCGCCGTCACGGCATGCGTGTCTCCCGGGCCTTTTTCTTCAACCTTTTCTCGACCGTCGGCGGCACAAGCCCGCGGACCGACCCGCCGAGCGACGAGATCTCCTTGACCAGCCGCGAACTCAAGTACGAATACGCCTCGGCGGGCATCATGAAAACCGTCTCCACCCTGGACGAAAGGCGGCGGTTCATGAGGGCCATCTGCAGCTCGTATTCGTAATCCGATACGGCGCGGATGCCGCGGACGATCACCGCAGCACCGACCTGTTCGGCGAAATCGACGAGCAGGCCGGCGAACTTGGTGACCTTGACATTGTTCAGGCCGGCGACGGCTTCCTCGAGCATCTCGATGCGCTCGCCGACGGAGAAGAGCGGCACCTTTTCGGTGTTTTCGAGGATGGCGACGACCACCTCGTCGAAGAGCGCCGCGCTGCGCCGGATCAGGTCGACATGCCCGTTGGTCACCGGGTCGAAAGTTCCAGGATAAACGGCACGAATCTTCATGGGCGACCGAATGCGGGCACCCGGCCTCCGGGCCGGCGGCGATCTTTCCTGCCCGCTGCTGCGGGAGCGCCCCTGTGCGGGCCGTCCCCGCGCCAACTCAGGACAACATCGCAAATTGGCCGCCATTATAGGTAGCGCCCGCGCCGATTGCAAGCCAATCGGCGGCCGGAATGCGCGCGCAGCCACGGAGCCGCGGCTCTCATGGCCCGCCGGGAATCTGCGCCAGCGAACTCAGGATTTCGCGCAGGTGCCGGCACAATTCCAGGGCGTCGCCGCGCCGCGTCTCCCGGCGCAGGGTCGATGCGATCTCGTGCAGCAACCCGGAGGCCGCCGCCGCCGGCAGGTGCCGCTCGGTGTGCTGGCGCAGGCGCAGTTCCCTGATGCAGCGCCGCAGGCTCGCCTCGGTCTCGAGGTACTCCCGCCATCTTTCCGCGGTCATGAGCTTGGTGTCCGCCGCCGCGGCGACGGCAAGGCGCGAGCGGGCATGCTCGAGCGCATGCACGAGGTCTCGGTGCACCCGGCGGCAGATCAGTGTGCAATCCGTCGGCATTCCCCGCTCGGCGCGTTTCGCTGAAATCGGGCGCCCTCGGGCGAAACGATAGAGGCGGTGAAAGGGCGCCTTCATTTCTAACCGCCCGGGAAAGCTATGAGCCAAGAAATCACGGGTGCACAAGCGGGTCTGGACATCCGGGAAGCGGTCGGCAATCTCATCGAGCGCCACGGCCGCAAGTGGCTGAGGTTCGTGCGCCGGATGGTGCGCAACCCCGCCGACGCCGAAGATGTGCTCCAGGAAGCCGTGCGGAAGGTGCTCGCCCGCGGGCGGGGGTTCCACACGCAGGAACAGGTGCGCATGTACCTGTCGCGCGCCGTCGGCAATATGGCCATCGATTTCTATCACCGCCGCAGGCGCGAGTGCCTGCGCGAGCTCCCCCTGCATGAGCACCGGATCGCCTGCGTCGACGCCCGCAACCCGCACGATTGCCTGGAGGAACGCGAGCGCGCCGCCGAGCGCGCCCGCGCTGTGGAACTGCTCGCCGAGGGTCTCGGGCGCCTTCCGCCGAAGCAGTACGAGGCGCTGTGCTTGACGGTGCTCGATCCCGAGGGCGCTTCGATAAGGGAAGCTGGGACGGAAAACGGCATTCCCTATTCGACGCTGCGGCACCGGAGCATGAAGGGGATCCGCCGGCTGCGCACCTTCCTGCACCACGCCGCGCGCACCTCCCGGCTGAGGTTGGTTCTGGCCTGAACGCGCCGCTTCAGCCTATGGGCGCGTAAAATGCGAGGCGCTTGTCGCCCTGGGCGACGAGGCGCACGCGCCTGTACGCCGCCGATTCTGCCGGAAGCCGGGCCTTGCCGTGATGTTCGCACACCGCCAGCGCGTCCTTCCCGGATAGCAGGCCGGCGAAGAGCAAATCGATCAGGTCCGCATAGGGTCCCCAGTGATAGGGCGGATCGAGGAAGGCCAGATCGAAGCGGCATCCCTCGCGCGCGAGGCGCCGCAGGGATTTGAAGACGTCCTCTTCGAGCAGGCGGTAGCCGCCGGTAATGCCGCAGATGCCGAGGTTTTCGCGGATCAGCCGGCAGGCTGCCGGGTCCGATTCGATGAACACGACCTCGCGCGCGCCCCGGCTGAGCGCCTCGATGCCGACCGCCCCTGTGCCCGCGAAGGCGTCGAGGAAGCGGGAGTCGGGGAGTCGCGCGTCCAGGATGTCGAAGAGCGTCTGCCTCAGGCGGTCGCTCGTGGGGCGCAACTCGTTGCCGCGCGGCCCTTTCAATCTCTTCCCGCGATATCGCCCCGCAATGACTCTCATGATCGTACCTTCCCGCGGCGCCGGGCGCGCGATGCGCTCAGCCGACCAGAACGAGGCCGTAGCGGTCGCGCCAGCGGCGCCGCAGGCTCTCTATATAACTGCGGCATTCGCCGTTTCCCCCGGCGCGGATCAGCCGCAGGAAATTGTCGGCTTCGGCGCGCGCCAGCTCGAGCGCCTTGAGGTCGCGCACCAGGTTGGCCCACTGGAACACGGGCGCGCCCGACTGCCGCGTGCCTGCAATCTCTCCCGGGCCGCGCAGTTCCAGGTCGACCTCGGCGATGCGGAAGCCGTCGTTGGTTTCGCACATGATTTCCAGGCGCCGACGCGCCTCGGGGCTGGGCTCGCTTTCGGTGACCAGCAGGCAGAGCGAGCGTTCCGAGCCCCGCCCGACGCGCCCGCGCAACTGGTGCAGCTGCGCGAGACCGAAGCGCTCGGCGTGCTCGATGACCATGAGGCCTGCGTTGCGCACGTCGACCCCGACCTCGATGACGGTCGTCGACACCAGGATCGCAAGCTCGCCGGCGGCGAAGGCCGCCATCACCTTTTCCTTTTCCTCGCTCCCCATCCGGCCGTGGAGCAGGCCCACGGCGAGGTCGGGAAAGACGTGCGTGCGCAGGTATTCGGCCATCTCGGTGGCGGCCCGCAGGTCGGACTTTTCGGTTTCCTCGACCAGCGGGTAGACGACGTAGGCCTGCTGCCCGGCCGCGACGAACCGGCGGATCTCCTGGTAGACGAGCGCCCGTTCCTCGCCGCGGTACCAGCGCGTCTCGATGGGCTTGCGGCCGGGCGGCAGCTCGTCGATGACCGAGACATCGAGGTCGCCGTACAGGGTCAGGGCCAGCGAGCGCGGGATGGGCGTGGCGGTCATCACCAGAACATCCGGCAAGCGGCCTTTCTCCCTCAGGGTGCTGCGCTGCACGACGCCGAAGCGGTGCTGCTCGTCGACGACCACCAGTGCCAGGTTGCGAAACGAAACGCCCTCCTGTATGAGGGCATGCGTGCCGATGACCACCTGGGTCAGGCCCTGCTCGATGGCCGCTGCGGCTTCGCGCCGGCGCCTGGCCGGCAGGCCGCCCCGCAGCAGGTCGATGCGGTAGCCGAGCGGTTCGAGCAGGCGGCGGAAATAAAGGTAGTGCTGTTCCGCCAGAATTTCGGTGGGGGCCATGATCGCCGACTGGTAGCCGTTTTCGACGGCGATGACGGCGGCCTGGGCGGCCACGATCGTCTTGCCCGAACCGACGTCCCCCTGCAGCAGGCGGTTCATCGGGCGCGGCGAGATCATGTCGTCGGCGATTTCCTTGAGCACGCGCTTCTGGGCCGCCGTAGGATGGAAGGGGAGGATTTTCTTGATCGCCTGGCGCACCCCTTCGGTCAGCCGGATCGTGCGGTCTTTCGCCTGCTCGAGGCGCCGCTCGCGGACCATGCGGATGCCGACCTGGAACTCGAAAAGCTCCTGGAAAATGAAGCGCTTGTGCGCGGGCGACAGGCCGCGGTTGAGCGCCTCCATTTCCTGCGCGCGTTCTTCCGGGCGCCTGCCGGCGAGCTCGGGGAAGTGAACGGCTTCGATGGCCCGGCGCCACGAGGGCAGCCGCAGGCGCGCGCGCAGGTAGCGCGGCAGCGGGTCGGGCAGCTCGGCAGGAAGCCGGCCGAGCGCGGTGAACATGACCTGGCGCAGCGTGCGCGTGCGCAGGTCGCCGAGCTTGCGGTAGATGGGAACGACGCGGCCCGAATGCACCGAAGGGCCCGCTTCTTCATGGAGGATCTCGCATTCCGGGTTGATGAAGCCCAGGGTTCCGCGCGCGAACGGGTCGCGGCGCACCTGGCCGTAGATCACGATTTCGAGCCCTGCACGATAGACGTGCATAAGATAGGGCTGATTGAAAAACTTCAGGGTGGCCCTGCCGGTCGAGTCCTCGACGACCATGGCGAAGACCGACATGCCGCGCCGCTGCGTCTGGAAGGCGTCCACGGCACGGATGCGCCCGCGGGTCAGGACCCATTCGCCCTCGCGCAGCGCGGCGAGGGGCAGGAAGCGGGTCCGGTCCTCGTAGCGGAAGGGCGGATATTCGATCAGATCGGCGACCGTATGGATGCCGAGCGCCGCCAGCTTCTCGGCGCGCCGGGGCCCGATCCCCTTGACGTACTGCACCGGCGTGTCGAGCGTCAACGTCCGATCGAGTGCCGCTGCGCGAGCCTGGCGCATGGAGGCATTATAGTGAAGCTCGATTGCAATGGCCTATGGGCTTTGTTATAAATTGCGGCGATGCGATTCCGTCGGCTCGCGGTGTGGGTTGTCGGCCTGCCCGTCGTCCTTTCGCCCGCCTGCGGGGGGCGCGCGATCAACAAGAGTGCGGCGCAGCGCGCGATCGTCGCATCGTCGGGCGGCGCATTGCGCCCCGGCGATGTCGATGTCCTGGCGGCCGTCCAGACCGGCCCGGGACAGGTCGTAGCCGAGTCGGACGTGCGGGTCGCCTTTGCGCTCGAGAAGACCGGCGGCGAGTGGCAGGTGCGGGAAGTGCGCGTGGGCGGCGGACCCTGGCACAGGCTGGCCGATGTCATGCAGGCTCTCGACCAGGTGAAAGCCGCCGAGACGCGCAAGTCGCTGCTGGCTGTGGCTGCGGCCATCGAAAAATATCGCGCCGAAAGGCATTCGCTTCCGGACTTCGAAGATTTCGTTTCGCTCGCCGACCGCCTCAGCCCCCAGTATCTGACGCCGCTTGTCAGGCTGGACGCGTGGCTTCGGCCGCTTTTTGCCTTCCGGACGGCGCCGGGCGTCGTTCGCCTGGTGTCGGCGGGTCCCGACGGCAAGCTGGGCACGCAAGATGACATCGAATGGAAAGGAACCTTCCCGCCTTGAACAGGGGCGGCCGGGCGCGCGCACCGGCGTGCCGCCGGCCCGGGAAAGGCAGTGGAATATTGCCATGAACCTGCACCGAAGGCTGCTGCTCTTTCTGGCTTTGCTCGTCCCGGCTGCGCTCGCGGCCGGCGGTTCCGGGCAGGCTCCCGTTCAGATCCCGTGGGTGACATCGCTCGCCCAGGCCCGGGCGGAGGCCGCCGCCAGCAAGAAACTGATCCTCGCCTATCTCTTCGCCGACTGGTGCCCGTACTGCCGGCGCATGGACCGTGAGACCTGGACCGACCCTGCCGTGATCGCCGAGCGGGCGAAGTACGTCTTCCTGAGGCTGGACGGCGAGAAGGATGCCGACGGGGTGAACCTGTGCCGCCGGTTTTTCATCCGCGGCTTCCCTGCGATCCTGCTGTTGCATGCCGACGGCAGCGAGTTCGACCGGCTGGATGGTTACATGCCGGCAGACGAGCTGCTGCGCCGCCTGAAGCTCGTGCTGGAGGATCCGGACTCGCTCGGCAACTTGAAGGCGGCGGTCGCCGGCAATCCTTCCGACGCGGCCTTGCGCCTGCGCCTCGGCCGCGTCCTCCTGGGCCGGATGGACTTCGCGGGAGCGCAGGAGAATTTCGAGGAGATTGTGCGCCTCGATCCCGCGAATCGCGGCAAGACGACCGACCAGGCATTGCTTTATCTGGGGATGTGCCGGGCGCTGCAATCCGATCCGGCCGGGGCGCTGGGCACGCTGGAGCGCCTGGAGCGCGACTTTCCCAAGAGCACGCTCGTCCCGCGCGCCTGGCTGCTCGCGGGAGAGCTGTTGTTGCAGACGGGGCGCCGCGAGGAGGGGACGAAGAAGATCGAGCGCTTCCTCGAGGCCTATCCCGACCACCCGTTGGCGCAGCGCGCGCGGCAGCTGCTCGCCAAGCCGTGACTTCTGCCGGCCCTCCGGGGCTCGGCTGGTCGATGCGCCCTTTCCGGGGGTTCGCCTGCGGCTCACCCCCGGCTACCCGCTCAGGGCCCCTGCCGGGGCCGAATTGGCATCGAGACCATGCGACGGGCGGGGCGTACCTGCCTTCTGGGTCTGCCGGCCCTTCGGGGCTCCAATGATCGATACACCCCTTTCCGGGGGTTCGCCTTCGGCTCACCCCCGGCTACCCGCTCAGGGCCCCTCCGGGGCTGCCGGGCAGGCCGCGCGGG
>Ga0272448_1001685_pt1 | contig 29135 bp, 20 predicted proteins | sample YNPCB0191_FD_202220 | JGI IMG/M metagenome (GOLD analysis project Ga0272448, IMG submission 202220) | Hot spring sediment microbial communities from Yellowstone National Park, WY, United States - YNP-CB-019-1 | ecosystem: Environmental > Aquatic > Thermal springs > Hot (42-90C) > Sediment...
CGCCGGAGGCCCGAATTTGGAACTGGGCATAGTCCCGGATGAACCTGGATCCCTTTCGAAACCTACAGACTGGTCCGACATCGGGCTTGCACTCGGGCCCGTCGGCGGCGCCTATCTGCCGGTCGCGACGGACTGGGCCCTCTTCCGACAAACCGTTCGCACTGTGCCGGGCCAGATCCGCATGCGCGTCAAATTGCGGCTCTACGGGTACGCCCAGAAGGTCTGGTTCGACGACCTCAGCGTCGTCAAGATAAGCACGGCTCCGCTGGTGAGGGTGGTCTCCCCGCGCGAGGGGGCCGAGATGGAAGACCGCATCGCACGGTTCCAGTGGGAATGCACCGCAAGCCCGGAATCGTACGTTCTGGAATGCAGCACCACGCCGATGTTCTGCCGGGGTTCCACGAGACGCGTCTCGACCCCTGATAAATCGGTCTCCATGTCCCTGCCGGACGGGAAATGGTTCTGGCACGTTGGCATACCCGACCGCGACGGCATCCCGTTCTGGCTTGCCGATGGCTCTTTCGATGTGGGTCCGCAAACGTGGATAGTTTCGGACACGACTCCACCGCATCTTCACTCTCCGCGGCCCCTCCCGAACGATAATGCTGCACCCGATGCAGAGATAGTGGTGAAGATATCGGAAACCGGCTCGGGCGTGGACGTATCCTCGACCACAATCATCCTCGACGGAAGGGACGTCAGAGAGCACGCCCGGACGACCGCAGACCAAGTGCGGTTGAGGCTGCCTTCGCCTCTGGCGAACGGTCCGCACCAGGCCGAGGTTTCCATCGCGGACAGGTGCGGCAATCGGAGCAACCGATTTCTCTGGCAGTTCGGCGTCGGAGAGTACCTCACCAACAAACTGAGAATAGTGGGGACGACCGCCCAGCTCAACGGCCGACCCTACTTTCCGGTCGGCATATACTCTTACCAATGCCACCCGGCCGACGGCAGATTCAACGAGGCCATGCTGCAACAGGCAGCGGAAGCGGGCTTTGACGTCGTACTCGATACCATCCCGCCGGGCCTGGACGCGTTTCACAAGTGCGGCATGATGGGACTCGTGAATCTGACCCTCGACATGAAGCGCATCGAGCACCCGGGAACGCTGGAATCTGCCACGATCTCGCTCCTGGAGGGCCGGGCCGGCCTGGGTCGTTTCCGGAACCATCCGGCCGCACTGGGAATCTGGGCGGATGACCCGGAGAACCTCGACGACACCGCCGGCACACCGCTGCCGGAGTCCACACGGGCCAGGCTCGATCTCACCCGGAGAGTCATCAAGGAGCATTGTCCCGACCTGCCGATAGTCTTCGCGATCTCCAACCTCCCTCGCCTCGAAGCGTCCGCGTCATATGCCGATGTCATTCTGACCTACCGGTATCCCGTCCCTCACATGCCACCGCAGATGATTTACGGCTGGACGCTTGCCTACGCGACGAGCGTCGTACGGGACAAACCGATATGGTTCAATTCGCAGGCGTGCGACGTCGGCTACAGCACGTCCTTCGGCTCGACTGCCATCCGCCCCATCCCTGCGGAGATCCGTGCTATGGCCTACTACTCGCTGGTGCTCGGCGTCCGGGGCTGGACGGCCTACGCGGCACAGACCATCTCCGAGGAGTCGCCGCCGGGGTACTGGCGCGAACTCCTTCGGCTCGCGACCGAGATCCGACACCTGGCACCGGCCCTTGCCGCTGGCGAGCCGGCAGTAACCATGTCGCTGGCAGATGACTGCTGCGCTGGCTCCATCTATTTAAGGGAGATCCAGCACGACGGCACGCACACGGCGATCGCAGTCAACATGTCCGCCGGTCGCGTGCTTGCGAAATGGATTTTCGACCGGCCCGTTCGCGCGGCGGCGCTGTTCGAGGACCGCGTCATGGCGACACCCTCCAGCGCCGTGAACGACGTATTCGAACCATTCGGCGTCCACATCTACTGTTGGCGGTGATCCAGAGGGGCGCTCTGGCGAATCGCGATCGGGGACGATTCGCCGGTCAACGATTTCTCCTTGACACTCTCGAACGGGCGCTGCTAGAATCGCGAACCGTTGCACTTTCTCCTGTTCCGATGGGCTCTATCATGGCACTGCCCCACTACGAACCCTCACGCGAAGAGTTTCGCTCCCTCGCCAGGCTGGGCAACGTGGTGCCCGTGTATCGAACGCTCCTCGCCGACACGCTCACACCGGTGAGCGCTTACCAGAAACTGGCCCGCGGAGATTATTCCTTCCTGCTCGAGAGCGCGACCGGCGGTGAGAAACTCGCCAGATACAGTTTTCTCGGCAGCGAGCCGTTCATGGTGTTCCGCGCGCGGAAGAATGCGGTCGAAATCGAATCCGCCCACGGAACGACTCGATTTTCAGCGCCCGATCCAATCGCCGCGCTCCAGGAGCAGATAGAGCGTTTCCGCGCGGTTCAGGTCCCCGCCCTTCCGCGTTTCTACGGCGGGGCGGTCGGGTACGCGGCGTACGACTGCGTCCGGTTCATCGAGAACCTGCCCAAAGAACCGCCGGACACGCTCGGCCTGCCGGACCTGTATTTTGCCTTTTATGACAGGATGATCGTGTTCGATCACCTGAACAAGACGATTCTCGTCATTGCGTGTGCGCGTCTCGACGAGCACGAGCCCGACGCCGCCTACGATCATGCCGTGGCGCGAATTGACGAGGCCGTGGACCGCCTCCGGACGCCTGTCACGCAGGTCACTGACGAGATCATGGCTCGCGGCGAGATAACGCTCCCGTTCGAAAGTAACTACGAGAAGTCGCAGTTCTGCAAGGCCGTGGAGAGGTGCAAGGAATACATTTACGCTGGCGACATCTTCCAGGTTGTTCTAAGCCAGCGACTTTTGGCTCGCACCGCTGCCGACCCCTTCAACGTGTACAGGGCGCTGCGGGTTATCAATCCTTCGCCCTACATGTTCTATCTGCGGAAGAAGGATCTGCGACTCATCGGCTCATCGCCGGAGGTCCTCGTCAAGGTCGAGAGCGGAAAGGTCACGGTCCGGCCCATCGCGGGTACCCGTCGCCGCGGAAGAGACGAGGAGGAGGACAAGGCCCTCGCAGCCGAACTCCTCGCGGATCCGAAGGAGCGTGCGGAGCATATCATGCTCCTCGACCTCGGTCGCAACGACGTGGGACGGGTTTGTCGCTACGGCACGGTCAGGATCGAGGAGGAGATGATCATCGAGCGCTTCAGCCACGTGATGCACATGACCTCGACGGTGAGCGGAATCCTCCGTCCTGGCATGAACTGCTTCGATGCCTTCCGTTCGTGCTTCCCCGCCGGGACCGTCAGCGGCGCGCCGAAGATACGCGCTATGGAGATACTCGACGAACTCGAGCCCGTGCGACGCGGACCGTACGCTGGCGGCGTCGGGTACATAGACTTCCGGGGCAACCTCGACACGTGCATCGCCATACGAACGATAATCATGCAGGGCGACCTGGCGGTGGTGCAGGCCGGCGCGGGGATCGTGGCGGACTCGGTTCCCGAGCGCGAATACGAGGAGACCCTCAACAAGGCCCGGGGCCTACTTCGGGCCATCCAGGTGGCCGAGGAGGCGTTCGAGTGAACGTCCTCGCCATCGAGACCAGCGGAACGGTGGGGTCGGTGGCCGCATGCTGCGATGCCGACGTCGTCGCCGAACAGATGATAGATAACGCGATGGACCACGGCCGCATGCTCCTTCCCCTCGTTGACCGGGTCGTGCGCATCGCGGGATGGGACAAGCGCCGCGACATCGAACTGGTCGCGGTCAGCCACGGACCGGGCTCTTTCACTGGACTCCGCGTCGGAATCGCGTGCGCGAAAACCCTCGCCGTCCTTCTCCACATACCCCTGGTTGCCGTGTGCAGCCTGGACGCCATCGCGGAAAACGCTCCGCCAGACGCAGAGCGCATCCTCACGGTGCTCGATGCCAAGCGAGGCCAGGTGTACGCGGCCGCATACGAAAGGCGGGCCGGCGCGCTCGCCAGGATCTGGGGACCTGAACTGCTGGACCCGGCAGACGCAATGCGACGGTGCACGAGGCCGTGCCTCGTCATGGGAACAGGCCTGGAACCGCATCACGAGGCCTTTGCGGGTGCGCGCGAAGCGGAAAAGGATCTCTGGCGGCCTCGTGCGAGCACGGTGGCGCGAATCGGTCTTTCGCTGTTTCGGACCGGTCAGCGTTTCGATCCGCTGACGGTCCATCCCCTCTACCTCCGGCTCGCGGAGGCCGAGGAGAAAAGAATCGCGCGAGAACGGGGTCGAGCGTGATAGCCGCGCGCATCTCTCAGGCGCTGCGTCCACTCCGCGCCGGCATGTGGCCAATAATCTGGCTCCAGTTCTGCCTGGGTGCGGTCGTCTCGATAGGGCCCCGACTCTCCTCGGCGGATTGGCGAGGAATCGTCTCGGTCGCGTCTGCAGGTGGCATATGGACCGTGTGTCTCGGCGGCACCGGTGCCATTGTCCTTGCGCTCTTCGCGGATGACCTCCAGGATCCCGCGCCAACAGCCACCGGCTGGGTTGCGTTGGTCCTGTTGATGGTTGGAGTCGCTTCGTCCCCGGTTATCTCCTGGAACTTCTTCGATGCCTACCTGGTTGGAGTGGTGGTAATCGTGCTGTACGGCGTGCCGCCGATACGTTTGGCGCGGTACCTGCCCGCGGCGGCAGTTCTGGAAGGGGTCGCAGCCGCCCTCACGCTGCATGCCGGCCGCACGGCCGTGGACACTCGCCTCACCTTCGATCGTGCCTGGATCCTTCTGGTGCTCGGGGCCTTCTTCCTCGTGCTCGCGTTGCGAACGCTTTTTTCGGGCGTCGGCGGCAGGCTCGTGGCCGTACTTTACTCCACGTGCGTGGTCAATGCGTTCGTCTGCCTGGCGCTGGCAGAGGGGATGCAGAAGCGAGGACTGGGCCTTGCCTTTCTAGCGCCGATATTCCTGGCCTGGTGGGGCGCTGGCCTCCGCCTGTACGCGCCCTTCGCTGGTCGAGGGCATCCGCCGCGGTTGGCGACGTTTCTGGCGCTCATCACCCAGGCCGGCATCGCGCTGGGGTACGTGGTGTGATCTCTGCCTCCGTTGCTGCCGGTGTCATGGCACGTCATATACGTTGGCGCTGACCAGTGCGCGAACAACGTACACGACGCAAATCGTCGCGATGGTTGCGTACACCGCCGCGATCACGTCGTCCAGTATGACTCCCCTCCCCCCGGGCATCGCCTCTATGCGCCGAATCGGCCACGGCTTTGCCACATCGAACGTCCGGAAGAGAAGGAAGGCGACGCACGCGTGAGCGAGGGGGCGCGGGCGAAGAGGTTCGAGGGCCAAGGAGAGGAGAAAGACCAGGGACAGCGTTATCCACTGTCCTGCGGCCTCGTCGAGGACGAACTGGGATGGGTCGCGCCTGCCGAAGTGAGTCTCCGCCCAGGGGCAGAGGATGTACCCCACCGCGATTGCAACTCCGATCAGGACGGCCGTGACGACCAGGGCATAGGTCCCGCAGCAAGACCAGAGGCAGCAGAAGATGAGTGTGGCGGCGAACGACGCGTACGTGCCGGGCATTCCGGGAATGAGTCCGATCCAACCGAACGTCACGATCAGCCTTTTCATCCTGTCCCCGTTCCCACACGAAGCGGACAGGGCCGAGCCCTATACACCCGCCACCGGCCCGTGCGTTGCCTGCACCCCGCTCCGATGCACCGTCTTTCCTGATCGGGCTTTCGGGAAGTATATGCCTAGCGGGTCCCGCGGGCAAGTGCCATACCCTTGTGGACGCCACATCCGGTACTCACGGGAAGCCGTGTTACCCGCCCTGACACCGCGCGATCTTGATTTGTCGGGTACCCTCACTCTAAACTCTCCAGGACGGATCGGCGATTAACGGAACGTGGCATGAACTGGGATCCGGAGACCGAGAGGCGGCTCCTGTACAGCCTCCTCGGCGACCTGCCCGAACGCGAGCGGCCCGTCCGCTGCAAGGTGGTCGCCACGGAAGAGCGCCGCTGCTATCGCCTCGAACATCTTGTCCTCGATCTCAACGGGCTGGAGGATGTGCCGGCGCTGCTGACACTTCCCCTGGAGGCGTCACCGCCGTATCCGGGCGTTCTTTACAACCACTCGCACGGGGGAGATTATCGAATCGGCAAGCGCGAGTTGATAGAGGGACGCGAGTACATGCAGACGCCTCCATACGCGGAGGCTCTTGCCGCGCGCGGCGTGGCCGCTCTGAGCATAGATCACTGGTGCTTCGGCGAGCGCAGCGGGAAGACAGAGTCGGAAACCTTCAAGGAGATGCTCTGGCACGGGCGCGTCCTGTGGGGCATGATGGTTTACGACTCGCTCCGCGCGATTGACTACTTGTCGTCGCGGCCGGAGATCGCTTCCGGACGGATCGGGACGGTTGGGATGTCAATGGGCAGTACGATGGCGTGGTGGCTCGCGGCGCTCGACAAGCGGATAAGGGTTTGCGTGGATATATGCTGCATGACGGATTTCCACGCGCTGATCGAGTCACGCGGGCTGGACCTCCACGGCGTGTACTACTACGTGCCCAATCTCCTCAAACACTTCACGACCGCCAGGATCAACGCGCTCATCGCCCCGCGGCCGCACCTCAGCCTCGTCGGGAACAAGGACCTCCTCACGCCCCCCGCCGGCCTCGACCGGATTGACGAATCTCTCAGGAAGGTTTACACGGAGGCAGGAGTGCCTGAGCACTGGGCGATGATCCGGTACGACGTGGGACATCTCGAGACCGCGGCCATGCGGGCGCGCGTGCTCGAGTTCCTGGAACGGCACCTCTGATGGCCCGCAGACCCGGCCCGGCGTCGGCGCCAGGTGCGGCAGGGACCGAGGAGACACCGACCGCGCGTACCGCTTGGCTGGAGGCGCTTGCGCTCACCTCGCTGAGCGGTATCCTGCTCTGGATCTCTTTTCCACCGGCCGAGTTCTACCCCGCGGCCTGGGTGGCGCTCGTGCCGTGGCTCGTCTCCATTGCCCGCGCGCCGGTACGTGTGACCCTGGCCACCTCTGCCGCCGTGGGTTACGTATTGTACGTGGCACTCCTCTATTGGCTCGACCAGGTCACGACTGCGGGATGGCTGGCGCTTGCCTTCTACTGCATGCTGTATTGGCCCGTCGCTGCGCTGGTCCTCGAACGCCTGCGGCGCATGGGATGGCCTTTCACCATCGGCGCGCCACTTGCGCTGGTGGCGTGGGAATACGGGCGCTCGAACCTTCTCACAGGTTTCCCGTTCCTCCTCGTCGCTCACACGCAGTACCGGGCCGTCGGGATCATACAGGTCGCCGACCTCGCCGGCGTATACGGCGTAACGTTTCTAATCGGCATGACCAACGGGCTGATCTCGGACCTCGTCCTCGACCGGTTCCGCCGGAGCAGGCGGAATCTGTGGCGTCTGTTCGCGACTTGCGCGCTCCTCCTCCTCGCGCTGCTCTACGGGAGGCTCTCGCTGGTCAGCGAGGCGCGCACGGCCGACCATGCCGAGCGGGTGCGCCTCCTGCTCGTCCAGGCCAACATACCGATTTCGCTCAAACATGCCCCGTCGGAAAGCCAACAACTGGAGAACCTCAGGAAGCACGTGGCGTTGTCACTCCAGGCGAAGGGATTCGGACCGGACCTTGTCATCTGGCCCGAGACCATGCTTCCGAGGTGGCTCAACGTGGCTTACGACGAGCGCTGGATGAAGTTCCTGTCGGAGCATGACGAATACGGCGAGCACCACCGCCTCCTCGTGGCGACACGCCAGTCCGTGGAGGAGACGTGCCGGGAGACCGGCGCATGGGTTCTCGTCGGTTCGGAGTCCTATGACATCCCGACTCAGCGTCGGTGGAACAGCGCGTATCTCCTTTCGCCCGAGGGGGAAGTGATTGGCAGGTACGACAAGATACACCTGGTAGCGTTTGGCGAGTACACGCCCCTGGGTGAAGTCTTCCCGTTCCTTCGCAAGTTGCGACCGCCCGAGATGGGGCCCGATCTGACGCCTGGTGTCCTGCGACGACTTTTCGTGTTGCCTTTACGCAGTGGCGTGTCGAGCAGGTTCGGGGTGACCATATGCTACGAGGACTCGGTCGCCACACTGTTCAGGAGGTTCGTCCGCGACGGGGCCGGGTTCATGGTGAACATCACCAACGACGGGTGGTTTGGAAACACCACCGAACTCGACCTGCACCTTGCGGTAGCCGTATTCCGCGCTGTCGAGAACCGGATCGCGCTGGCCCGTGCGGCCAACACCGGCATTTCCGCTATCATCTCCCCGGGTGGACGCATCATTCATGAACTCGTCAGGAATGGCCAGCATCGCGAGGTGGAAGGCACGCTGTGCGCGGAGATACCACTCGCCCACTGGCCAAGCGTGTACACACGCTATGGGGACGCATTCGCGTGGCTATGCCTCGTTGCGCTAGGCGCTCTGCCGGTGGTCGCTTATCTCCGGCGCGGAAGATCGGAAAAATCGAGCCGAGCGGCGAAATGACGCAACGCGCTCCTGCCAGCGTCAAGGGCGTTCTGCGAGTCGTGCCAGTTCAATCGTACTTGCGCAGGGCTGCGCGACAGGCCGCGGCGACCTTCTTGCGAAGGGCTTCTGGAGCCAGCAACTCCACCTGACCCGCTCTGGCCATCACCCATGAGACGATCCACTGGGGTTGGCTCACGGAGAGGTGGACTATGGCGCTACCGTCGGGCAACTTCGAGATCCTGCCGATGGGCGGTTCCTCGCGGAGCCAGCGCTCGACGTCCGGCGAGACGCGCAGTTTCACCCTTATGTCGCGACGCGTGGGAAAGTACATGCGGGGCGCACGGTAGCGCTCGATGTCGAAGTCCCGTGGGAACTCGAATGTCGAATCGAGTATCTTCAGTTGGCGGATGCGATCCACGCGGAACGGCCTTTCCGCGTCCCGCAGAAGATCGTGCCCCACCACGTACCACTCCCCGTCGTGCTCGATTATCCCGAACGGGCGCAGCGTGCGGGCCGTCATCTCGTCACGGCTCGCAGTGTAGTACTCCATCCTGACCTCTCTTCGCTCCTCGATGGCCCTCTGGAGCACGCCAACCCGTTCGGCGACGCCGCGATGAAGCGAACCGACGTTCACCTCGCGCCTCGCGGAGCGAAGCACCTCGGCGCTCGCGCCAGGCAGGAGGTCGAGTATCTTGCGCTCCAGAGCCCTTCGCGCCTCCAGACCCCTCTGGTCCGTCGGAAGGTGCCTCAATGCGATGATCAGGCTCACCGCCTCCTGAAACGTGAGATTGACCGGCCGCTGAAAATGCTCGGCGAAGGCGACATGAATCCTGTCCCCCTCCATGACCACGCTGACGTAATCGCTGGGGAGGTACGGCGGCACGCCGCAGAGCAGCGCGGCGTTGAGGTCGGCCACGATGGTCTCGGGAGGGCAGCGGAGGCGCGCCGCCAGTTCCGAAATGCGGATGCCCTGGTGTTCCCTCACATAAGGGATGATAGTGAGTATTCGCGTCACGCGTTCCGCGACGTCAGACATCTTCTTTCCCCGTCGAGTCGGCAACGCGCTCGTGCTGAGATGCGACGGCACTCAGGCGCTCGACCACCCGGGAGCGGAACTCGGGCGGGTCGAGCACGACAGCATGATGCCCGAACCCGAGCACCCACGGCAGGAGAGCGTCGAGATTCGTCACCTGTCTCGTCAGTACCGCCCCTTCCGGTGTCTCCTCCCACATGTCCCCGGGCGCTGGACGCAGGCGCACCATGAATGCGACGTCATCGTCGAACCGGATCCGGACGGCCTTCCTCTCGGCGACACCGAAGAGCCACGCGGGCACACCGACGTAGTCCTGGACGCGGAATCCCGGCGGCACGCGATACTCCTGCCGCATCGAGTCGGGATGCACCCGCTTCACCTCCCCGCGAATGCGGTCCACACGGAAACTGCGAATGGCCTTTCGCGTCCTATCGCGGCCCACGACGTACCAGTGACCGTCGGCATAGCCGATGCCGTATGGTTCGACGGTTCGCCTGGACGTCCGATCGCTGCCCAGGCCACGGTAGCAGAACCTGACAGTCCTGCGGTTGAGAACAGCCGAGGTCAGTTCGCGCAGCCGCGCAGTGACGCGCGACTCCGCTGGCGACGGCGTGACCTGGAAAAGATAGTGCTCCTCCGCGGTCTCGCGCACCTCGCCCGGTATGGGAGAATCGAACTGGAGTTTCCGGAGCGCGGAGACGAGCGCCTCCGAGACCGGACCAGCAGTGCCTGCCAGCGCGTACTTGCCCGCCATGGCGAGGAGCGATGCCTCGGAGGGCGTGAACTCGACGCGTGGCAGGAAATAGGCGCTCCGGGGGATTACGTACCCCGGTCCGCCAAGCTCCTCCGCGCCAACGTAAGTTATCGGTACCCCCAGTTCTCTGAGGGCCGCCCTGTCTCGCGCGAACTTCCGCTCGACCGTTGCGGGGGAGGCAGTTGCATCCTCGTAGCCCCGCACTGACCTGAGTATCTCCGTGGGCCTTACGGGCTGTCGGGCCTTCAAAAGGAAGGCGACCAGATTGAGGAGCCGTTCGCTCTTGGAGATGTTCGCCATGGCATCCGGGAGGACCGCGACATCGCACGCCGAATGCTTCGCGATCCCGGCGCATTCTAATGACGGGAGCCCCCGCTTTTCAACCGCAGACGGGCAAAAACTTTCGCGAGCCACGGATGTGGAATATAATCTACTCTGGGGGTATTGCAGCATTCCAACGATCGAAGGAGGAAAGAGCATGGCCGATATCCTCGTCGCATATTACTCGCGCACCGGAAGGACGCGCCTCATCGCCGAGCGTCTCGCGAAAATGCTCGGAGCCGACATCGCGCCTCTCGTCGAGAAAAAGGACCGCTCCGGCCCACTGGGATTCCTCGTCGCCATACTCGATACGCTCCTCGACAGACCCGCGGAACTGGTCAATTTTCCGGACCCCTCACCGTACGCCATGGTGGTGCTCGGCATGCCGGTCTGGGCACACCATGCCCCGCCCGCCGTGCGCGAATATCTGAAGCGGACGAATCTGGCCGGCAAAACAGTTTGTGCCTTCTGCACTTACGATGGCAGCGGCAGCGATGGCACTTTCAAATCGCTGAACGCGCTCCTGCCGGTTCCCCTCGCTGAGACATTCCACTGGAAGAAGCCGAAGGAGTCGGACCCCGCCCTCAAAGAGGCGCTCGCGAAATGGGCTGACGCGCTGAGGAAGCGCCTGTCCGGCCGCACCGAAAAAGCCCCTGGCTCATGACGCGAGGCGCCGCCGTCCCGGCCGGTCCCCGCCTTCACAACTCCGCTTCAGGCGGACATGGGTCTAACGCGAAGCCGGTGGACCCTGCCCTGATCGTGGCGGTCCAGGCAGAACGTCTCGAGCCATAACCCGCGGGAGGCGGACTGCGTGAGCCCGATCTCTATCCGTCTGCGCCACAGGCCGCGCACGTTCACGATCGTGTGCCCCAGTTGTCGAACGGAGAGCGGCTTCGCCGGGCGCTCGAGCGTGCCGGATGGGTCGGCGGGCCGCGCAGGATGTCCGTCGTAGGCCACGACCATGGTACGAGCATCGAAGACGCCGAGGTTCGCGACTGTGCATTGGAGGAAGACTCCCCTCCGCCGCCGGACGAGCGTGACGGCGCGTCCAAGCACGCGCACATCGCGACACAAGCGCTCGGGGGGAAGGGCGACGGCGCGTCTGGCATCGAGAATGCCATAACCGAGTTTCGGCTCCCACCCGTCGGCATCTCGAGATACGCCGAGCGCGGGTCGGGCAGTGTTGCGCAGAAGTTGCCGGAGTTCCAAGTTCGTGAGATCCGGGAAACGAGACCATGCGAGCGCGGCGACACCGCCGGCGAACCCGGCAGCCATACATCCGCCACTGAACGGGATGTAGTTCATGTCGCCACCGCAGCCCCAGATGCGGTCCCGGTCATCGGATGTGTGCCTGTCGCCAGCAGGTGCGCCCACCTCCACGTAATCGCACTCGTCGCAGATGTCCGCGGGTTCGCCTCGCCGGTTGGCCGAGCCGATGGCCATCACGGTGTCCACCGCGCACATCGCAGCAGCCACACGCCGGCCGCGATTGTCGGCCACGCCCCGCACGATCAGGCAACCTGAGTCGAAGGCATAATCCAGCGTTTCCCTGATGCCGGGATTGTCGTACGGATAGGCGAAGTCGGTCCCCATGTAGAAGAGTGGCACGCCGTACTCCCTTTCGCCCTGGAGATATCCGTGGGGTATTACGAGAACTCGTGCGCCGTGGTCCACAGCCCATCGGATAGCCTTCGGCCAACTGTCAGGTTTGCCGTAGGCGACACGCACGATCATGATCGGACATGCCGGAGCGACGGCAGCGACCTCGCCGGCGACGAAGACGTGATGCCCGCGGTGATAGACGCTATCGGGGTCATGGCCCGAGTACTCGAGCGATGCGTCGTCGTCGGCACAGTCCCACCCATGAATGTCCCCGCCTGCGGGACGCGGATTCCGCCAAAGGTGCCCCTCCAGGTCTGGATGATGCCGGTACCCGAGGTCTATGACGGCGACGACCACATCCTTGCTGCCGCGCATATGCCTGTGCGCCCCTGACACGCGGAGAAGTCGCAACGCCCAATCGTAGGGCTTCACGCCCGCTGGCATCGGGCTTTTCGAAGCCGACACTATCCCTCCCGGGCTGTCCAGCCGTAAAGGTCCAGGGCGGTGATCATCGCCCTGACATTCTCCGGTTTCATGTCATCAGTGATACTGTTGGACGAGGACAAGAGGTAACCGCCACCCGGTCCGAGCGTCTCCAGCAGATCGCGCACCTGCTGCTCGATGTACGCCGGCTCCGCATGGACGAGGTCATCCATGCTCACGTTACCCACGATGGCGACCCGCGCACCGTACTTGCGCTTGACCTCGCGTATGTCCATGACGTCCGGCTGAATCGGATGTATGGCGGCCTGGCCGAGTTCGAGCCAATGGTCGAGAAGCCGGTTCATATCTCCGTCACTGTGGGTGATAAGTGGTTTCGAGAAGGTCGCAACCACAGCCTTCTCCTTCGGCAGAATCCAGCGCGCGTAGATTTCGGGGCTGAAGATGGGACCGGAGTTGAATGCGATGTCATCGAAGGCCCAGATTGCGTCGAACCCGATGTCCTCGAGCACAGGAACCACTCTCGCGGTCCAGTCGGCGTAGGCGTCGTGGATCTGGACGATGAGTCCGGGGTCCTCGGCCATTGCATAGGAGAACCCCTCTATGCCCATTGTCAGAAGCGTGGCGCCAATACCGAGCCGGACGCACGCGCAGGCGCAGTAGTCGCCCTTGTGCGCCACGAATTCGCGAGCGTTGCGGACGAACGAGCGATCCTCGGGCGAAGGCAGTCGGAAGAGTCGGTCGAGATCCTCGCGCGTCCTGATGATACCGTCGCCGACGAGGACAGGACCGCCGTCATCAGCCCTGGTCATCTTGCGAGCGAAGATCGGCGCAAACGCGCAGAAGTTGATGTTATCCTTGCCGAAGACCCGGTTGACCTTCTTCTGCTCCTCGGCAAGTTCAGCGCCGGGTTGTTCCGGGAAGCCGTCGGGCGCAACGGACCAGTCAACGTGGACTCGCTCGCCGCAGATGGCCGAGGCGATCCGATTCTGAACGATCCCCTCGATCCATGGTATGCGATCGACCGCCTCGCGCCGCAGGGCTGCGAGGACGCGTTCGACGGGTTTCATCTTCGCCTTTGCCATGAGGTACTCGCGGGATATTGCATCAGCGCGTTGGAAGCGGCATGGTCGGCGCGCTGGAGTACGGTTCGCCTCCCAGACGGGTGAAGAGACCTGTTGTCCGCGGCTGCCGTATGTCGCGCTGATAAAGATCCGTCTCCGGCGCCCGGATGTCCCCGAGGCGATCGCGCAGGGAGGCGAGGTTGCTGCATGTGACGGCCACCGTACGCTCGTCGAGACGAGTCGCGCCTTCGACCGCGCTGACGGCATCGGTAGCGCGCTCGGCGAATTGATAACGCACCTTCAGCGTCACAGGCCCCTCGAACCTCAGCGGCTCGACCACGCCGATCCTGTCGAGGGCGCGAAGCGCACCCGCGGCCGAAGCCTCGGCGGCGGCCTGTGGGGTCATGGAAACAGCGCTGAAGTAACTCGTTCCCTTCTTCACAGCGACGGTTTCGATCCCGGGGACGATCTCTTGCGCCTCGAGGCAGGCCCAGTAGTCGCCGGTCAGCAAGACCACCGGCACGCCGTGCAGTCCGGCGAAGGCAGCGAAAAGGCCCGCCTCCCCCACCGGAACATCGTTCAGCCAGACCGCTTCCACCGAACTGTACGCATAGGTGATTGGATGGGGCAGCACGGTATGACGCCAGCAGCCTTTTTCGCGTCCGCCAGCCATCTCGTGCATCCCAAGGATGAACGCTGCGCTGTACGTCGAGTCCATTTCCTCCGTGAACAGGTCGTGGCGCGGCAACCCGTGCAGCACCCGCACGCGCGCCGGCAACCTCTGATATTCGAGGACGTGGAACGTGTTCACCAGTATTTCGTCCACGCCTGCCCGGAGGAGGCTCTCGCACACGGCTGCCATCTCCATCGTGGCGTACTCCCGCGCGAAGAGGTAATTTTCCTGCCTCGAGAAGACCCCCGCCACACCCTCCTGGTCGGCAAGTATGTAAATTTTCAAGGCCTCACCCTCCGTCGCCGGTAACCATCATGTTTCGATGGGCACCCTCGCCCTCTCTGCCGCCGACAGCGCCGCAAGACAGCATATCTCGTTCGCGCGAAACGACGCATTCTCAGGGACGAGAGCCGCGACACGATTCTCCAGTGCGTCGAGCCAATTTTCAACGACCGATTCCGGCGGGCCGAGCAATGCAGCATCGAACGACCGCCACCCCCCTGCCGTCAGCACCCTGAGCCATGCGCCCATGCGAAGGTCAATCTGGCCCCTCGTGCCAACCACGCAAAGGCGATAGTCGCTGCCAGTCCCGCCTGGCATCAGACGATTGAACTCGAGGAGCGCGGTCCCCCCGTTGTCGAGGCGAAACAGGGCCGCGCCACAGTCCACGAGATGCGGCGCATCGCAGCGGCCGGAGTCCCTCTCGAGGGCGAAGACCTCGACGAGACGGCGTCCTGTGACCCACTCGAACTGATCCACCATATGAATCGCCAGGTCCAGGATGGGACCGCCTGACCGCCTGCGGTCGAAGAACCACAACGGGCGCTGGCCCCACTTCAGTTCCACGCTCATCTTCCCGTAGATCTGGAGCGGCTCGCCGACCTCGCCGGACAGAACGATCTCGCGAGCCTTGCGGTATTCGGGATGCCCCCTGAGAGTGAGCAGCAGAAGGACGCGCCTGTTCGCCTTCGCTGCAGCATCGCGCAACGCGCGGGTATCCTCAAGGGTGATAGCGATAGGCTTGTCCGCAATTACGTGCATCCCCCGCCGCAGCGCTTCGAGGCAGACCTCTGCCTTGCGATCGTTCTCGTTTGCTACGGCGACTATCTCCGGGCGGGTCCTGTCGAGGAGCAACCGAAAATCAGTCGTCACGAAACCGCCGAACTGCTTGCTGGCAGCGTCCATCTGTTCCTCTCGGACAGCCGCGCCGACGATCTCCAGGCGGCTTCCGGCAAGTTTCGTCACTTCCCCGATGTGCGTCTCGCCACCGACGATTGCAACTTTTTTCGCAGCAGGCAAGTCGTTCCTCCATATGAAACGCCCGGGGGAGCAGGGGTTTCCGGTTCTGATACGGATTCCCCTGCAGCCCCATCGTGGAACTGTACTACTTGTTGACCCCCACGTCCACGCCGTTGGCCATGTCAAGAATATGCCACGCCTTGACGCTATCGTGCACATTGGCATCGCACCAGGCCTGGAACCATCCGTAGGGGCCCGCGGTACCGTCAAGCGATGTCCACGAGACAACGCCGTTCAGTTGAAGCGATCCGAGGAACCACGGATATTCGGAACTCCCGTTCACGTTCGCTGGCCACCAGAGAAGTCGCTGCTGAGGGTCTCCGTACCACTTTCCGCTCCAGTCGCCGTAGAGCACGTTATAGCCGTCGCGATGCGCGTAAAAGCCCTTCCCCGGGAACAGCCTCGCCGCATCCCACCAGGCGTCGGCCTGCGAAAAACTGTCGGCGACAAGGGCTCGGCTGGCAAGAAGTTTCTGGGTCTTGAAGGGTGGTTGGCCAGGAGTGATGGCGAGGTCGGGTGACACGAGGCTCATGCGCGCCGGAACGGGCTGCTGATCATATGTGAACCCCATATGCGAGAGGCCGGCAACAGGAACGTTCCTGTAATTGTAGTTCGCCTGGATGAAGAGCCAGTAGATGCGCACCCAGGTGCGCCACTGCGAAGCCCAGGTCCAATCGCCGTGACTCATCGTGCGCGCATCGAAGCCGCCTGCCCGCTGAAGGTCGCGCGGCGCGGAGACTCCTGGCATGGGTTCGCCGTGCTGGTTCATACCGCTGTCGGCTGGCATATTGTCTCCAGCGGTCGGACAAAAGAACACACGGGCATCGCCGAGATACCCGCCATCGAGGAGATATCCGAGGCCGACGGCGGCCATGTTCCTCTCCCCCTTTGCCCGTATCGGATCTGCCCCCTCGCCCTGATCGTCCATGTCAGCCGACCCCGTGTAGATGGTGCGGAAATAGTTGATGGGCAGGGTGTACGGCCTCTGCTCAGCCCATCCGTTGCTGTAACGAATGGCATAGCCGGTCCTCAAGGGGTCGCTCGCGGGAGTCCGACGGTCGTCGGATACAACGCCCGCATCGTAATAGGAAACTGCGATGGCATAGTACGGGTAGTAGCAATTGTCCGTCATCCCCCCGTAGGCCGGCCAGGAAGGGAAATACTGACCGTAGTCGCCGCAATAACTTTCGAGCCCCTGCGCGAGTTGGGAGAGGTTGCTCAGACAGGCCGTGCGTCGCGCTTTCTCGCGCGCGGCGGACAGCGCGGGAAGAAGCATGGCGGCTAGCAGGGCGACAATTGCTAATACTACTAGAAGTTCTATCAGCGTGAACGCGCGGCACAGAGCGTCCCAGATTCTCCGTAACATGGCATTTTCCCTTTCACCAGGTTCTCGCCATTGCGCCACCCCATATCACGTGCGCTAACCTCGCATAGGACCTCCTTTCTTCTACTCGACCACAGCGATCTCTTCCCAGTCCTGAAGGCTCAGCGAGATCCTCCACTCATCTTCCCCGGCCCGCTCAATCTTGGCACGAGCGGTGCCCGGCAGCGGGCGGCCAAAGACATCGAATACATGCACGACCGGGTGAGCATTCTTTCTCCACAGGACATCGATCGAGCGCGCGGAGATCACGCGCTCTTTGCCGACAATCCAACCCTCGTGCAACTCGACCGGCGTGATTGGAAACATGTGATTTATCGGGCCGTACTCGCCGCTGCCGGGGCCAGTCTCCGGGATCTCGGCGTTGTAGTAGTAATAAAGCAAGCCATGCCGCAGGTGAGTGATGACGCTCTTCATCACAGCACGCGCGTAATTCGCGGTCCCCTTGTCTCCGAGGTTTGGCGGGTGGATCCCGAGCGCGACAGGCGAATCGAGATGGCCCTTGCACATCCCCCCCACGAAGGGCGGTTTCTCTCCCTCGCCGATCTCCAATGGGTCATACGCCCCGCCGGTCTCCAGGATACGAGCGATCGCATACCTCTGGAGTTCCTCCGTATAGTGATGGCCGTTAGCCACGAGCGTGCCACCACGACTCAACACATAATCAAAGAGGTCGCGACAAGGTGCGTCGCCTATGATTCGCATGTAATCCGTGTAACGCCGGATGATGCGACCGGTGGCCGGGTCCATGTCCACCGTCACGCCGTCCCACTTGTCATAACCATAGCGCGCGCCGGACACCGGCCCGCCCCCGTCGAGATAGATTCCGTCCAGACCGACTTCCTCCATCAGGAACCGGGCCTGGTCCATCCAGAAGGCCATTTGTCCGTTGCCTGGTGCCGGATAGACCAGAATGGCGACGAGGGGCGTCCGGTTATCCTTCAGGCCGCGGTAGTAAAGTTCGTAGTAGGGGCGACCCTCCGGACCGTAAACCAGCGAGTCCTTCTGCAGTATGGGCATCTCTCCCATGAGGGCTATCTGGCTTTCCGTGAAGAGTTTGGGATAATACTGCCCTCGCTCCTCCTGGGGCAGGATGTCCCATAAACGACGCGAAAGTGGGACGGAAACCGAGACCAGCGGCCCTTCCATGTTACCGACGACCCTGATTTCGGGATCGGCCGCCTTGAGAGCGCTTCTGACGCGCTGCATGCGCTCCTTGTATTCCGCTCGGGTCTCGAGCCGGCCTTTCGAAGAGTCGAAGTTGTCGTAATCGAGCCAATGTCCCGGCGCCGCGATCTTGAGGCGCTTGCGTGATAAGTAAGCCTTCAGTCGCACGGGATCTTCGCATATCTCCGGTGGTGGCCCGAAGTCGAATGGACCATCAATCGCGTAATTACTTACCCAGTCGCGCCTGACGCAGTTGATGAAATCAAAATAGTCCCTGCCCGGGGCCAGAGGATAGATAGTCCAGCGAAACGTCCACGACACAGCCGGCCGCAAAGCGAGATGGTCGAGCGACCAACCTGCCTCGCCGCCTGACGAAAATCCCTCGAACTGAACGCGCGAAAGCGTGTCCTCCGCGGCACATCCGATACTCCCCTTCGGGCACATGATGAAGACGGTGGGGTTTTCAGGGATGTTCCCAGCATGTGTTGTGGGCACGCCGCCGAGGAGAACTTGTTCAGGCGCACCGGAGGGACGTATGGCGTTACGAACCAACACACCCACATCGTCTGGAGCGAGGCTCTTCAATGTGTCGGTTACACAAATACGTTCGCCCTCGATTACGAGCGACCTCTCCAGGGCGTAACTGCCGGAGGATGCGCGAATCACCGCCTTGCGTTTTCCGACAACCTCGACTGCGGGTTGCCAGGCGGGGTCCGCCTCCTCTTTCGCTCGACCCAGCGTGTTCCATCTTATTTTTGCGCCCGACTGTGAGAATGCTGACTGGATGCGCCAACGGCTTTCGCCCGCGACAACGTCGAATGCTCCACACGTACCAACCTCGACCCGGAACCCTTCCGTCGCCAGGCATGCTGCGACACTGAGCAGCTGCTGGGAAGTGGTTTCACGCCCACCGGGGTCAGCGGATGCAGCGCCCGTCTCCTCGCACCAGCCCGCCAGGAGAATCGTCACCGCCAGTGCGACCGGGACATATCTTCCGTTCACTGGAACCCAGCCCTGGTGAAGCCGTTTCCCATTCATCTGCGATTCTTCATCGCAACCTCACGGACGATGTCCGCCATACGCTGCACGTGTTCATCCGTGTATTTCTCCGTCCAGAACCAGCGTATCCATGTCTCGAGGAACTGTCGCGCGTTGGGAACCACGTCTGCCGAATAGCGCGGCAGACGCGACGCAGGAGGTATGCAGAACGGGTAGCGCCCCTGCTCCACCCACTCCCTGAGAAAGCGAATGCCCTCGGGCATGAGATAGTATCGCGCGAGGCCGGCTTGCGGAATGCCCGATTGCCGTAGTTGTCGCGCAAACTCATCGGGCGTGCACCTGAAGCGCTCCGGTTGGATGGAGAATCCGTACATCCAGTAGGTGTGGCTTCGCTCCGGCGGAACCCGGTACGTGGCGATGCCTGGGACCGTATCGAGCATGGAATCCAGTAGGGCAGCGGTCCTCTGCCTTTGCGCAACCTGACGGGGCAGTATCTCGAAGTTGGCGAGGACGGTCGCCGCAGTGCACTGGGGCATCCGGGTCGGAAACCCTCGATACATGTGCACGCGCCCGAAGCCGGGCACCTCCCTGGCGCCGCGCGCGGGACCACGGTTCTTCAGCCGCTGGTATATCTCCTCGTTATCCGTGATCGTCGCGCCGCCCATGTCGGCCCCGCAGGTCTTCTCGGAATCGAACGAGAAACAGGCAAGGTCGCCAAACGTGCCCGCCAGACGGCCCTTGTACGTAGCGAGTATGGCCTGGCAGACATCCTCGATGAGCACGAGGTCATGCTTTCTCGCGAGTGCTACTATGGGGTCCATATCGCAAGGCAGCCCTAGCAAGTGCACTACCAGTATCGCGCGAGTGCGCTTCGTGATATGCGGTTCTATCGTTGCGGCCGAGACCAGGCCGGTGCCCGGTTCGGTGTCCGCGAATATGGGTATGTAGCCCTCGATCAGCGCCCCGACGACGGTGCCGTAATCGGCGATGGGACTCATGATTATCTCGTCGCCCTGTTCGAAGTCCATTGCCATCATCGCGTTGAACAGCGCCTGGGTGCAGCCTGGCGCTCCAACGCAAAATCTGACGCCGTGGGCCCCGGCGATAGCGCGTTCCATCCGCGAAACCATATCGGAGGCCAACCCCGAGTCAACGACCTCCTTCAGGTACTTCATCGCGTTAGGCCCCATCTCGCGGGGAAAGACCGACGGAAGTTGATGCGCGTGCTCCGACATCGCCGTGGCGCCGAACACCGCATCCGGCAGCGGCGCGTTGACCCCGTCCCGTGGGCTCCTCATGGGATGTCCTTCATGCTATCAGTGTGCGTCCGGGCACGAAAGGGACTTGAACTATGCAAGTTCGCTCGACTGTTTCGCCCAGGCAGAGGGTCGTCAGCATGCGCACAGCTTCCCGCCCGATCTCCGCCGTGGGTTCCCGAAAGACGGCAACCTCCATTTCACGTACGCGAGGATTTGCGCCGCCGTAACCGATCAGGCCCACGTCACCCGGCACAGCCACATCCTCTTCACGGAGCGCTTCCATCGCGCCAAGGGTCCGTTCATCGGAGTATGCGAATATCACGTCTGGACGGCTGCCGCCGCGCATGGCGCACGCGATCGCCCTCCTCGCTTCGTCCTCGACCGCAGGGCATTCGACCCATGCGACTTCGCCAGACCACGCCCCCTCGAACCCACTCACGAACTGCTGGAACCAGTAACGCGCGCGACGGCCGATCAGGCAGAGCGCGCGACGGTAACCGCAACTTGCCATGAGCTCCGCTGCTCGCCGCCCCATGTTCTCGACATCCACCCTGACCGATCGCACGTCAGCATGCTCCTCGAGGTTGCCTACCACGTAAGGGAACCCGGCCTCGTCGAGCCTCGTTGCGACGGCCACGGCGTCCATCCACTCGAACAGCAGCGCCCCGGCGAACCGCTTCGTCAAGATTTGCGCGAAACTTTCGGGCGTATCCGTTGGGCCCGTCCCCAGCGCGTCGCACACAAAGCCGCTCGAAAAGCAGAACACGCTCGGGACTCCGCGGCGACCCAGCGCAGTTGCAACTCCCTCGATCAACGTGAGCATCTCCGTCTGCGCGCTGCGCGAGATAGCGGGCGAACCGAAAACCACGGCGATCGTACCCACTTCGGGCCGTTTCGCGGCGAGGATCCGCGTCCCTCGCCCCTGCTCACGGGTTATCAGGCCCTCTCTCTCCAGGTCCTCGAGCGCAACGCGAAGCGTATCGCGGCTGACCCCCAACTCTTCGGCCAGGCGTCTCTCGGAGGGAAGGTAAACCGACCTCGCTGCGCTCGCGCTGGTTATCATCTGGAGGAGGCGCTCACGCGTCGAGTCCCTGAGAAGCATCCTCTCTGCCATCACTGACCCTCCACTGACCTGCCGGTACTCTACCACTGTCTGCCACCAATGTCAAGCCCCTGTAACAGAGGATGGCAACTCACCTACTTCCAGGACCCGCCCGCGTGAAAGCATCACCGGATATCGCGGCCTGAGTCGCCGTACGCCCCGCCAGTCATGGCGATCACGTCACTCTATGAATCGGCTTCGCTACCGTTTTGGCCAGGACCTGGCTGCTCTACGGTGGAGACTCCCCTTTGCTCAGCCACAGGGGTCACACAGTGAAAAATGTGCTTGCCATATTTTATAAAATAGCTATTGACAACTCGAAAGAGTTTTGCTATGGTTTGCATGTGGTCACAGAGGATCCGGATACGACACTGGGCAGTGAGATGGAAAACGACACCACCGCGACCACGAATGCGATAACCACGCGCACAAAGAGCGAGGCTCTCGCGGAGGAACTCAGAAAGAAAATCCTCACGGAGTACGCGCCAGGCCAACTATTCCCCACCGAGGCCACAATGGCAGCACAAGCAGGCGTGAGTGTCTGGACAGTACGCCGGGCGCTCCAGAGGCTTGCCGACGAAGGCCTCATCGTGCGACGCCAGGGAAGGCGGGTCGCCGCGGAATCTGCGGTGCGTCACCGGGTCTCGAGATCTCCCACGGCCACCAAGACGGTCCTCCTTCTCCCGCGAGGTCCTGCTCACTTCTTTCACCAGGAGACCGTGGAGATTCAGAAGGCCCTGTCGAGGTTGGGGTACAATACCGCTTGCTGCGAGATGCCGCTGGATGCCGTGGATTGCCCCGCCGAGATAGAGAAAGCCCTCCGTTCGCACCGGGCCGACGCCGCGGTGGTCGGCCCGATAACCCGCTTTTACGATCTATTTCGCGCGCCCTTTGACCAGGTGGGGATGCCGGTCGTGTTCCTCAGACCGCACGAACACGTGCCGGCAAACTACGTGGCTGTGGACCTGGGTACTGGGGTTTATTTTGCTCTCTGCCACCTCCGCGACATAGGGTGCAGGAACATCCGGTTCTTCGGCGCAATGTGCTCCGACCTGATATGGGAACGGGACGAGGGTGTGCGACGGTTCGTGTCGGAGTTCTACCGGGGGCGGTCAGTGGAAGAGTATGTGGTACATGCAGAAGGCGATCTCGAGTCTGGATATGCCGCCGCATCGGCAGAGTTCAAGGCCGGCCGCATCCCCGATGGGATTCTCGCGCAGAATGACTATTGCGCGATGGGGATCATGATGGCAGCAAGAGAGCGAGGAATACGCATACCCCAGGACATGGCGATCATCGGAATTGACGATATCCCGGGAGCGCGGAAAACCGTGCCGCCTCTCACCACGCTGCGACAGCCCATCGAGTCGGTCGCGAGGGAGGTGGCCCGCATCGTACATCAATGCCTCTCCGACCCGAGCCAGCGGATGCGCGATTCCTTTGTCCTCACGCCTCCGCTCGTCCTCCGGGCTTCCACGATCCGGTACGCGGCCCTGCGCGAGGCCGCGGCACTAACGAAAGGAGGTGCTGCATAAAAGCTACCCTGCCGTCGTGACGGGGTTGACGCCGGGGTGAACCCCGATGTCCTGCGGTATGAGGATTAGAAACAGGAGGCGGGAGATGCTGGGCAAACTGGGCGAATTCGGACGCGGGATCATGTACGGATTGATCCGTGCGTTCACGCTTATCGAGCTCCTTGTAGTTATCGCAATTGTTGCGATACTGGCAGGGCTACTCCTTCCGGCCCTCGCCGCTGCCAGGGAGAAAGCGCGTCGGAGCGCATGCCTCGGACAGATGAATCAGGTCGGCCTCGCCCTGGAGAGTTACTGCGGGGACTATAATCAGTATTATCCGGTCCATTCGGCCTACGGCGCTCCCCCGCGGGACTGGCTCGGAACGGGCAGCCAGGCAACATGGGGTAACTGGTTCAGCTGGCACGACGACGGCTGGTACAATGACCCCAAGACAGGGCAGAGGGTTCGCACCAACGCGACCCGTGCCATGCCGACAAGCCCTATCAGCAGTTACTTTTTCGGGCCCGCCGACGCGTGCACGCGTAACCGCACGATCTTCATCGGTGACAAGGCGAACAACTTCGAGTACAGCGATGCCGCCGCAGGGCGAGACGACTGGACCAGTGTCAGCGGCGAACTGAATCTGGCGCCCCAGGGCCTCGGTTATCTGGTCGCAGGCGGATATCTCGGCGAGGCGCGCGCGCTCTACTGTCCTTCGGCAGGCGGAACAATGCCCCCACCCACCGGCCTCTGGGGGGTGAGTTTCGACGGCAACTACACACCCTACGGCGCCACGAGCGTGAGGGACCTCCAGAAGGCGGGAGGATACGACGCGAGGTCCATCATGTACGGCGACTGGAGCGGGTTGCAGGCGTTCAACGCCAACATGGACAAGTGCCGCGCTGTGTTTTCGGACTACGCATACCGTCTGTCGCCGCTTGCGCTCAGTGCGAGCGCCTACAACGAGAAATACACGGGGACTTCGCAAGTACACATCCGGAATATCACGAAAATCCAGGTCGGCGGCACCCGGCCCGCGGTGATCACCGAAATCGCTACGGCCGCGTTCAAGACCCAGAAATTGCTCGCAGGGAGAGCGGTCGTCGCAGACTCCTTCGGTCGTCCGAACGATGGCGTACACTCCACGACGTACGCAGTCCAGGCAGCACAGTTGCGCTGTGGAGACGGGTTCTTTGCCCACCGCGACGGATACAACGTCCTCTATGGCGACGGCAGCGTCAGGTGGGCTGGCGACCCCGAACAGCGGTTCCTCTGGTGGCCGGAGATCCCGCGTAGCGTGGTCGGCGCGAACATCAACATCAATTACGTATCCGTCATGTGCAACACCCAGAGTTCCACGCTCGGCTGGTGGCGCATGCAGAACGGCGCGCAGTTCGTCTCCTGGAACTTGTACAATCCCCAGGGCGACATCAAGAACGATGCGCAGGGCGCATGGCACATCTTCGATAACGCCGTGGGAATCGACGTGGAGTGAGCGAGGGAGACAATGCGCGCGCTCGAGATGCCGTTCGCGACGCTCTTTGCCTGCGTCGTCCTGGCAGGGCCTGTTCGGCCATCCCCGGGGGCGGAGGACGCGTCCTCCGCCCAAAGGGAGACGGCCGGCCAAGTAACGGTCATCGTCTCTCGCGACTTCGAAGACTACGAGACCGGCCGCTACATCGTCCAGAAGACGTGGAATCCCTCCTGGGGAAAGAGGTACGAGAACGTGCCCGTCGGGTTCACTGTCTGGACCTTCAAAGGAGAGCCCGCCGAGTTCGTCTGGACCGACCGCATTGCCCACAGCGGCACGCGGAACATCGGCATCGAACAAAATGTCGTCGCTGCATCATACAGCATCCGCGTATCTGTGCAGTCAGGGGAACGATACCGGATCTCCACGTTCTCCACGCGAACCTGGACGGGCGAGCCGACCGCGAATCATCCTTACATTGCGGTCCGGTGGCACGAGATGAGGGACGGCAAACTTCAGCCGACGAGCGACCCCCTGATCAGACGAGAGATACCGATCGAGATCTCCGGCCAGTGGTCGCAAGGGGTGCTCGATGTCACCGCCCCCGGCGGGGCGACCGCCATGACGGTTTTCCTGGGCGTTGACAAACCGCAACCGGCGGGGTCAGGAGTCTATTTCGACGACCTGCTTGTCGAGCAGATTGGCGCAGGCGGCGATCCAGCCGCTAGCGAAGGGACGGGAGGCCCCTTTCTTGTGCGCGGAAAGGTCAAGCAGGCAACGATAATCGTCGAAACTCCGCTCTCCGACAGGTGCAGGTGGGCCGCGCAAAGCCACGCTCCCGCCGACCTTGCCCGCTATATCGAGTTGATAACTGGCACTGCGGTGCCGCTCCGCAACAGCGCCGATGGCGTGAGCGGACTGAAAATCCGCGTGGGCCACAGCCCCTATGTGGACGCGCTTCAGTTGAATCTGGATACCCTGTCCCAGGACGGCTACGTCATCCGTCTGGTGGACGATGACAATCTCGTGATAGTGGGCGGGGAAAACCTCGGCACCGGTTTCGGCGTTTACGATTTCCTGAAGCGATACTGCGGGTGCCGCTGGTTCATGCCCGGTCCACTCGGGGAGGTCGTGCCCAGGAAAGCGCAGATCGTCATCGGCGACATTGACGTTCGCAGCGAGCCCGTGGTTCCGTCGGCATGGGTGCGATCAATCGAACTGGACAACCTCAAGGTCAAGCATTCCCGGCACTATTATCCGGCCGGGCACCAGTTGAACAAACTCGTTCCTCCGAGCGTCTACTTGAAGACGCACCCGGAGTACTACCCATTCGTGCGGGGCCGGCGCGTGGAGGCCACCGAAGAGCAGAAGCCTCCCTGGCAGCCGTGCGTCTCCAATCCCGACCTCCCCACGCTAGTCCCCGATTTCGCCCGGAAAAAGATAGAGGAGTGGGAGCCATGGTCCCCGGGGGTGCCGGTGATCCCGATGGGACTGAATGACGGCGGCGGCGACTGTCTGTGCGACAAGTGCACGGCGCAAGACATCGTACGCGATGGGGTACGGTACATGGGCGACCGATACGCCCGATTTTACAATGCCTGCGCCGAAGTGCTCGCGGCCACATTTCCCGGGAAAAATCTCGGTATCAGCGCTTACGGTGGTATGACGTTCCCTCCCATGACCGAGATCCTCCGGCCCAACATCTACGTGCGCGTCTCGAACATTGTCCCGGATCCCCCCTTTTTCGAGCGGATGGAGGCGTGGTCGGCCAGGGCTACCCGACTGGGGGTGTACGACTATCTTTTCGGCACCCCGATCCTCGAACCGAGGCATTATCCTCATCTCCTCGGCGAATACGTGAAGACCCTCGTCGAAAAGTATCGAATCCGCGATTTTACGGCCGAGGTCGAGCCATTCTGGCCACTGGATGCGCCGAAAGTGTACGTCCTCCTGGAACTCCTCTGGAACAGCGAACAGGACGTGGACACGCTTCTGGCAGACTATTTCGAGCATTTCTACGCCGAATGCGCTGTCCCGATGGGACGGTTCTTCCAGCATCTGGAGGACGTTTACCGCCGTCGGGAGAATCCCTTGTTCTTCCGGGCCGGTGTACGCGAGGGAGGGTTCGAAGGCTGGACGCTCGCGGATCTGGCCTCTCTCGACGCGGACTTGGCCGAGGCGCGGCGTCTCGCCCGCGACGAGGCTGTGCGGGCCCGGGTACGGATGGTGGATGAGGGGTGGCAGCACATCCGCTGCTGGATCGAAATATTCGCGCGCACGCAGGAGGTGCGCGCAACCCCGGTTCGATCGCAATCCGAAGTGGATACCGTTCTGGACCATGCCCGCGCTATCTACGCAGCGATGCAGCGCAGGTCGGACTGGGACCGAAAGGTGTCGGACCCATCCGGACATCCATCCCCTGAATACTACAAGTATTACGTTGCACAGCACTATGCCAGGCCGCATCCGGGCGTGGAGACCGACCCGCGTGCAGAGGATGCTCTGGACAAGGCATTCGACCGGATATCGCAGTTTCTCGGCGAGCGAGCACCCGCGTTCTGGCGCGAAATTGCATCCTCCGACGGCGACCGGACACGCCTCTCGGCCCTCGCCCGCACGCAGATTTTCCTCCTCGCCCACCCCGGCGACCTGCCCACCCTGGTGCCCGACGGCGACTACGAGAACACGGCCGCAAAGGGTGAATCCATGCTCGGCGACGTCCTTCAAAGGTTCAAGTGGGAGTCCGACGAGCGCCTCCCCGCGGGTTACGCAGTATGGACATATGCAGGGTACCCTGCGGACTTCGTGTGGACGGACAGGATCGCACACTCGGGAAAACGGTGCATTGGAATCGAGAACAACGAGGTCCCCGCGAGCATCAGCCGACGCATCCAGGTCAGGCCGCGAGAGCGATATCGCATCTCCGTCTTCGCCACCCGCGTCTGGAACGGCAACCCTCGCGATGTGCGCCCTGCACTGTCGGTCCGCTGGCACAACTCGACCGGATTGACGAAGGACCCGTTTATCACCGAGAGCGCACCCGTAACCGAACCCGGTGACTGGCACCAAATAGCCCTGCGAGTCACCGTCCCCGACGGCGCGACCTTCATGGTAGTTTCTCTTCAGGTCAGGGGAGAACACCCCGCCAGCCAGGTGCAAAACGGTGGTGTTTACTTTGACGACCTCCGGGTGGAACGGATCAGCGAACCCATGTGATTCGGTTATTCCCCCCGGCACAGGCTCGCGTAGAAAGCGGACATGAGAGATTTCTGGCATATCGCGGAGGTGCGTTCGGATCTCGACAAAGTTGCCTTTGCGCCCGTGGATGGTACGCGCGAGCCCGCTCGGCGCCTCGCGGCATACGTCCACAAGGTGACGGGAGCAAGGCTGCGCCTCTGCGAGGTGTCGCGTCGAGCGTACCCGCGTGCTGCCTTTATTCTGGGCACCGAACAACAGTTCCTGAACTGGGGTCTCCGGAGGTCCAGGCGCCTGACGCAACAGGACTCGTTCGCGATCCGGGGTGACCCGCAAAGGGATCTCCTTGCCCTGGTCGGGGGCAGTCCGCGCGGCGTGTTTTACGCTGTTCAGGAAACGCTCGAACGCTTTTTCGGCGTGCGTTGGCTCACACCGTGGGAAACCTATCTGCCACGGAAGAGAGATGTGAGAATCGGGAAGTGTGTGCGCATCGAAAGCGCCCCCGCGTTCGCCTTCCGCGGTCATCATATCTGCTACTCGGGCCGCGATCGCCGCGGCCGTATTCGGCTTCACTACGACGAGAAAATCCTCGAGTGGATGCGCGCCAACAGGATGAACGCAAAGTTCGTTCACAACGGAGAACTGGGTGACGTCGAAGAGGACCTGCACCGTCTGGGGATAACTCCGCTCTGCCTCGGCGACGCCTTCTCCGATTTCTGTCCCGCATCCCTGTTCGCGGAACATCCCGAGTATTTCCCGCTGATCAATGGAAGGCGCGTCGGTGATGGAGTCATCAAGCGCTGCGTGTCCAACCCCGGTTTTCAACGACATTTCATCGGACAGGTCCTCGCGTTTCTCAAGGAACACCCTGACGTCAACGAGGTCTCCATTCAGCCCTCCGACGGCCTGGGGTGGTGCGAGTGCGACGAATGCCGCGCAATGGACACGGCGGAGGACGCGGCGCGGGGGACGGTGTCGGGACGCGTTTTCAAATTTGCAGCCCTCGTGGCAAAAGCCGTGGCAAAGGAGTTTCCCGAGAAGAAAATCGCCCTCGCATCGTACAGCAACTGGAGCGAACCACCCAGAGGTATGAGGAGAACTCCCAACCTCGCTGTAGCAGTGACGACATGGCGAAGTTACTCCCGCAGTCTCGACGACCCACGAAGCGCTTGCAACCGCCCGATCTGGCAACGCCTGAGGAAGTTCGCGCGCGTGGCCGGGCGCACCATGGTCTATGAATATGGATATATGCGAGACATGCCGTTTCCTGTCTGCGAGGTGCAGTCGCGCACGCTGGACGCTCTGCACGCGCTCGGCGTTGACACCTACTTTTGCGAGACATGGCCGAGCCGAGACCACTGGGACATCGTGATGCTCCCATTGTACTTCTTCGCGCGAAA
>Ga0272448_1001686_pt1 | contig 29122 bp, 27 predicted proteins | sample YNPCB0191_FD_202220 | JGI IMG/M metagenome (GOLD analysis project Ga0272448, IMG submission 202220) | Hot spring sediment microbial communities from Yellowstone National Park, WY, United States - YNP-CB-019-1 | ecosystem: Environmental > Aquatic > Thermal springs > Hot (42-90C) > Sediment...
CGGAGGCGTTTGGGGCGGCGGGATGGGCATGAACGAGATCGTCATACAGGCGGAGGCTGTGCCGGTTCTTGAAGCGGCCGGCATCCGGCATGATCGGAAAGCCGAAGGGCTGGCGGTGGTTGACGCCGCAGAGCTGGCCTGCGCATTGTGTCTTCAGGCGATTCGCGCAGGCGCGGTGCTGTTGAATCTGACGGCCTTTGAAGACGTGTGCGTTCGCGAGGGTCGCCTGACAGGCGTAGCGGTGAACCGTACGACGCTGCTGGGGGCGCTGCCGGTGGACCCGATCGTGCTGACGGCGCCTACCGTGATTGACGCCTCGGGTCATGAAGCGGTCGTGGTCGAACGGCTGAGATCGCGAAAACTGCTGACGGGATGCGCCGCCGGCGAAGGTCCGATGGATGCGCCCGCCGGGGAAAGCTTCGTCGTCGAGCGCGTGGCCGAGGTTTTCCCAGGGCTATGGGTCGCGGGCATGGCGGTGACCGCCACTTTCGGCGGGCCGCGCATGGGACCGATATTCGGCGGCATGTTGCTGTCAGGATGTCGGGTCGCAGAGCTGATCCTGGGCGGCTGACCCTGTTCGCTTACCGGCGGCTCGGCCTCAGAAGCGGTAGCTCCACATCCAGTAGGGGTAGCTGAAGCCGGCGCCGGCGGTGGACTGCTTCAGGTAGGGACCGGCGAACAGGTGAGCGAATCCGGCTCCGAGTTGAAGTCGCGGCGCGACCTGCCATTCCGCCTGAAGATCCAACTCCCATCCGATGCGGCTGCTTGAAGCGTTCGGGTTGCGTACGAAGACGGCACCCCCCTCGGTGTAAAGCGCGTCCCGGCGGTCGGCCAACCAGAAGGCGTGATAGTCAGTCTTCAGTCTCCAGCGACGCCCGGGCCGCCACTCCAGGCCCGGCATTACGTCGTGGATGTTGCGCCATCCGATCAGGTCCGCGGTGCCGTATTTCGAGTGATTGGTGGGATAAAGCTGGTCGAAGGCGCCGCGACGCCCGTCGTGCGGATCGCGGTCTCCGGAGGCGAAGTTGTACTCGGCAATGAGGCGAATTGGCCGATCCTTCCAGGGCGTCCAGCCCAGTGCCCAGTGGCCGGCCCAGGCGCGGATGGCGTCGCCGGCCGCGTCTCCGAACTGAAACGCCGTCTCGACGTTGTAATCGGTGCGGTGTGCGAGTTTGCCCACCAGGCGCGCGCCGGCGGTGTAAACGTCCAGATCACCGGACGCACCCGTCTCGCCGATTATGCTGGAGTTTGTCTTCCACAGCAGAAAGGGTTCGAACACGCCGCCGCACGGCAGCTTCTCGAATGCGCCGTAAAGCCCGTAGAATCCGTTCTTGAGGCTGGGGCGATCAAAGCGCCCGTTCACCGCTGCGACCAAGGCGGCCGCAAAACCGTCCAGGCGCATGCCGGTTCTGCGCCAGCCCAGGCGCACCGCGTCAAAACTGCGCCCGACGTTGCCCCAACCGGCCGCGCCCACCAGGCGCTCTTCGCCGAATGCCAACTCCTGGCGCCCCAGCCGAAGCCGGAAGCCCGCGGCGTCCTGCGCGCCCAGCTCCAGATAGGCCTGTCGCAAGTCCAGCGTGTTGAGCACGCCGGCCGGAGCCGGACGGCGGCTGAGCGCGGGCGCCTGCGAATCTTGCACTTGTAAGTAAAGGCGCAACCTGCGTTCAGGCTCGACCGACGCGCTAAGCCGCAGCCGGTGCAAGTAGTAGCCGTCATGGCGTCCGGCAACGAAGCCTATGCCCGCGTTGGCCTCCGCGCGTCCACGCAATTCGGCGCCGAACTTGAGCCATTGGGGCAGGCTGGTGCTGCTTGAGGAGGCTGGGGCGGTGGACTGAGCCGCCAGCGCGACGGCGATTAGCAAAGGCGCAGCGAATCGCATGAGAACCGCAGGGCAATGCTGATATGGTAACGCACGCGGAGGCGGCAGACCGGCGGATTCCGGTGTGTTGCTAGGTGAATCACTCCATACGGCTGCCGCTTGGATGGCCGAAAAGAGCGCGGGAGGGCCCGCATGCGATCCGCCAGACGCCGTGCCGCCGTGCTAGCGGCCGCCGGATTGTGCTCTCTTGCCGCCCTGGGCGTGCTCATCCTGGCTGTGGACCTGGCCCGCCTCTGCGTGCTGCGAAGCGAGATACAGGTCTTCGCAGATTCCGCCGCACGGGCCGCGGCCCGCGAGCTGGACGGCACAGCCGAAGGCCTTGCGCGCGCGCTCGCGGCCGTGGCCGTCCAATCCCGCCACTGGAAGCTGGGACGCTCGCTGCTGGCGGGAGCTCGAGCCGAGTTCGCGGCCTCGGCCGCCGGGCCCTGGGAGGCCCGCCCGGGGGCGCCCGCCGGTTGTCAATTCGTCCGCGTCCGAGCATCCGGCGTGGCGCCCCTTGTGTTGCTCCCCGTAGTAAGCACGGCCCGCTCAGGGGCCGTAGACGCCGATGCAGTGGCTGCTCGCCCGCCGCGCTGAGCAGCTCCGGCCGGCGCTGTTTCGCAGTCTCGATTATGCGCTCAGAGGTCCACGCCGAAATCCCGCCACTCTTGCACCTGTCTGCGGTAGATCGCTTCCCGCCCAAGAATAGCCGTCAGCGCGGCGGTTGCGCCCGCGGTAATGTCAGCCGCCGGCTTGGCGCCCGTCCTGATGGCTTCAAGAAACGCCGCGATGTGAGCATCCTGTCTCGGCTCGGGCGCGGCCTCGATGAGCTTCTGCGGAGCCGCCTTGCGCCCGCGGGGATAGAAAGTCGCAGCCGACAGGTCCACCGCGCCCTCGGTTCCGTAAACGTAGAAATACTGCCCGCCGCCCGGCAACCCCGGCGGGTGGAAGAAGACCTGGGTGAAAGAGAGCTTCACGCCTTCCGGATACTCGTAGCTCAGCGTGTAACCATCCATGTTTGTGCGCCCCGGCGGTTCGTTGATCCACAAAAGCGTCCCACCGAAGCCCGCAGCGCGTTCCGGATGCGCGCCGATGACCCAGTTGCAAACGTCCAGGTTGTGCACCGCCATCTCGACGATCACGTCGCCGGATCGCCGGGCGTTGAAGAACCAGTCTGCCGAAGGGCCGTGGTGGTCCAGATCTTCACCGGCGTGCCGCTGCGCTTTCACCATGATGATGCGCCCGGCGACGCCCTCTCGCACCTTGGCGACAGTGGCCCGCAGGCGTTCATCCGAACGAAGCTGTTGGCCCGCTTGAAAAACGGTCTTCGCGGCCCGTGCCGCTTTCAGCAGATCTCGGACTTGCTCCGCGGTAATGCCCACGGGCTTTTCCAGATAGACGTGTTTGCCGGCTTCCAGCGCGGCAATCGCCATCTCGGCGTGCAGGTCGCAAGGAGTGGCGATGAAGACGGCTTCCACCTCCCGGCGCTCCAGCAAGCGGCGGTAGTCCGAGTAGCTCGCCGGTCGGTCCTGCGCGGCCAGCGTGGCGGCTTTGTCCAGCCGGTCCGGCTTGATGTCGCATAACGCTACGACCTTCGCGCCGGGCTGGCTCATGAAAGCGCGCAGCAGGTACGAGCCGCGATTGCCCGTCCCGATGAAGCCGGCCGGCACCGTAGCGGGCTCGACCTGAGTGCCGGCGATTCCTCTGAGCCCCGCCAAACTGCCCAACAAGAAATATCTTCGCTGCATATGTAGTGACGATAGCAGGATCGCGATTCAAGCGCCAGCCGCGGCTTCGACCAGCGCCTGGAGCGTCAGTTCCGCAGTGCGCCGCCACTGATACGGGGCGGCATGAACCGGCCCCGCTTCGCTCAACCGCTTTCGCAAGCCCGCGTCTTCCACCAGCCGGACCAGCGCCTCCCACAGCTCGTCCTCACTTCGCGGGTCGAACAACAGCGCCGCGTCGCCCGCCAAATCTGACAGCGGCCGGATGCGCGAGCAGGCTGTCGGAACGCCGGCCGCCAGAGCCTCCAACACCGGCAGTCCGAAGCCCTCAAAGCGCGAGGGGTAGACAAAAGCCAGCGCGTCCTGGAACAGCTCGTAGAGTTCTGTGCGCGGGATCCAGCCGGTCACGCGCACAGCGCCCACCAGGTTGAGCGCGCCGATCAGCCCTGTTACCGCTTGAGTATGGAAGCCTTGCAAGCCTGCCAGCACAAGGCGCAGTTCAGGCCGCTGACGCCGCAGCCGGGCGAAAGCCCGCAGCAAGGTCTCCAGGTTCTTGTGTGGGTGCAGGGTCGAGACGCACAGGAGATAGGGTTGCGGTTGGCGATCGCGCCGCCGGCGTCCGATCTGGAAGAAGACCGGATCCACGCCCTCAGGCGTGACGCGCACGCGGTGGGGCGGCGTCCGATAGTAGCGGAGGAAGTCAGCGCGTGTGGCTTCCGAAGGTGTCAGGATCAATCGCGAGCGGTGCGCGGAGATCCACAGGAAGATCCGCCAGAAGGGAAGGTCGAACCAGCGGAAGTACTCCGGATGCCGCTTGTGCTGCAAATCGTGGAACACTGTGACGTTCGGGCAAGGCGCAATCAGCGGCGCCGTGAAGCCCGGATTCAGAAGCACGTTCAGAGCCTGGCGTTTCGCGCGCAGCGGCAGCCGCAGTTGTTCGCAAAGGATACGAGCGGGGCGGAAGCGGGCCTGCACGGGCTCGCGAACTGCGCAGAAATTCGGGCGGTCAGGTCGCAGCAGCTCGTCGGTTTCCCGGTTGACGAAGACGACGTAGTGATTGTTCGAGTCTATCTCGGCCAGTGCCGCCAGCAGGCAACGCAAGTAAATTTCTGTGCCGCCGACCCCGCCGGGGATCAGATACAGCGCGTTGATTCCGATCCGCAGGGGCATCCTAAGGACCCGCCGGGCCGGCACTTTCGGCTTGCCGGAGACCGTGGAGCGCCGCTTCGTTGCGCGGGTTGATGTCGAGCGCCCGGCGGTACTGGCGCGCTGCGGCCGGCAATTCTCCGGCGCTGAGGTAGACGTTGCCGCGGTAAACGTAAGTCATTTCGAACCGGGGTTGCAGTCGTTCCGCTATGTCCAGCTCGGCCAGGGCCTCTGCCCGGCGCCCGCTTTTGGCGTAAACCATGCCTATCAGGGCGTGGACGTGTGCGGTGTTTTCCAGTTCGGCGGCCGCGCGCAGCTTCTCGATAGCCGCCTCGAGCTGCCCCGCACAATCGTACGCCAGGGCCCAATCCACCAGCAAGCGGTAATCGGCCCGGCCTGTCCGCGCAGCCTGTGCGTACTCGGCCAGCGCCTCCCGGCAGCGGCCCTCTTGGTAGTAGGCGTAAGCGAGTTGAAAGTGCGGCCGTTGCTTGTTGGGCGATTTGGCGACGGAATCCTGCCACAGGGCGACTGCACCCGACCAGACTTGGTTCCTCCGCCAACTGAAAGCGGCGGCGACCGCCACGATCACACACAGCACCGCCGCCAGGCGCCGCGTACTGGTCCGCCACCGCCGCAACAGCTCGACCGCAATCAAGGCCAGCCAAGGCAACGCCAGGTACACTCGCCGCTCGGCAACCGGATCCAGGATCGGCACTACCGATGAGGTGGGCGCCAGCGTCACCAGGGCCGCCAGCCAGCCGTAAGCCGCCAATGGATAGCGCTGCCGCCAGATCAGAGCTGCCGCCACCGCCGCCGACAGAGCCGCCATTGCGAGGAGCGCTCCATGATCCAGTAGCGAGCGCGAGATCGGAAAGTCATGGTCCAAATTCTGGCCGTAAGGCAACAAGAACAGCCGCAAGTAGAGCCACAGTGCGCGGCACTGAGTGAAGAAATACTGCTGCCAGGTGAATTCCCGGATGCCGAAACCCGCCGAATCGCTGCTCGCCAGCACGCCCCAGACGAACTTCAGCGCCGCCGCTCCGCCCAGCGCGATGGGCGCATACAGCCGCCAATTTCTGCGAATGCCTTCAAAGCGGAAACCGGGATTCCAGAAATAGTCGGTCAGCAGCAGCAACGCCACAAGCACCGCGGTGTGTTCCTTGCTCAGGACCGCTGCGCCGTAAAGCAGCAATACTCCCAGCGACACCGGCCAGGAAACCTCTGCGCGGCGCCGATATAAGAACAGAGCCAGAGCGGCGTAAAAGAACAAACCGCTTAGCACTTCCGAGCGACTGGCCACGTAAGACACGCTTTCGGTCTGAAGGGGATGCAGGAGAAAAACGCCGGCGGCGAAGCTTGCAAGAACATCGCGACGTGCGCCTTCCACTGCGGCGCACGTGAGTAACTTGCGGATGACTAAGAACACCAGCAGGCCGGCCAGAAAATGAGCGGCTACGTTAAATAAGTGGTAGCAATAAGGGTCTTGTCCGGACAGGCGGTAGTTAATCCAGTAACTCAGCATGAGCACCGGGCGTATCTGTCCCAGCCAGTGGCGCAAGGGCGCCTCCGCCAGCCCCGGCCGCATGAAAGGCAGATACAGATCGTCGAAAAGAAACGGCCCGTGAAGCGCAGGGCCGTAGACTTCCAGGGTCAACCACAGGCCGACCAGCACAGCCAAGACGTGCCGCCAGATCGGCTTGCCGCGACGCGGCCTGACGCCGTCCTGCACGGTCTTGGCGGCGGAGCCGGCCGCGGTCTCAGCCTTGCGCGCCTTTCTCGCCATGAGCCGAGCCCAACCGGTACTCCAGGATGGCCAACCGCTGGGTTAGCGCGATGTTGGCGTCTTTCAGATCCGAGATGATCACCGAAAGACGGAACAACACCACCAGGAACAAGCAACCCACGATCAGCAGCAGGGCTAGCGGCGGATTGCCGATGCCCAGCCAGTGAGCCAGCCGCTCCAGCGCGGCCGGCCAGCGCGACAGCAACAGTAGCGTGAGAGCGGCTCCGAACCAGCTCACTGAATACTCCACCCGAATGTGGCGCCGCCGGACGGAAACCAGCACGAGCAGGATAACGGCCACGCTCATGCCGGTCGTAAACGCCAGTAGCTCTTGCATGGTTGCCTCCAGGCAGGGTCGGGCCGCCGGTTACCTCCTCCGGCCCTCATATTTGAGTATGTTGACGAACACGCCGAGCAACACGTGAATGATGTAGTAAAACGATTTCAAAGGCGTGATAGTGCTCCGCCCGGCCAGCCGCGGTCGCATGCGGCAGGGCACCTCCAGGAAACGGAAGCGCTTGCGCTGGAGCACTACCAGAGCCTCGATTTCCGGATATTCCAGCGGAAAACTCTTGCTGAAGACCTGTAACGCCTCCCGGTTCACTCCCACAAAACCCGAGGTCGGATCCCGAACCGGGCGGCCCAAAATCGGACGCAGCACGAGTCGGAAGAACCGGATTCCCAGCCAGCGCAGCGGCCCTGTGCGAGGGACCGGCCCTCGCAGGAATCGCGACCCGATAACCATCTGGCAGCCGCTTTGCTTCAGGGTCTCGTAGATCTTGGGAATGTCCTGCGGATCGTGCTGGCCGTCGCCGTCGGTGCGAATGACGTAGTGGTAGCCCAGTTCGAAGGCCAGCTTGTATCCGGCCTGCACCGCGCCGCCCAGGCCCAAGTGGTACGGCAGCGACAGCACCGTGGCGCCTGCCAGGCGTGCGACGGTTGCCGTCCCGTCCAGCGAGCAGTCATCAATGACCAGCACCGGTGTTCCCGGCATCACCGCGCGAATCTCGCGGACCACCTGACCGACGGCGGCTTCCTCGTTGAAGGCCGGCACGATGATGAGTAGCGAATCCCGCTCCGCCGGCGGCGTCATAGTGCGGCCACCTGTCTTGGGGTTATCCAATGGGATCTCAGCAGCGCGCAGAACTGCTCCGGGCTGATCCGGGCTTGCCGCCGGATCGCGCGGCGCTGCCGCCACAGCCTGGGCAAGTGCCACAGCAGCGCGAAGTGGGCGCGCAAGGCGATGAAGGCTGCTTCCGGCAAGCCGTGGCCTTCGGCGCGGAACTGCCCCGCCAGCGGCGCATCCGCCAGCATCGCCAGAGCGTGCCAGACGTAGCGCGCCAGAGTGGCGGCAGGCGCTTTCCACAGCATCCTGGCGGGAAAGTTCTTGATCAACACGAACAGTCGGTTGCGTTCCACGTAATAAGCTTTCAGGGGCGAGGCCGGTCCTGCACTGGACGAATAACTGTGTTCCACCACCGCTTCCGGCACGTACAAGCATTTCCAGCCGGCCCAGCGCGCCCGCAGGCCCAAGTCTGTGTCCTCGCAATACAGGAAGAACTCTTCGTCGAACAGCCCGACATCCTCGAGCATCTTTCGCCGGTATAGGGCCGCGCAGGCGCTGGGCAACAGCACTTCCTCCCGGCGGGCGTAATTCTCCGGCGGCTGGAGTTGGCCTCGCTGCTTGCTGCTGCCGTCGCCCGAGATCAGCATGCCCGCCGAATCCAGCAATTCCCGGCCGGCGAGCCGTATCTGAGAGGCGCACATTCCAATCGCGCCGTCGGACTCGATGGCGACCAACATTTGCTCGAGCCAGTCCGGGCGAGCCATCGCATCGTCGTTCAAGGTGGCCAGAAACGGCGCGCGCGAACTCAGGAAAGCGGCGTTCACCGCCGGTCCGAAGCCCAGGTTTACGTCGTTTTCGATGATGCGGGCTCCGAAGCGCGCCGCGACGCTTTGCCTGGCCAGGCCCCGCCCGCTGTTGTCCACGATGACGATCTCAAAATCCCGCCGCGTCTGGCGGTCCAGTGAGTAGACACAGTCCAACAGCTCTGGTCCCGCTCTGAGCGTGGGAATTACCACCGTAACCAACGGTTCCGGCAACCTCTTGATTTTACAAAAACCCGTTGCACGGCTCGCCGGCCGCTACGGTGCGGCGGGCGTTGGGCTATCATCGGAAGAATGGTGCGCGCCGCAACAATCGTTGCAATGCTTCTGGGGGCGGCCGCCACGGGCCTTGCGGCCGCGGCCGAAGAGGAAATCCGACAGGCCGAGAAGGCCTGGGCTGCTGCGGTCATGCGCCGGGACGCCGCGGCCTTGGAGCGCATCCTGGACGACGCTCTGATCTACGCCCACTCGACCGGCGCGGTGGAGACCAAGGCCCAGTACTTAGGCCGTCTCTCAAGCGGAGCACAACGCTACGATTTGATCGAACACCAGAAGCTGACTGTGAAGCTGCACGGCGATTCAGCAGTAGCTCATGCCCAGGTGCGCATGAAGGGTCAGGCTGACCAGCGGGCTTTTGACAACCGGCTAATGATGCTGCACCTCTGGGTGAAGCGCGGCGGCCAGTGGCGGCTGGCCGCGCATCAAACCACGGAGCTGAAATGACGCGATTCGATTTTGCTTCGACGGGTTGTTGCTAGGGCCGCCTTGGTCCGGAACTTGAGGGCTCGATCTGGTGAAGCCGATACCGACGGAATCCACAACGCCGGCCGCCGAATCTCCCCGGGTGGGTCCAGCCGACGCCCCCCGGCCTGCTCGGCTGTCGGTCTCGGTGATTATTCCGGTCCATAACGGTGAGGAACACTTGCCTGCTTGCCTGGCCAGGGTCCGCGAGCTGGACCCTCCTGCCGGCGAGTGCATTGTAATAGATGACGGCTCCGGCGACTCCTCGCTCGGCATCGCGCGCGCATCCGGCTGTCGCGTGTTGTCCGCCGGCGGGCGGCGCGGTCCGGCCTTCGCGCGCAACTTGGGCGCGCGCGAGGCGCGCGGCGATCTGTTGTTGTTTATTGACGCCGACGTGCTGGCGCCCCGCGATCTGATCGCGCGAGTGCGTGAGGAGTTCGAGCATAATCCGCTGCTGGATGCGGTGATCGGCTCCTACGACGACGCTCCCGGCCAGACGGATTTCCTCTCGCAGTACCGCAATCTGCTGCATTGCTACGTCCACCAGCACAGCCGGGAGGAGGCATCAACTTTCTGGTGCGGTTGCGGCGCCATTCGCCGTGAAGTATTCCTCAGACTTGGCGGATTCCTGGAAACCTACCTCCGCCCTTCGGTGGAGGACATCGAACTGGGCTGGAGGCTGCGCCGGACGGGCGGTCGCATCCGCTTGCGCAAGGATCTTCAAGTCAAGCACATGAAGCGCTGGTCCTTTTCCCAGATCCTGCGCACCGACTTCGCCGACCGCGCAGTTCCCTGGACCATGCTCATATTGCGCCGCCGCTGGATGCCCGCGGAGCTGAATCTGCGCTGGCGATACCGGTTCAGCGTGGTTCTGTGGGCAAGCGCTTTGGCGGCCGCCGGTTTCGCGTTGTTTGATCCTGGTGCGATCCGGTTTGCGGCCGCAGGCGCCGGCGCGGCAGTGCTCTCTAACGCGGGTTTCTATCGGTTCCTGGCTTCCCGGCGCGGCTGGATTTTCGCGCTGTGCGCCGTCCCGTTGCACGCCTTGCATTTCCTGTGCTCGGGCGCGGGCTTCGCTGCCGGCTTGATGCTGCATGTCCTGCGGACTCCGCCGGCGCGAGAGGTGAGGCGGTGAGCCGGCCGGCATGGGAAGCGATCCTGGGGAATCTGCCCCCGGAGGCGACCAACGCGCTGTGGCGTGAGTATTCAGACGCCCTGACCGCGCGATTGCTGGAGGATTGGATTGGGCCGCGGCGCTTTGGCCGCGTGTTGAAAACCGACGCCTATGACGAGACCCTCGGTCGTGGCGCCGTTCAGCCGCTGGCCGGGCGGGCCGACGCCCTGATCCTGATGGACTGGTCCGTGCTGGCGCTGCGCCGGGCCAGCGCCGGGCGGAGCGGTGTTCGCGCTGTCGCCTGCGACGTGCGGGCCTTGCCGTTCGCCGCCGAAAGTTTCGACCTGATCTTTTCGGCCTCCACGCTGGATCATTTGCCTGGCCCGGCCGACATCGAGGACGCTTTGCGGGCTCTCGGCCGCGCGCTGCGCGCCGGGGGACGTCTGATCCTGACTCTTGATAATCCTTCCAATCCTGTGGTGCGGTTGCGCAACGCCTTGCCGCCGACTTGGCTACGGCGCCTGCGCCTGACGCCTTATCCGGTCGGCGCGACGCTGGGCGCGGCGCAAATCGCGCGGCTGCTGGAGCGCGCCGGCCTCAAGCCGGTGCGTTGGGATTTCTTGTGTCACTGCCCGCGCCTGCCGGCGGTGAACCTCTGCCGTCTGGCAGGCAATAACCGTTTCGCGGGGCGGCTGGTGCGAGCCCTGCTGGCTTTCGAGCAACTGCGGCACTGGCCCACACGTCGCCTGACGGGTTATTACACTGCGGTCGAGGCGCTGAAGCCATGAGCGACGGCCAGATCGTCTGTCACGCCGTCAGCGCCGGCGAGACTGTCGGCTGGCTGGTAGTGGACTCCACGGTCAGAGGCCGTGCCTGCGGCGGGTTGCGCATGCTACCGGATGTCAGCGAAGCGGAGCTGCGCCTGCTGGCCCGCGCCATGACCTTGAAATTCGGCCTGCTGGGGCTTCCGCAAGGCGGCGCCAAAGCGGGCCTTCGCGGCGATCCGGAAGGCCCCGTCTCCGAACGCAACGCGCTGCTGGTTCGCTTCGCCCGTGCCATCGAGCCCCTTCTGTCCCGCCGGGTGTATGCGCCGTTCCCGGACATGGGCACTGACAACCAAGCCATCCGGCAGGCGCTGACCGCCGTCGGTGTAGCTGTCAGGCGGCGGGAGCTGGGCGTGACGCTTTCGGGTTACTGGACCGCTTGCGGAGTTTTTGCCGCCGCACGCGCGAGCTGTTCGCGTTTGGGCTGGCCGCTGGCGGGCCGGACGGCCGCCGTCGAAGGCTTCGGAAAAGTCGGCCGGGAGCTGGCGCGGCTGCTGGCTGCCGCCGGCGTGCGCGTGGTGGCCGTTTCAACGTCCCGCGGCGCGCTTTTCCATGAGCGAGGGCTGGACGTGGAGCGCCTCAGCCGGCTGGCGGAAGAATTCGGCAGCGGGATAGTGGACATGTATAGGGAGGCGCAGCGGTTGCCGCGCGAGCTGTTGGTGGAAGCCCCGGTGGATGTGTTGCTGCCTTGCGCGCGTCACCACAGCATTGACGCCGGCAATGCCGCGCGGATCAGCGCCCGCCTCATCGTTCCCGGGGCCAACCATCCTCTGACCGGGGAGGCCGAAGCCGAGTTGGAGGCCCGCGGCGTACTTTGCCTGCCGGACTTCCTGACCAACGCCGGAGGGGCATTGGGCGGCACCATGGAGTTTGCCGGTTTGCCGCCGGTGCTCATCCGCAGTTTTGTGGAAGGCGCGCTGGAGCGGCTGGTCAGGTGGCTGTTGGCGGAGATGGCAGCAGGCCGCGGCGCAATTAGGAAGCTGGCGGAAGTCGCGGCGCTGGAGCGTCACGCCGAGGTCCGCCGCCGCGCGGAAAGTCCAAGTTGGAGCGGCCGGTTATTCGAGGCGGGACTGGAACTGTATCGGCGGGGTGTGATTCCTGCCGCTGTGGTCGGACGGCTTGCCCCGCTTTACTTCCACCGGCTCGTGCGGCGGCTCCCGGGTCACTGACGGCGCTGGCCGTCGGGTTCCGCCGGCGAGAACAGGAACTGGCGCTGGAGGACGTCCACGCGATCCAGGCGCACGCGCAACCGGTCGCCGATGGCGAAGCTGCGGCGCGTGCGCAGGCCGGTGATGCGGCGTGCGGACTCCTGGTAGGCGAACCGGTCGCCCGGCAGCGTCTCGATCGGCACCAGACCTTCCACGAACAGATCCTCCAGCTCGATCGTCAAGCCGAATTTCGAGAGGCTGATGACGAGAGCGTCGAATTCGTCGCCCACCCGCTCGGCCATGAATTTCAACTTCTTCCACTCCACCAGTTCGCGTTCGGCTTCGTCGGCCCGCCGCTCGGCTTCCGAGCATTCTTGCGCGATGGCCTCCAGGGTTTCGCGCTCCAGCGGCGCGGCGGCGGCCTCCAGCGTAGCGGCCAGGATCCGGTGGACAACCAGGTCCGAATAGCGGCGGATGGGCGAAGTGAAATGCGTGTAGGCGGCCGACGCCAGGGCAAAGTGGCCCCGGTTCTCCGCGCTGTAGCGCGCCTGCTTGAGTGAGCGCAGCATCAGGTAGCTGAGGATTCTCTCCTCGGGCTTGCCCTCCAGTTGCGCCACCAGCTTCTGATAGGCGCGCGAACTGACGGCTGGCTGGGCGGCCGGCAATACGATGTCCCGGCGCAGCTTGCGCCCATCGCGCTTGCGGTCCAGCAACGGGAAGCGCTGCACACGGGCTGCGCTCGGCATCAGCGAATAGCCGAACTGCGCAGCCAGCTCTTCGAACTCCAGCACCCGCTGCGGATCAGGCGGTTCGTGGATGCGGTAGATCGCGGGTGCGCCCGTCTGCTCAAGATGTGAGGCTACCGCCTCGTTGGTCGCCAGCATGAACTCTTCGATGATGCGATGGGCGATGTTGCGCGGCGCCCGGCGAATGCCGGTCATTTCGCCCCACTCGTCGAACTCGACGAGCGGTTCGGGCAAGTCGAAATCAATCGCGCCGCGGCGCATGCGGCGGCGGTTCAGCACCAGCGCCAGCTCGCGCATAAGCTCGAAGCGCTCGACCAGCGGGGCGTAGCGCAAGCGCAGCCCGGGATCGCCCTCCAGCAGCAGGTGCACGTTGGTGTAGGTCATGCGCTCGCGACTCCGGATCACGCCCTTCACGAATCGCTGACTCACCGTCTCCCCACTGTGGTCTATCTCCAGCAGAACGGAGAACACCAGCCGGTCCACTCCCGGATTCAAAGAACAGAGCTGGGTGGAAAGCTCCAGCGGCAGCATAGGAATAGCGCGGTCCGGAAAGTAAACACTGTTGCCGCGCAAGCGCGCTTCTGCATCAATGGCCGTGCCCGGCCGGACGTAGTGGCTGACATCGGCGATGTGCACGTGCAGCAGGTAGTTGTCGTTGGCGGCCCGGTCCACCCAGACCGCATCGTCGAAGTCGCGCGCGGTCTCGCCGTCAATGGTGACCACCGCCAGCGCGCGGAAATCCTGCCTCCCCGCCAGCTCCTCGACGCGGATCGTCGCCGGCATGCGGGCGGCCTCCTCCAGGACCTCCGGCGGGAAGCGATGCGGCAAGTGGTGCTTGCGAATGACGATCTCCACGTCTACGCCGAAGTCGTCCGGATGGCCAAGTATTTCCACCACTCGCCCGAGCGCAGGCCTTCCCGGACGCGGATACTCCAGCACTTCTACGTTGACTATCAGGCCGTCCAGCTCCGCGCCTGTCGCAGCGGACGGCATCTGCACGCCCATGCGGTCTTTCGAAGTTGATTGCCCGGGGAGTTCGTGTCCTGCGGGAACCCGTATCGGCTGCGACAGCCTCTCATCGTGAGGTATCACCCAGTGGCCGCGCGGTCCGGCGCGAAACTCACCCACCACCTCCGGATGGGCGCGGCGAAGCACGCGTAGGATTTCTCCCTCTGCCCGCCCGTCGCTGCCGATCCGGGTGATGCGCACCAGCACGCGATCCCCATGCATGGCATGCTCGGCGCTTGCGGGCGGTATGAAGACATCCCCGCGAACGCCCTCCAGGGGCTCATCGGCGATAAGAAAGCCGTAGCCGTCGCGGTGCATGTGCAGGCGTCCGGCGCGGAACTGGCGGCTGCGATTAGTCACGGTATAGTGTCCGGGCCGCAGCTCCAGCAACTGGCCGCACGCGACGAGGGCCTCCAGCGAGCTTTGCAAGGCCAGACGGGCCTGGCCGCGTGCGCCGAAGCGGCGCGCAAGCTGCTGAAACGTCGCCCGCGCCTGCGGCAGTCCTGAGACATACTCCAACAGCGCGCGCCTGGTGACGGGGGATTCCGGCATCCGCTTTACTACGAGTATAGCGACGTGCCGGCGGCTGCCGGGCTTCGTAGTATGCTAACTAAGGTCATTATGGAGTTGAAGGCAATTCGGCTGGAAGTGCCCGAGGGCGGCAACCTGATCCTCGGGCAAACGCATTTCATCAAGACCGTGGAGGATCTTTACGAAGCCGTCGTCAACACCGCGCCCCAGATGAAGTTCGGCATCGCCTTCAGCGAGGCTTCCGGCGCCTGCCAGATCCGCCTGGAGGGCAACGACGAAGAACTGAAGGCTCTGGCCTGTCGCAATGCGCAGGCCCTGGCAGCCGGGCACACGTTCGTGATCGCGTTGCGCGAGGGTTACCCGATCAACATTCTGGGCCGCATAAAGGAAGTCCCCGAAGTCTGCTCGATCTTCTGCGCCACCGCCAATCCCTTGGAAGTGGTGGTGGCGGAAACCGAGCAAGGACGCGGCGTGCTGGGGGTCATTGACGGGTTTTCGCCCAAGGGGGTCGAGGACGAAGCCGGCAGGACGTGGCGTCACGAGCTGCTGCGCAAGATCGGGTACAAGCGATGAGCATCCGGACCGAAGCGGAGCTGGAAGAAAGACTTTCGCGGCCTTCGGAGGCCGACATAGCCTGGCTGCGGGAGATGGATGGCGACCTGCTGATCCTGGGCGTGGCCGGCAAGATGGGCCCCAGTCTGGCCCGGCGTGCGCGCAGGGCCGCCGACGCAGCCGCAGTTACGAAGCGCATCATCGGCGTGGCGCGTTTCTCCGATCCGGCGGTCAGGGAGCAACTGGAGGCCGCCGGAATCGAAACCATTTCCGCGGATCTGCTCGACGAGGCTGAGCTTCGCGGGTTGCCCGAGGTCCCCAACGTCATCTATATGGCGGCGCGCAAGTTCGGGACCACGGGGAACGAGCACCTCACTTGGGCGCTCAACACCTACTTGCCCGGCCGGGTCGCCGAGCGCTACCGCCGATCGCGCATCGTGGCTTTCTCCAGCGGCAACGTCTACCCGCTGGTCCCGGTGACGCATGGCGGACCGAGCGAGAGCTTTCCGGTGAATCCCATAGGCGAGTACGCCCAGTCGGTGCTGGGTCGCGAGCGGATGTTCGAGTATTTTTCGGCGCGCTACGGCACCCCGGTCGTGCTGCTGCGTTTAAACTACGCCATTGATTTGCGCTACGGGGTGCTGCTGGACATAGGACGCAAAGTCCATGAGCGGCGCCCGGTGGGCCTGGCGATGGGAATGGTCAACGTGATCTGGCAGGGCGACGCCAATTCGGTGGCCCTGCGCGCCTTTCGGCTCTGCCAGTCGCCGCCCGCCATCCTGAACGTCACCGGACCGGAGACCATTTCGGTCCGCTCGCTGGCGCTGAAGTTCGCGGAACGGTTTCAGGTGGAACCGGTCTTCGACGGTGTTGAGGCGCCGACGGCGCTGCTGAGCGACGCCTCGCGTTGTCACCGGCTGTTCGGCTACCCCGAAGTCAGCCTGGATCAGATGATTGAGTGGGTGGCGGACTGGGTCCGTTCGGGCGGGCCCACGTGGGATAAACCTACGCACTTCGAGGTGCGAGACGGGAAATTCTGAATGTCCTGGCGTGAAATTCTACGCAATGGTACGGTGATTCCGGCGCATCCGCTGGCGCTCACGGCGCAGCGCAAGCTGGATGAACGCCGGCAGCGCGCGCTCACGCGCTACTACCTGGCGGCCGGCGCGGGCGGCGTAGCCATCGGCGTGCACACCACTCAGTTCGCCATACGGGATCCGCGTTTCGGACTTTACGAGCCGCTGCTCGAGCTGACCATGGAGGAGCTGCGCGGCCGCGATTGCATCAAGGTGGCCGGAGTTGTGGGGCCGACCGCACAAGCGGTGCGCGAAGCCGGCTTTGCGGCGCGCTGCGGATACGACGCGGTGCTGGTAAGCCTGGGCGCGCTGCGTGACGCCTCGATCGAGCAGTTGCTGGATCACGTGCGCGCGGTGGCCGCGATCCTGCCGGTCTTCGGCTTCTATTTACAGCCCGCGGTGGGTGGGCGCTTGCTGAGCTACCGTTTCTGGCGCCGGTTCGCGGAAATTGACAATGTGGTGGCCATCAAGATTGCTCCGTTTAACCGCTATCAGACGTTAGACGTCGTGCGGGCGGTGGCGGAATCGGGCCGCGCGGGCGAGATAGCGCTGTACACCGGCAATGACGACAACATCCTCGTGGACCTGCTGACGGAGTTCAGATTCGGCGAAGGCCGCAGTTGCCGGATAGTCGGCGGGCTGCTGGGCCATTGGGCCTGCTGGACGCGTCGCGCCGTGGAACAGCTTGAGCGCGCGCATCGCGTGGTCGCCGGCGAAGAACCGTTGACGCGCGAGTTGCTGACGCTGGCGGTCGAGGTGACCGATGCAAACGCAGCCTTGTTTGACGTGGCCAACAACTTTCACGGCTGCATCGCCGGGATTCACGAGGTTCTTCGCCGCCAGGGGTTAATGGCCGGGCGCTGGTGCCTGGATCCGGACGAGGACCTTTCGCCCGGTCAGATGCAAGAGATTGACCGGGTTTACCGGGCATATCCGCATCTCAACGACGACGAGTTTGTCCAACAGCATCTGGACGAGTGGCTGCGCTAGTGTGCTGCGGCGTGAGCCACCTTAGCCGGCTCAGCCGGCTGCGCGGCGCCCTGCAAGTACTGCACGATCACCGATATTCGCCGGTTGGAAGCGTGCTCCGGGTTTTGCGGCAGGCGCAATTTCTGGTCTGCAAAGCCGCGGACCTGCGCCACCTGATCGGGCCGCAAGCCGTGGGCCTGCATGATCCGGCGGGCCGCGTTGGCGCGGTCGGTCGAAAGCTCCCAGTTGGTGTAGACGCCGTCTCCCGCAAATGGTCGCGAGTCGGTGTGGCCCTCCAGGTACACCCTGTTTGGCAGCTTGCCCAGTTCCTCGGCCAGGCGAATCAGAAGTTGCTCGCCGTTAGGGCTGGGCTTCGGGCTGCCGGTCTCAAAGAAGACGCCCTTTTCGTCTTCCAGCAGCTCGATGCGGAGACCCTCGCCGGTGACCGTAATCTGGATATTCTGCTTGAGGCGTTCGAAATCCACTGATTGGCGCAGAGCCTCTTGGATCTTGTCCTTCAGGTCATTCATGTCCTCGCGTTTCAAGGTGAGCCCCTCGCCGGTGCCGCTCAGCGTGGTGCCCATGAGGTTGCCCTTGCCGGTGGGGTCCTGGAAATAGCCGCCCACGGCCTTGCGCACTTTTTCATCGCTGGCCAGCAGCCAGAGCACGATGAATAGGGCCATCATGGCGGTGACGAAATCCGCGTAGGCGACCTTCCAGGCGCCGCCGTGGTGTCCTCCGTGGGCGCTCTTTTTCTTTACGACGACGATGGGAGCGGGTTGCTGAAGGTTCATGACTGGCTGGCCCCTGCGCTGCGCGCGCCGCGGCAGGCGGTCTCCATTTCCTGGAAGCTGGGTCGCAAATCGGCCGGAATGGCCCGCCGCGCGAACTCCGTGGCCAGGATGGGCGGCAAGCCTTTGGCAAAGCTGGCGATGCCCACCCGCAGCACGTGGTAGTACTGCAATTCCGCTTCACTGAGTTTGCTCATATGGGCCGCCAGCGGCCCCACAAACCCGTAGCACAGCAGCACGCCGAGGAAGGTCCCGACCAGTGCGGCGGCTACCTTGTGCCCGATTTCCTCCGGCGGACCGCCCATAGCGCCCATGGTGATCACCACGCCTAACACTGCGGCCACGATGCCCAGGCCTGGCAGCGAATCCGCCATCCTGGTCAGCGCTTCCACCGGAGCCTTGCTCTCCTGGTGGTGCACCTCCAGCTCCATCTCCATCATTTGTTCCAAGTCATGGTTGCTGATGCCGCCGGCGATGAGCGCACGCAGCGTGTCGCAGACGAACTGCAAGGCGTGGTGATCCTTAAGCAGCACGGGATGCCTGGAGAAGAGCTGGCTCTTGGTGGGTTGTTCGACGTCGGGTTCCAGCCGCGCCAGGCTGTTCTTGCGGGCGTAGCTGAACAAGTCGTTCAGCATCTTCAGGATGTCCAAATAGAAGGCCTTGCTGAAGCGACTGCCTTTGAAAACGCCGAGCAAACCGTGCCCCACCCCGAGCACTACGGAAGGCGGATTGGCGACGATCAAGGTGCTTGCAGCCGCACCGCCGATGATGACGAATTCGGCCGGCTGGACCAGCACCAGCAGGTTGCCACGTTCCAACAGGTACCCACCCACGACGGCGGCAATGACCGCCACAAGGCCCAGGATCGCTAACATAGCACCCGGCGCGACAAAGCGCCGTCAGTTTGCTTATCGTCCGCAGCCGCGGTTGCTCGAGCCCCAGGGGCCGGCGGCCGTGCCGGCATCGCTCACAATGGCCCGCGCGAGGCAATCTCGGCCAGAACCTCGGGCGCCTCGAAGACCGCCCGGTTTTCCAGGGCGGCCGCCCGGGCTCGAAAGTGGTGAAAATTATCAGGGGCCAGCAACTGGCCCACGGCTTTGTCAACTTGCGCGAAGCTGTTGACCACCAGGCCCAGTTGTTCATCGCGGATCCATGCTGCGTTGTAGCGCTCGTGGGGAAGCGTCCAGGCGTTGGACGCCACGATTACTGGAAGGTTCATGGCCAGCGCCTCGCTGATGGATCCCGGGCCGGGCTTGCCGATGAAGAAGTCCGCCAGGCGCATGTAGTAAGGCACCTGGGTGGTGAATCCTTCCACGTATACGGGCATGGCGCTCTGCTCGGACTTAAGCGCCCGCACCAGTTTCTCATTGCGCCCGCAAAGCAGGATGAGTTGCACCCTCAGCTTGGAGGCCGCCATGCGCCGGGCGACCTTCAGCATGACGCCTGAACCGTGCCCGCCGAACAGCACCAGCCCGGTCGGGCGCTCAGGGTCCAACCCTAACCGACGCCTTTCCAAGCCCCGGTCCACCTCCGGGGGCTGATAAAAACGCGGGTGCAAAATCATTCCGGAGAGGCGGAAAACGGCCTCATCCGGATGCCCGATCTCGCGGGCCTGCTGGACGGCGCGCTCAGAACCGCAGATTATGTATTGTGGCTGAGGCTCGATCCAGAAGTGCGGGGGGTAATCCGCCAGATCGGTGAGCAGAGTGACGAAAGGGGCCCGCGAGCCCGCTTGGCGCAATCCTTCGTAGATGGCCCGATTGAAGTGAGGGATGAGCGAGACCACCAGGCCGGGGTTCTCGCGGCGGAAGTGGGCCGCCAGCAACTCCACCATCGGGCGGTGATACAGCCGGATCATCCCGTGCAAGACGCGCAGCAGATAGGCAGCGCCCAGCGTCCAGTTGTTTTTCAAGATCAGGTTATAAAGCTCTTGCAGGCGCAGCCCCAGGAGTTTGCGAGATACGTCCAGCGGATCCAGGATGTCTTGCAGATTCCGCAGCGACAGGCGCCAGGCCGGCTGCCGCTGGCGGAGAACCATAGACAACGCACTGGCCGCGCTGCGATGCCCGCCGCCGGCCTCGAAATAGATCAACTCCAGGCGCACGAACCCTCTGGGACCAATTGTTCCACAGGATCCGCGGGCCTTGCGCCGGGTTTCAACCGCCCGCGCCGCTCTTGAAGACTCGCACCGTCGTTTGCTCGCGAGCCGGGGGCTTCTGCCAGCCGGCAGACTCTTGTCGGCGCGAGTATTCCCGCTCCCAACTCTCGCAAGCCAACGCTACCACGCGTGCGACTTCCTCAGCATCGAAAGGCTTGGCGAGCACGTCGTAGCCCCCGAGGTTCAGTACCTCGGCCCACAGGAACTCATCCGCCAAGCGTGAGGCCACGATCAGACAGGGCGGATCTGAGAGCGGCGCAATCTGGCTCAACAGGTCCTTCCACTTTCCGTCCGGCAGGTCCCGCTCGCAAATGATGACCGAGATGCGGTCCCGGCACAGCACACCTACCGCCTCCCGGTAGGTTCGAGTGAAGTAAGCCTTGCGCCCGGCGGTGGACAACAAGGGTCTGAGGAAGGCATGGTCCTCTGGCGCCGGGCTGACCAAGAGGATGGCCTGCCGGCACTCATACACTCCCGGCCGGCCGGTTGCTCCGGGGCGGGGCTCCGCGTCCAACATCCCCACCTCCTCGTGCTGCGTCCCCCGGTGGATGCGACTGGCGGCCCGGCCTCGGCCGCGCCGAGCCGTCGGCGCCTTTGGCGCCCCTCCACACTGAGCTGGCACTCCCGGGCGGCAGCCCTAGGATTGCAATACAAGTCCTTTATACGGCCGTTTTGCGGTTGCGTCAACAGAATTTCCACAGCCCGGCATCGGCAGAGCATTCATAGACTTAGCATCATACTCAGGCGAAATAGGGTGGAAGCGACGGCGGAAAAAACTATTTGAATTATCCCCCCACATGCATAAAACGAAAACACCTTTTCCGCCCCGCCGCCCAACTCCTGGGGGCTTTTGCCGGATCGCTGCGGCCCTGCTGATGGCCGCCTGGCCACTCGTGTTACTGGTCCCCACCGCCGGAAGCCGACCGGCGGCTAGCCGCACGCCGGGCCCGGCCGGGCTACTGTTTCTGGTGGACGAGAGTCTGGGTGAGCTCGCCCTGCGAGCCAGACCAGTGGCGCACCAGGGTGAGAACCGTCCCGCCCTCGGAGAGCGTCCACTTGTCCTTGACCACCACTTCTCCGCCGGAAGCCTTGTGCTCCATCAGCAAGGTCTCGCCTTCCCACTTCAGCACGCTTTTTACCTCCGTGTTCCCTACGAAGTTGGTGCATTCCTTCCCGTCAGTCGTGAATGTCAACTCGAAGGTGCGTTCGCCGGCGTCACCCACCGTGGTCGAAACCATCTTGAAGTGGGGGTCTTTGTGTTCGACCTTAAGGGTGGCGCTCTGCGGCGCGGGCATGGGGCCGAAGTTGCTCTTGCCGATGTCAGCCTTCCAGGTTCCCGAGAAATCGGGCTTGGACTGGCCGGCGGAATTCAAAGCCAGCAGTAAAGCTGGGATCAATATGTTGGCAATGCGAACTGGTTTCATGTCGCCTCTGGCGCTTAGGGAAATTTACGGCCTTGAGTATATCGCAACTGTTGGGCTCGCCGGGGCGCAAGCCGGCTAGTGTAGTGTGGGGAGGAAGGCGGTGCGCGCATGATATTGCGGGAGACCTTGTTGTTTCTTTCTCGCCGTCGGCGGCTAAGGCGCTGGGTGGAGACCTCGCCGCTGGCCCGGCGGCTGACCGCGCGTTTCATTGCAGGCCAACGGTTGGAGGATGCGGTGTCGGTCTCTCGCCGGCTGAACCGCAAAGGTTTGCTGGTGACGCTTGACCACTTGGGTGAGAACATTACTTCCGAGGCCGAGGTGCGCGCATCGCGCGATGCCTGCCTGGAGGCGTTGTGCCGCATAAGCGAGCATCGGCTGGAAGCGACGGTTTCCATCAAGCCCAGCCAGTTCGGGCTGGACGTCTCCGAGGAGCTTTGCCGCGAGCATGTGGAAGCCGTAGTCCGTGAGGCCGCGCGCATCGGGACCTATGTCGAGGTGGACATGGAAGCTCGCGAGTATGTGGAGCCGACCCTGCGGTTGGTGGTCAAGATGCACGAGCGCTACGGCAACGTTCGCGGAGTGATCCAGGCCTACCTGCGCCGCAGCCGAAGCGACCTTGAAATGCTCTGTGAGCGTGGCGTCCCGGTGCGGCTCTGTAAAGGAGCATACAGCGCCCCTTCAGCGGTGGCTTTCACGCGCAGGCGCGAGGTAAACCAGAGCTTTCTTGATCTCGCCCTGATTCTGTTAGATCGGGGGGTCTACCCGGGATTCGCCACACATGATGAGGGTCTGATCACGGCCATCCGCCGATGGGCCCGAGAGCAGGGGATCCCTTCGGACCGCTACGAGTTACAGATGTTGTACGGCATCCGGCGGGATCTGGCGCGGCGGTTGACAGGGGAGGGTTGCCGGCTGCGCCTGTATGTGCCTTACGGTGAGGCCTGGTACCCATACTTCATGCGGCGGCTGGCCGAGCACCCGGCGAACCTGCTGTTGCTCGCAAGGAATTTGGTTCGGGCCTGATTGCAGGCTCCGGCACGCTTGAGCGCGGCCGGCGGGCAGGAAACGCTGCGGCTGCGCCCTGCCACGGCGAGCGCGCAACTGTATGATTCCACGCGAGCTTGCGGAAATGAAGGCAACGGGGAACCAATGCCTTACGGTGAGCGTCTTCCAGTTGAGAGATGAGGTACTGGGGACTGCTGGCCGTCAAACTGGTAGCGGCGGTGTCGGCGGCGCGCGGCTTGTGGCTGGGCGTCAGAGTGTTGCTGCCTCCGCCGCGACCGTTTCTTTACATCGGACAGCCGTTTGGCCGGGACCTGACCTGGACGCTGGCGGCCGGCTTCTGCTTCCTGGTCGGTTGCGGACTGCTGTACTTGGCCTGGGTGGATCAGCGCTACCGCTGCCGCGTGTGTTTGCGGCGTTTGCGGATGCCGGTTGAGACCGGCTCCTGGAGCTCGATGTTGCAGTTCGGCCGGCCCCGCATCGAGTACATCTGCCCGTACGGCCACGGCACGCTGAAGGTTCCGGAAGTCCAACTTTCCGGCCCCGAGCACCCGGATTGGAAAGGGAATCAGGACATCTGGCGTGAGCTGGAGTCTCTGGAGCAGCCCACGCGATGACGCGGCGCCTGCGAATCCTGGCGGCCTTGCTAGTCATGGCGGCAGCGGTGGTGATCGCGGCGCGCCTGGCGCCTGTCTACTGGACGGCCTACCGCTTCCAACGATACCTGGCCGAGCTGGCGGCGGTCGCTGATGACGCGCACTGGCCGGAGGAACGGGTCCGCGCGGCGGTGCTAAACCGGGCTGCTGAACTCGGCCTGCCGATACGGAGCGAACAAGTGAGGGCGGAACGGGCAGCCGGAGGCTTGGAGCTGGAAGTGCGCTACGTCACGCCGGTTCGCCTGTCCTATTACCGCGTTGATCTGCACTTCCGCCCCCATGTGCGATCGCGCTAAAAGGCTCGTCTTGCGAATGTCGCCCGTCGTGCGAGAATAGGATGAGAGAATCCCTGAACGCGTGCCTGTGCGCATACAACTTCGCAAGAGCTCGCCGCTGATGCGGATCTTGTTGCACCCGGTCGGGCGGGCGCTGACTCTGACGCTGCTGGTTGTGGGCCTGGTGGGCCTGGCAACCTTCACTTACTACTACGTCAAGTTTTCCCGTTTGGTTGACCGCAAGCTGCGGGCGGGTCCTTTCCAGAGCACCTCGATGATCTTTGCCGCTCCGCGCGCAGTTACGCTCGGGGATGCGATCAGTCCTGAAGAGATAGCGGCCCAGCTCCGGCGCAGCGGCTACAGCGAGTCGCGCAGCAGTCGCATGGGCTGGTATCACCTGCGCCCGGACGCAATCGAGGTTTTCCCCGGGCCGGACTCCTATTTCGATGAGGAGGCCGGAGTGATTAAGTTCGCCGGCGAGCGCGTGGCCCAGATCATTTCCCTCCGGGACAATACCGAGCGCACGCAATACCTGCTGGAGCCGGAACTGATCACCAATCTGTTTGATCGCAATCGCGAGAAGCGGCGACTGGTGCGCTTCGCCGACATTCCCAAGGTGCTGGTGGACGCCATCATCTCCGCCGAGGACAAGCGCTTTTTCCAGCACGCCGGATTCGATCCCCTGCGCGTGATAAAGGCGGCTTATGTGGACCTGAAAGGGCTGCGGATTCAAGAGGGCGCCTCCACGCTCAGCATGCAGTTGGCGCGCAGCTTCTTTCTGGACTACCGCCGGACTTGGCAGCGCAAGGCGGCCGAGGTGCTCATCACTCTTCACCTGGAACAGAAGCTTTCCAAGCAGCAGATCTTCGAATACTACGCGAACCAGATTCCACTGGGCCGGCGCGGCAGCTTCAACATCCATGGCTTTGGTGAGGCGGCGCAGGCGTACCTGGGCAAGGACGTCCGGGATCTGACCCTGTCGGAGGCCGCCTTGCTGGCGGGGCTGGTCCGCGGTCCCAGCTTTTACAATCCTTACCGCCATCCCCAGCGAGCCTTGGCTCGGCGGAACCTGGTCCTGGCGCTGATGCGCGACAACGGCTACATAACGGAGTCGCAATACCAGCAAGCGGTGCAGACGCCTCTGGCGCTGGTTCCTCCCGGGATGGAGTCCACTGACGCTCCGTACTTCGTGGATCTGGTGAACGACGAGCTGAACAATCAGTTCCAGGACCACGATTTCCAGGCTGACGCCTACCGCATCTACACCACCCTGGACATGAACTTACAGCGCGCCGCGGTCGAGGCCGTGCGGGCCGGCCTGCAAGAAGTCGATGAGAGGATACAGCGGCGCCGGAGACGTGAACCGGGTCTTCCCGATCCCCAGGTGGCGCTGGTGGCTCTGGATCCCGAAACCGGCGCCGTTAGGGCTCTGATTGGGGGGCGCAATTACGGCATGAGCCAGTTGAATCGCGTGCTGGCGCGGCGCCAGCCCGGCTCGGCGTTCAAACCCTTCGTCTACGCAGCCGCTCTGGAGACCGCTTTGCGCGGAGGCCCGCCGCTGATAACCCCCGCGAGCCTGGTAACTGATGAGCCCACCACGTTCTGGTTCGACAATCGCGCTTACACGCCCAGCAACTTCAAGCATGAGTTTCACGGCGAGGTGACGCTGAGAGACGCTTTGGCGAAGTCCATGAACGTGGCCACGGTCAAGGTGGCCCAGATGGTGGGCTACGATGCGGTCGAAGAACTGGCCCAGCGGGCCGGCATGAACTTGAACATTCGCGCCACGCCCGCCATCGCCCTAGGTGCTTACGAAGTCACGCCGCTGGAAATCGCGGGCGCTTATACCGTGTTCGCCAACCAGGGCGTCTACGTCAAGCCCCATTGGATAACCATGGTCCGCGACCGAATGGGGAACATAATCTACGCACATAAGCCGCACCGGCGCCCGGTGTTAGATCCGCGCGTCAACTATCTCATGGTGAACCTGATGGAAGAAGTGCTGCGTAGCGGAACGGGAGCCGGGGTGCGCGCCAGGGGCTTCCTGCTGCCCGCTGCCGGCAAGACCGGCACTTCGCACGACGGATGGTTCGCGGGTTTCACCAGCCGTCTGCTATGTGTGGTTTGGGTAGGTTTTGACGACAACCGCGAGCTGAACCTGGAAGGCGCCCATTCGGCCCTGCCGATCTGGACCGAGTTCATGAAACGCGCCGCCCAGTTCCGCGAGTACCGCAACGTGCGGGAGTTTCAGGCTCCCGACGGCGTGGTCAGCGTGGAAATTGATCCTCTGACGGGACAACTGGCTACCTCGGCATGTCCCAGCAGCCGCACCGAGGTGTTCATTTCAGGTACGCAGCCCCTAGAGACTTGCCGCTTGCATCGTGGCGGGGCCATGCGAGTAGCCTCCTGGGAGGCGGCGCCCGCTACAGGGCCGGCGCAACCCTCTGATGAGGCTGCCGGCGGCTCCCGGAGGATCGCCAAGGCTCCCAAGCCCGGCAGTCCGGCCGGGATCGCTGCGGATTCGCCGCCGCCCCAGCCGCCCAAGCCCGAAAAGAAGAGTTTCTTCCGTCGGCTGTTGAGTGTGTTTAAATGAGAATTGTCCGGGAGCCGGCTGGGCGGGAAACAGTCCTGAACAGCCCCGCGGGCGCCTTGGAAAGGTGAGGTGAGCATGCCTACCAGCGGGTCTCGCCTGTTATTGACCCTGCTGCTGGCGCTTCCGCTGGCAGCCCAACCGTCATCGCAAATCCGAGAAAATCAGGATCCCGGCTCGCACCTGCCGCCGCAGGCTGCGGGGCCTGCCCCTTCGACGCCCGGCGGCGCCGAGCCGTTGTCCCCGGAGAAGCGCGGGGATATTTACATGGCGCGCAAGATGTACCGGGAAGCTATAGAGACTTACAAGGAGACGGAACGCGAGCTGGCCGCCAAGCTGCCCAATCGCAAGCCCCGCAAAGATGACGGCGCTTACCAGCAGACAGCCCACCGGCTGGCGGTTATCCTGAACAAAATCGGCATCGCTTATCACCAGTTGACCGAGTTGAATACGGCCATGCGTTACTATCAGCAGGCCGTAAAACTTAACCCAAACTACGCGGAAGCGATCAATAACATCGGTACGGTTCACTACGCCCAGAAAAACTACCGGCGGGCGGTAGGACAGTATAAAAAAGCCCTAAAGTTCAGTCCGAACTCGGCGTCTATTTACAGTAATTTGGGAACCGCGTACTTTGCCCGCAAGAACTATAAAGACGCATCAATAGCCTACGCCAAGGCTCTGGAGCTGGATCCTGACGTGTTTGAAAACCGGAGCACTTACGGCGTGCTGTTGCAGGAGCGCAACGTTGAGGAGCGAGCCAAGTTCCACTATTACTTGGCTAAAGTGTACGCCCAGGCGGGCATGAGCGAGCGGGCGCTGCTTTACATCCGCAAGGCCTTGGAAGAGGGCTTCAAGGACCGCCAAAAATTCATAGAGGAGCCGGAATTCGCCGCCCTCCAGGAATTGCCCGAGTTCAAAGAGCTGATGGCGCTGCAACCCCGTGTCCTTTAGACTGTGGCTAGTGCTGGGGGCGCTGGCGGCCGCCGGTTGCAAGCACCCTCCGGAGCCGGCTTTCGAACGCATCGCCGTACCGCCGTTTGAGAACTTGACCGGCGATCCCGGCGGTGACTGGATGGGCATCGCCCTGGCGGAGCTGACCGTCGAAGGCATGGCCGGTGCGCCGCGCTCGCAGGCCTTCCGCTCCGACGAGGTGGCCGACGCCATGTTGCGGCGCGCCACTCACGTCCTCCACGGCTACTTTCGACTAGCTGGAGGCCGGCTGCATGTGGAGGCGACCTTAGAGGATCTGAGAAAACTGCGGATGGTGGCCCGCTGCTCCGTGACGGGCGAACCTGAACGGGGGCCGGCGCCTCTGGCCGACCAGGTCCTGGTGGCCCTGGGCCGGCGCGCCAGGACTGTCCGGGCGCCCGATCCCGAAGTCATCCGAGCCTACGCCGAGGCTCTTTCGGCTGCCGACTCCGAAAGCGCTCTGGAAGGCGTGCTGGCGGCCGCGCCGGATTTCGCCGCGCCGTATCTGGTTTTGTGCCGTGCAAGGTTGGCGCGAGCCGACCTGGCGGGAGCGCGGGCGGTGATTGCGCGCGCCGGCCGGGCGCGGGGCTTCGATGAGCTTGATCGGGCCCGAGTCGGGCTGATGGCCTCCGCGCTGGCGGGCGACATTCAAGGTCGCCTTCGCCAATTGGAACTGCTTGCCCGCCTGAGCCCGGCCGATGGCGAAGTCTTTCAGAGCTTAGCCGGCCTGCGCCTGGCGCGACATGATTACCGAGGGGCCGTTGAAGCCTATCGGCAGGCTCTGGCGCGAGACCCGGACAATCCCTTCCTGCTCAACGAGGCGGGGTACGCCCATGCGTACGCAGGCGACTTCTCAGGCGCGGTTGCCGCACTCGAGCGTTACCGCCGCCTACAGCCGAGCGAACCCAATCCGGCCGATTCGCTCGGCGACATTTATTATCAGTTCGGGCGCTTCGCCGAGGCCGAGAACTACTATCTGGAGGCGGTCAAGAAATCGCCGGCTTCCGGCGGAGGGGTTTCTTCCTTCAAAGCCGCCTACGCCAGGCTAATGCGCGGTGATCTGGAGGGCGCCGACGAACTGATGCGGCGGCACTTGGAACAGCGTGCTCGGGCTGGGGACGGTCTGATCGAGTTGCGACGCGCGCAGTGGGAGTACCTGACGGGGCGTGCGCGGCAGGCCTTTAAGCGCCTGGTTGTCTGGGCTGACGAACGCGGACGTTCGGCAGAAGAACGCTCTCTGGCGCTCAGCCTGCTGTCAGTCTGGAGCCTGGAGAGCGGACAGCGGCGCGAGGCGCGGCGCCACGCCGAGCGGGCCGTGGCTGCCGCGCGTACCCCGCTAACGCGCCTATCTCTGTTTCTGACTGAGCCTGAAGCGTCTCCCAGCGACTGGCGCCGGCGAGCTTCCGAGACCTTCTCCGAGCTGCGCGGCGAGATTCTCGGGCAGATGGCCCTTGCCTACGCCCTGCTGCTTGGCAAACAATACCGCGACGCCGTCCCGGTTTTGCAAGGACTGGAACGCATGGCTCCACCGGCGCCGAGCGAGCCGACGGCGGTGTTGACGGCCTGGGCGTTGTTGGAGAGCGGGCAGGATCCTGCTGAGCGGCTGGCGCGCTGGCCTACGCCGGAAGCCCGGCTCTTACAGCCCTCCGACTGTTTGATCTTCCCGCGTGTCATCTACCTTCGCGCGTGGTGGCTTGAGCGGCAGGGGCGCCGGCAGGAGGCTGAACCGCTCTACCGGCTGTTCCTGCGTTGCGCTGCCGAGCGGCCAGGGCTGGACGGCGAGCGCCGGCGGGCGCAGGCGGCGCTGGGGCGGTAGGCCCGAGCCGTGCAGGCGCCCTGAGGCTCAGTACAGGGTGAGTTCCACCGGGGACCCAACAGCGCAGCCCAGCCGCTTGGCGGCGCTGGCCTGTTTCATCGCCACCTCCAAATAGCCTGAACTGCCTTCGATGAGGCACAACTCTCCGACTGGGCATTCAGCGTAAGTGGCGGCGAAAAAGCCCACGGTCTCCGCTCCCACGCGCAGCAGGAACGGGCGGGTGGTGACGGTCGGGAACTCGCTGATATGGAAGTTTGTGATCAAGTTACCGAAGCGGTCTATCTTGAGGATCGTACCGCTCCAGATCCGCTTGCCGGTGCGGACCGGTTTGTAG
>Ga0272448_1001687_pt1 | contig 29106 bp, 23 predicted proteins | sample YNPCB0191_FD_202220 | JGI IMG/M metagenome (GOLD analysis project Ga0272448, IMG submission 202220) | Hot spring sediment microbial communities from Yellowstone National Park, WY, United States - YNP-CB-019-1 | ecosystem: Environmental > Aquatic > Thermal springs > Hot (42-90C) > Sediment...
TCGGATGCTCTGGGGCTATAGTAACGAAGACCTGGAAGCCGGGGAAGACGCCAAGCTGGTCGGCGCGCTGAGTTCCGACTTACTGGCCATGCGTGTGCTCGCCTACCAGAACCTGAAAGACATTACCGGCGTGGGCCACCTCTACCGGCCGCATGACCCTCCCTTACAACGCCAGCAAGCCGTCAAACGGTGGCGGCAGCGCTTGGAAGAGAAGAAAATTCGCCTGAAAGCTGGGGAAGAAAAGCCCTCCGAAGCTGCTGAACAACCATAAAGTTTAATTCACATCTCGCCCCTAAACTTTTCACAACTCCACCCTCGGCTGATGACCGGCTTTCAGGGGGCAGGCTGAGCCGGTTATGTGTTTTTTACTGGTTAGAATGGGTCGAAATTATCCACCCCCCCTAGTTCATAACCTAAGCTTGTAATGCAGTAACCCACGGAGGCAGGCCGTGAAAAAAAGAGTTCTCTTCGTCGATGATGACCAGCGGATGTTAGACGCTCTTCGGCGTACTTTAGCCAGGCAAAACGAAGACTGGGCGTTGACCTTCATCCGCCATCCTGAAATCGCCTGGGAAGCACTCTTCAAAACTGCTTATGACGTCGTAGTGCTCGATATCCGTATGCCCGGCATCAACGGCCTGGAATTACTTGATAGGATGCAAAGAACAGAGAAAACCAAAGATGTGCCGGTAGTAGTCTTAACCGGCTTAAACGATCGGGACTTAAAGCGTCAAGCCCTGGAGCGTGGCGCAATGGACCTGCTTAATAAACCGGTCGATACCGGCCAACTGGTCGCCCGCTTGCGAAGTCTGCTGCGCATCAAGAGTTATGAGGATGAGTTACGCGCGACGAATCGTCTGCTCAGCGAGAAGGTTCGGCGGCAAAACCTGGACCTGATTCACTCGCGGCTGAGCGTGTTTTGTCGGTTGGGTATGGCCGCCGAGTTCCGCGATGAGGAAACCGGCAACCACGTGATTCGGGTAGGATGCTTTAGCCGAGCGATTGCCGCCGCACTGCACATGCCGCGCGCTTTTCTGGAAATGATTCTTCTCGCGGCGCCTTTACACGACGTCGGAAAAATCGGCGTCCCCGATAGCGTCCTGTTAAAGCCCGGGCCGCTCAACGACGAAGAATGGGCGATTATGCAGCAGCATTGTGAAATCGGAGAACGCATTCTCCGTGAGCGATCCAAGGTCATTATTCCTTTGCTGGACTGGTATGCCGCCGAGCCGAGCAGTCTGGATGAGTATCTGGCGGTATGCGATCCTGTTATGGACGCGGCGGCTTCGATTGCTTTAACCCATCACGAAAAATGGGACGGGAGCGGCTATCCGCAAGGGCTTTCCGGCGAGAGCATCCCCCTGGAATCGCGCATCGTAGCCGTGGCCGATGTGTTTGACGCCTTGACCTCAAGACGGCCGTATCGCGCCGCCAGACCGGAAGAAGAAGCCCTCTCCATCATGTCCGCCACCGTGGGCAGCCATTTCGACCCGAAAGTCTATCAGGCGTTTCTGAACTGCTTGCCGGAGATTCGTCAACTGCGCGAGCGGTTCGCCGATGACGTGCATCTGTCGCCGGTGCTGGAAGGAGTACTGGTTTGAACGAAAAAGTGCTGTATATGGAGGACGACCCCACCCAGGCACGACTGGTGAAAAAATGCCTGGAGCGTGCGGGTTTTGTGGTAGAGTGGGCAGGCGACGGCCACGAAGGTCTGGCCGCCTGGGAAGCCCAACCGAAAGCCTACGAGGCCCTAATCGTGGACCAAACCATGCCCGGCTTAAGCGGCCTGGAAGTCCTCCGCGCGATAGCCGCCCATGGCGAACTGCCGCCCACCGTCATGGTTACCGGCACCGGCAATGAGCACATTGCTGTAGAAGCCATGAAGCTCGGCGTGAGTGATTATCTGGTAAAGGACCTGGAAGGCGGTTTCGTCAACGTGTTGCCGTTGGCGGTAAGTCGGGCGATAGAACAACACCGGCTCCGTGCAGAAAAACGGCAAATGGAAAGCGAACTCGCCCGCGCCCAACGCCTCGAAGCGGTGGGAAGACTGGCCGCCGGCATTGCCCACGAAATTAACACTCCCACCCAATATCTCGGCGACAACGCCCGTTTCTTACAAGATGCCTTTCAAGAGCTTTGCGGTTTGATTACGGAGTTGGAACGGCTGGTGCGTGCGGCACGCGAGAATCAACTTCACGAATCCTTGCTCGAAGAAATCGAGGCCAAAATTCGCGCCGCCGATCTGGACTTTCTCAGCCGCGAAATCCCCCTCGCCCTTCGTCAAACCCTGGAGGGCATTGAGCACGTCTCCGGCATTGTCGCCGCCATGAAAGAGTTCGCTCATCCGGCTAATGGGCAAAAACAGGCCGTGGATTTAAACCACATTATTCTCGGCGCACTGACGCTCTGCCGGAGCGAATGGAAATATGTCGCCGAAGTCGAAACCGATCTGGACCCGGAATTGCCGCCGGTTTCTTGTTTTCCCACCGACCTGAACCGCGTAATCATGAACCTCGTGCTGAACGCCGCGCAGGCCATCGCCGAAAAGGCACAGCAGAGCGGCGGCGAGTACCAGGGCCGAATCATCATTCGCACCCGTTATGAACATCCCTGGGTGGAAATCCGCGTGGAAGACAACGGCATCGGCATCCCCCCGGAAATTCAATCACATGTCTTTGACCTCTTTTTCACTACCAAAAAGATCGGTCAAGGAAGCGGCCAAGGGCTGGCCATTGCACATACTATTGTGGTGGACAAGCACGGCGGAACAATTAACTTCCAAAGTACGCCCGGCGAAAAAACCGTTTTTGTCGTCCGTTTGCCGGTAGGAGAGCAACTGGTAATTGACCGCGCTGCGTCGGATGTCGCCGCCGCGACTGTTTGACTTTTGAAAATTGGGCGCCTCTTTATGCAATAACAGCAAGTAATGCCATGAATCAACACGCTGTGTTATTGGTGGATGATGATGAAAATCTGCTGTGTGGGCTGAGACGGGCTTTGCACCGCCAACCTTTTCAGATCTTCACCGCCCGCGGCGGCGAAGAAGCCCTCGCACTGCTTAAAACCCACCATATCGATGTCATCGTAGCGGATGAGCGCATGCCCGGGCTGAGCGGTAATGAACTTCTGGCGTGGGTTGCCGAAAACTGCCCTCAGGTTATGCGTATTATCCTTACCGCTTATGCAGAAACCAACTCGGCGATACGGGCGATCAACGAAGCCGGCGTCTTCCGCTATTTCACCAAACCGTGTAACGAAGCCCGGCTCGTTACGGCCATCCATCAGGCCATTGAAGAAAAGGCTTTGCTTCAGCAACAATGTTCCGTGCGGCAAAGCCTGGAACAACAACTCCGTGAGTCTCAGCGGGCGAATCAGGACTTCGTCTTCCAAACGCGGGTGATCGCCCAAGACCTGCATCGTCCGGTGGAACATCTCCTCTCCGCTTGCCGTCGCCTGGACGAGGCCGGTTGTGAAATGAGTGAGCCGGTGCAGCAGCTTCTCGGCGAAGTGCAAAACACGGCTGCCGAGTGCCTGCGACTCATTGAGCAACTCCGGCAACTTACGCCCGCTCCTCTCGGAGAATAGGCCGGCGGCGTGCTATTCCTTCAATAACCAGGGGGCCAGAAGGCGTCTGATTTTTTGGAACTTGCCGGTCGCCGGCAATGACTCCTCGGCGTCGGCCATGAGATATGAACGGAAGCTCAGGAGCAGTCCCCGGGCGTGCTCCAGCAGTTCAGGATGCCGGCGTTCACGTCGGCCCTGGGGGGTAATCACGAGTTTGATTCTGGTTCGGGTCGGTCCGCCGGCGGGTTGAGCGGCGCCTTTTTCGGCAACAAGCGGAGGCCGCTCCTCTTCCAATTGTGCTTCCAGTTGCAGCGTGGCCGGTCGGTCGCTCGCCCGCCGCAAACGCCCGCTAAGCTGATAGTCGAGTTCCAAGCGGACGCGGTTTTCCGTGATGGATATCAGCCGAGCTTGGTGATCAACCATGAAGCCGCGGAGCTTTTCTACGGCAATCTTCAGCGGCACGGAGGTAACTAATTCCTGCTCGATAAGTTCTTTTTTCCTCGGCGTGGCGGCAGTCGCATCGGCAAGCGCAAAAGCGGACGGATTTGCGCCGCCGACGCCGAGTTGCACGACGCGGTTACGCCCGCCCGCTTTAGCCATGAGCAAAGCCCGATCCGCCCGCCGAACCATCGTTTCCGGCGTATCGCCGGGCTGGATTTCCGTAACGCCGAAGCTGGCGGTGGTCGTGCGTCCGTCCATTTTCTCGTGAGCCAGGCGGCTGAAGGCGGAGCGGATTTGTTCAGCGCGACAGGTAGCCGTAGCATTATCGCAGTCGGCACAAAGCATGACGAACTCCTCGCCGCCGTAACGAGCCACCAAATCGCCCGGCCGGCAAAAACTTTTCAGCAAGGAAGCCAAATTGATGATGACTTCGTCGCCGGTTTGATGCCCGAAGGTGTCGTTTATCTGCTTGAAGAAATCCAGGTCGCACATAATCAGACTGCAAGGCACGCCTTGCTGGCGATGCAAGGCGACGAACATGTCGAGCATCCGGTCGAGTTCCCCACGGTTGGCCACCTGGGTCAGCGGATCCTTCGTGGCCTTCTCTTGTAAACTTTGGCAGCGGTGCTCAAGACTGTGCTCGGAAGAGGCGTCGTGGAGCAGCAAGGCAACGCCCTGAGTAACGGCCTGGCGGTCAACCACCGGAATAATATGCACATCCACCACGGTCATTCGCCGATGCCGGCCGAGAATCGACAGCCTGCGTAAGGCTTGCGCGCCGGAACGGAGTGCGGCGTGTACAGGGCAATCAGCTTCCGGGATTGTGCGTCCCCGTTCGTCGGCGAGTTCGAGTAAACTCGGCCGCCAGGCTTGGCCGTGAATGCTCCGGCTGGGAATGCCGGTAAGCCGCTCTGCGCCGCGATTCCAGGAAACGATTTTGCCCAGCGCGTCCACAAAAATCACGGCATCATACATGTTTTCCAGCAAACGGCTCTGGAAGAGCGAGAGAAGATCATTGTCGGTTGGTGGGACGGCCAGCGAATGGAAATTCCAATCGGCGTTCGCCGAAGCGGCATCCGTCGTGCGCAGCCAGTGATAGGCCGTTTCCCATTCACACATTGCCCGACACGAACGGCAAAATTGAGCGAATTTTTCGACCAGCGCCGGATCGAATTGTCTGCCGGCGCAGGCGAACAATTCGTTGAGCGCCCATTCTTCCGAATGCGCCGGCCGGTAAACATGTTCCGTGGTCATCGAATCGAAGGCCTCGACGATGGCGATCATGCGGGCTTCGAGGGGAAGTTTTTCGCCGGCCGACATATAGCCCGGCCGACTGCCGTCATACCAGGCGGAAATGTTTTCCACGATTTCTAAGACTTTGTTGGAAGTACAACCGTGGCGAAGTATCTCCAGGCTCAGGCGTCGCGCACGATACACGACCGCCATTTCTTCGGCATCCAGGGTGGCCGGTTTCGCAAGGATTCGCTCCGGCACGCCGATCATGCCTACATCGTGCAAGAGAGCGGCGATTTCCAGCGGTTTGCGATCTTCTTCGGCCATGCCCAACTTTTCCGCCCACGCCGAAACATTCAGCGCCACTCTCAGGGCATGAGCAGCCAGGGCCGGACTTTTACAGCGCAACGCGGCAAACAAGCTGGCCGCCACGCCCAAGCGAGACTGCACAAGCCGGGCGTCCAGGGCGCTGCTTATCGCTGACGGCGTGCCCGTTGTCGCCGCCGGCAACGCCTCCAATTCGCTCAGCAACGATTGCAAATCCCTGGACTCTGCTACGTCCGGCGGCGGTGGGTAAATAACCACTGGAGACGTTACGTTCGGCTGGGTTAAGGATTCGGGTGCTTTACTCATCGGTCGTGTAGCTCTTAGGTGCGACTGTAGCGGTTGCGCAAAACATTACTTCCTATTGAAAACCTAGGTTATTTATGGAGTTTGGTCAAAGTTTATGAAGCTTTCCGGCTGTAACTTTTGCTTATTCCAAACATTCATAAGAAAGAGGCAGGTTTTATGTCCTCGGCCTTGTTTATCCGGCGAAAAAAGTCAGCCTGAACACGCAACTAGACAAATTAGGAAGCTGGGAAGAGCCGCCGGCGGCCTTATGGAGTTGCACCTTGCAACTTGTCGAAGTTCAACATGGGGTAATATACGATTTTTGAGCAATAATCGCAGTCATGTCGCTTTTTTCTTTCCGTCGAAACAGCTTGCGCACTGAACGCCGCCGACGGCTGCTGCGGGAAGACCAGTACGGCTTGAGTGCGACCGCCGCGTGCCTGGATTGGTCTTCAGAAAATGATGTTTGCCAAAAATCCGAGAACTATGGCGACGCCGAATTTCTTCAGCACCAGTTGCGATGGTTGGACCTTGTGCCGCGCTCCTGGTGGGCGGTGTGGCTCTGGCCGCTGAGCGGGGCGGTAATTATTGCCCTGCTTGAATTCGCCTACACAGCTCTGACGCGCGGCGAAAGTGCCGACAGACCGCTGCCGGCCGCTGTGGATATTGCCGCAAGAGGCAGTCTAGCCTGCTGGTTTTCTTCGGTGATGCTCTTGCTGGCCGCAATCGCTGCGCTGATGATTTACAGCGTTCGCCGACATCGCCTCGACGATTACCAGGGTCGCTATCGCATTTGGCTTTGGGCGGCAGGCTGCTGGATGTTGCTGGCTACGGATCAGGCAGCCGGTTTGCGGGAAGCCTTCCGCGACCTGATGATCGCCCTGAGCGGCACGACACTCTGGGCTGAAGGCGACGTATGGTGGGTGGCCGCCTATGTCTTACTTTTCGGCGCCGTCGGCTCACGCCTATTGCTCGACATGCGCAGCTCACCGGCGTCTATCTTTGCGCTGCCGGCCGCCGTGGCGGCCTACAGTCTGACCGCCGCAGGTCGCCTGGGCTGGAGCTTTCCCGCCCCGGGCAAGGAGGCTGTATTGTTTCAGGCCGGTTGCGAGATGGCCGGCAATTTGCTGCTCCTTTCGAGCATGATCTTCTATGCCCGACATGTAATTCTCGACGCTGAAGGGCGATTGCCGCCGCGGCCGCGGAAAGCAGTAGCAAACCCTGCAACCGTTGCCCTGCCTTCAGAAACTGCAACTTGGCGAAAGGTGGACCCGCCGCATACTATCTCACAGCCTTCATATCAGCGTTTGTCCACAACTACGCCGACTTCAAACGCCGCCCCAGGCACAACTTCCACAACTACTTCGCCCGTCTGCCGCAAGCTCACCAAGGCGGAAAAGAAGGCGCTGAAAGAACGCCTGCTACGGGAAAGGCTAGAGCGTCAACAACGGCTTTCGCAATTCTAGCAGTTCAACTTGCCGCAGGCACAGGTCCGGCAAGCAGCTGGTATTCTTCCAAGGCGGACATATCGCGGCTGCGGACCAGCTCGCAGTTTGCCTGCAACATGGGCAGTTCGCGCTCAATGAACCGCCGCGCCACGTACCGCTTCCGGTCATTGTGCGCCCCTTGCGCCAGCAACATGTGGCCGCAAACCACCGCCGCCGCACAATCCACTAATTTTCTGCCGGAAAGGTCCAGGTAGTTGGGACTTTGCGCTTTGACCATCTGCAAGGTTTCACTGAGAAGGGCGCGGGCATGGATAAGCTTTTGCTTCAGCTCGTCAAGAAACGGCTCGGCGTAATTGCGACGCTCATGCTCTTCAACCCAGGGGTCCAAAGAACCCGACGTTAGAGCGCGAACGGCGGCTACTACCTGCAACTGGCTGGTGCCTTCATAGATGGTTGTGATGCGGGCGTCGCGGGCGAGCCGCTCGGCGGCATAGTCCTTCATATAGCCGGAGCCGCCGAGGACTTGAATCGCTGTTTGGGCTGCGCGGTTGCACATTTCAGAGCAATAATACTTGCTCAGCGGTGTCAGCAGGCCGTTCAGGCGTTTGAGCGCACGCGCCAGTTGTTTGCGACGTTTTTCCTCTTCCTTTTCCAACGGTGGACCCATTTCCAGCCGGCGGAGGTTGTTGTTTTCATGGTCGCAAATGCGGGCGGTCTCGTAGCAAAGCGCGCGGCCGGCCTCCAGCTCGACCTTCATGTCCACTACCATTTCGGCCACAGCGGGCAGACGCTCGATTGGGCCGCCGAATTGTTGGCGCGTATGGGCGTAGGTCCGCGCCAGCCGATATGCAGCTTCGGCGATGCCCAAGCTCTGTGCGGCGATGCCTACGCGGGCGCCGTTCATTAAGGCCATTACGTAGGTAATCAGCCCTCGTTGTCGTTCGCCGATAAGCCGGCAAGGCGTGTTGTCGAAAACCAATTCGCAGGTGGGCGAACCGTGAATGCCGAGCTTCTCTTCCAGGTGCCGGACTTTGACCTTTTCGGAACGTTCGGCCAGGAACAGGCTAAGACCGCGGCCGTCGCTGATTTCCGGCTCGCTTCTGGCAAGCACGAGAAGAATTTCGCCGCAGCCGTTGGTGATGAATCGCTTCACGCCGTTGAGATACCAATTGCCCTGTTCGTCTTGAAAAGCGCGAAGCCGTACGGCCTGCAAATCGCTGCCGGCGTCAGGCTCGGTCAGGACCATGGCGCCGGTAACTTCGCCGCGGGTGAACCTGGGGAGGACTTCGTTTTTGATTTGTTCGTCGGCAAAGGCGTAAATCGTTTCCGCAATGCCCTGGAGGCCGAAAAAGTTCATCAGCGAGGCATCTGCGCGACTGATGATCTCGATGGCCATAGTATAGATGAGCGTGGGGCAGTTCAGACCGCCGTATTTTCGGGGCAGCGTAAAGCCCATCAAATCCGCCTGGGCCAGCCGTTTCAGGTTGTCGCGGACGAGGGGGTGGAGCGTCACCGTCCCGTCTTCGTTCAGCGTGTTGCCTTCGCGGTCGATTTGTTCGGCTCTAGGGGCGACAATCTCGCCGGCCACTTGACCGACGATCTCCAACACACGGCGATAATTATCCACCGCGTCGGCGGCGTCCCGTGGGGCGTAGCCGGAAGGGTCTTCGTCCACAAAGGCGAAATCGTCTTCCTGAAGCCGCGCCAACTCCGCCAGGTCGATATGCCGAAAAAGGAACTGGATGTCTTCGTTATCAAGAAAGAAGTTTGCCACGACGCCACTCCCTGCTGGGTGAAAGTTCTTTCCGCCTGAAACCTCCCGATGGACTTCTAGGACCTTTCTTTGATGGCTTTGATCATCATGGGGATTACTTGTTTGAAATCGCCGACAATGCCGTAATGGGCGATGGAAAAAATCGGGGCTTGCCGGTCGGTGTTGATGGCGATGATTTTGGCCGATTCCTCCATGCCGGCGCGATGCTGCACCGCCCCGCTGATGGCCACAGCGATGTATAACGCCGGTCGCACGGTAACGCCGGTCTGCCCGATCTGATGCTCCTTGTCGATGTAGCCGCTATCCACAGCCGCGCGACTGGCGCCGACGGCGCCGCCGATTACGCCGGCCAGATCATAGAGCAGACGAAAATTTTCCTTGCTGCCGATGCCGCCGCCGCCGGCAACAATTACACGGGCGGATTTTAAGTTTACTTTTCGCGGCTGACGGAACCGTTGAATCAGCTTTAACACCAGGTCGGAATCGTCGATTGCGGCTTTTTCCTCGATGATTCGAGCCGTGCGCCCATCCTGCGGGGGCTTGAGCGGCATGACGCCTTCGCGCACCGTGGCCATTTGCGGCCACCAATCGTAGTTGACGATCGTGGCGATAATATTGCCGCCGAAAGCAGGCCGAACCTGAAGCAGGAGATTTTTATGCTCGATCTGCGTTTTCGGATCCACCACGTCGCCGATGTCCAGATCCGTGCAATCGGCCGTCAAGCCGGCGCGAAGCGCGGAGGCTACGCGCGGCGCCAGGTCCCGCCCGATGGGCGTGGCTCCGATCAGGACGATTTGCGGAATGTATTTTTCAATCAGGGCGGTCAACGTGTGAGCGTAGGGCAACGTTTGATAAAGGGCCAGACGCGGATGCTCGACGAGATAGACCTTATCCGCACCGTGAGCGATAAGGCGTTGGGAGAGGTGGGCGACTTCCGCCCCGACCAGCACGGCGGCGGCGCTGACGCCCAGCCGCTCGGCCAACTCGCGGGCCTTACCGCAAAGCTCCAGACTCACATCATGGAGCACGCCCTCTTCTTGCTCGGCAACTACCCAAACTTCGCCTTGAGGATTCGGTGATGGCATGGATGCTCTTACATTTCGCTGTTAATTACCATTCAGCAAAACACCAGCGGCTATTAACCCCAGGTTCGTTCGACCACTAACTCGTGAACCAATTGTCGGATGCCTTCTTCGGTCGGCGGTATTTCCACATATCCTTCTTTCGTGAGGACGATGGCTTGAATGCGAAGGACTTTTGTCGGCGAGCCGGCCAGGCCGCAACGCGAGAGGTCCGCACCGATTCGCTCCAGGTCCCATTGTTCGATGAGCAGCCTTCGTCGTCGCAAATCGTCAATTCGCCGACGGACTTCCGCGGCCAGTTGCTCGTCGGAAATATCCCGCAGCTCTGCGCGGACTTCGCTTTCGACTTCGGCGGGCGCACGGGCGTGCTTGAGTTGCATGACCTTTTTAGCAGCCGGCGGACGTGGCTCGTTGGCCGTATCGAGCACGGTGAGCAGGACCGGCAGTTCGGCTTCGACCAATTCCCAGCCCTGGCCGATGCTCCGTTGCACGCGAATCGTTTGCTTCTCGATAATCACCAGTTCCTGCAAATAGGTGATTTGAGGCAAACCGAGTTTTTCGGCCAGTTGCGGGCCGACTTGCGCCGTATCGCCGTCTATGGCCTGACGCCCGCAAAGCACCAGATCATATCGCCCTATGGTGCGGACGGCCTGGCTGAGGATATAGCTGGTGGCCAGCGTGTCACTGGCCGCCGCCCGGCGATCGGTGAGCAGAATCGCTCTGTCGGCGCCGCGGTAAAGACTTTCACGGAGGACCTCGGCGGCTTTCGGCGGTCCCATGGTCAAAACCGTAACCGTTCCCCCATAACGATCACGAATCTCCAGAGCAACTTCCAGAGCGTGAAGGTCGTCGGGGTTGAAGATGGCCGGAAGCGCCGCACGGTTGACCGTTCCATCCGCCTTCATTGCCTCGGCCGTTACGTTGGCCGTGTCCGGCACCTGTTTGACGCAAACAATGCAGTCGTACGCCACAGCGGCAACACTCCCTTGTTTTTCTTACCATACCTGAAGGAAATAAAGAAGATTATCAAGCGGGAAGTGCTCGGTCAACCCCTCTCTTGATTTCGTGGGATTCCACAAAAAGAGTCGCCCGAGCGAAGATTGTGCCGCTCGGTGAAATGAGATACACTGGGAAGCAATCACCGATTTTTTTCACCCCAATTTTGAGTGGGAGGACTGCCGCCGTGATTCGTTTGCATACATTTTCCATTGTGGGGGCTTTTTTTGGTTTTCTTTCGGCCGCTTTTGGCAACGACAAGCCCTGGGTGGTTTACGAAGGCAAAGCCGGTCCCGGACAGGGCAAACAAATAGTGATGATTTCCGGGGATGAGGAGTATCGTTCCGAAGAGGCCTTGCCGCAACTTGGCAAAATCCTCGCTGTGCGACACGGGTTTCGTTGCACGGTGCTCTTTGCTGTGGACCCCCAACGGGGCACGATTGATCCCAGGGTGCGGGACAATATCCCCGGGCTGGAAGCCCTGGATACGGCGGACCTGATGGTGATTTTTACCCGTCGCCGCAATTTACCGGATGAGCAGATGCGGCATATCGTCGAATATCTCAAGCGGGGTAAACCGGTGCTGGGGATACGTACGGCGACACACGCCTTTCAGATTCCTCCAGAGAGAGCTTATGCACGCTTTAGTGATCACAGCCCGGAAGGAGGTTTCGGGCGTCTAGTGCTCGGCGAGAAGTGGATTGCACATCATGGAGATCACGGCAAGCAAAGCACCCGCGGCGTCATTGCGCCAGGAGCGGAAAATCATCCTATCGTTCGCGGCTGCGAAGACATTTGGGGGCCGACAGATGTGTATGCTGTGCGGCTCCCCTTGCCTGAAGGTTGTGGCGTGTTGGTTCTCGGCCAGGTTTTGGAAGGCATGCAGCCGACGGATAAGCCTGTGGCCGGACCGAAAAATGAACCCATGATGCCCGTTGCCTGGGTAAAGACTTATTCCTTAGAAGGCGGGCCGGAAGGCCGCGTCTTTACGACCACGATGGGTTCGGCCGTGGACCTGATGAGCGAAGGATTCCGGCGATTGCTCGTCAACGCCGTTTACTGGTGCGTTGGGCTGGAAGAGAAGATTCCGCCGCGTGCAGATGTCAGTTTCGTGGGAGAATATCGGCCGACGCCGTTCGGATTTTTTGACCCGGCCAAACACCGCACGGACATCAAGCCTGCAGATCACGCTTTGGATTGTCAGTGAGGTTTGGGTTTCGGCTTCCTATTTCAAATCCTTAATTTCCCGAACCCGCACAAACAGCCTTTCACCTCCGGGCGAATGAACGGCCAGGGCCGCATGGTAGCCTGGATGCAGGCTGATTGCAGCAAACTGCCAATCCTCCAGGCTCCGCTCGCTGACAGTCCGTATGTCGGACTTCCATATTGGCTTTTTCAGATACCAGAGGAAGGAGGTTTTCAGGCATTTCGGGTGCAAGCCTTGTCCTTGGGCTTTAGCGAAAGCTTCCTTGAGCGTCCAGAGGGTAAGAAAGGCCGAGGTTCTTTGCCTACCGGAAAGCTGTAAGAGGAACGCCGCTTCCGCAGGATCAAAAAATCTTTCGATAACCTCCATAGGCGGCCGGATGTTTCCCGCCGATTCCACATCCACGCCGATAGGCCTTCCCGAAGCCATGGCACAGGCGACCATCCTGGCGGAGTGCGAAAGGCTGAACTGAAGGTCTGGAGTTGAAGGCCCGGCCAGGATCGGCTTGCCTTGCTCTTCAGCCTGGAAAACCAGCTCCTCCGGCTCCACGTGGAGGAGTCGAGCGAGCACTTTGCGCAGCAGTAACCGGCCGGCCATGAAATGCTCGCGACGCCACGGCGAACGGATTTGCCGTGCTCTCTGAAGCTCTTCGGGCGGAAGGATGCTTCGCCAGCTACGACGTAATTCCGCCCTTACCGCCGGCGACAAAATGGCGAAAAAAAAATGAACACAGGAGGCATTCGCGGGCATATCGTTCGCGGCCATCTTCGGTTGTTCCCTGGGTGAGGATTTGCTAAAATGCTATCCGATTGGGCTGAAGCAGCATAGCAGAGGAAGATTGTTGATTTACCGATTTAAGATTTTTTCGGTAATCAACGGCACTGATACATTATCCAAGATTTCTTGCTTCTCCCTTTTTCGGTGTGATAAAACAACCCCATTTTTGAGGGATAGTAGAGTTTATTGGGTTCGCGGAGCAAAACGTGGAGCAGACAAAAACGGAAGCCGGCGGGGCAAAGGACCATCCCTGGGAGTTGCGAATCTGGAGCGGAATGTGTATGCGCGGCTGGTTCCGCGAACTGGCGCGGAACCGCTTCCACATCGGCCTGCGACGCTGGGGCATGGCCCTCATCCACTCCCCTTTGAGCTGCATGAACTCATTTCTCTGGTTGCTCCAGGCGGTTTTTTATGAAAGGCGCATCGCTCAGGTCGAATTGACCCCGCCGCCGCTGTTTGTGATAGGGCATTGGCGTTCAGGCACCACCTTGTTGCACGAGCTGTTGGTTTCCGATTCTCGCCATACCTATCCGAACACTTTCGCCTGTTTTGCTCCCAACCATTTCCTGCTCTCTTCCTGGCTCTTTCGCTGGTGGCTCTGGCTGCTTTTGCCTTCGCGCCGGCCGATGGACGATATGCCGGTCGGCTGGGACAGCCCGCAAGAAGACGAATGGGCGTTATGTAATATGGGTCTGCCTTCGCCTTACCTGACTTTGCTATTTCCCAATCATCCGCCGGCTTATCCTGAATATCTTGACTTAAACGGCTTATCTCCTGCGGCCTTGGAACAATGGAAGTCGGGGCTGTTGTGGTTTCTGCGATGTCTCACGCTGCACAAGCCGGGACGCATCGTACTAAAAAACCCCATGCACACTTGTCGGGTGCGGACGCTGCTGGAGATGTTTCCCGACGCGAAGTTCGTTCACATCGTGCGCGACCCTTACACCATTTTTCCTTCGACGATCAAGTTGTGGAAGCGAATGTATCGCTACCACGGATTGCAAATGCCGCACTACGTGGGTTTGGAAGAGTACGTACTGGATACTTTTGTGCGGATGTATGAAGCCTTTCGGCGCGACCGCCCCTTGTTGAGCGAAAAGCAATTTTGCGAAGTCCGCTACGAAGATCTGGTGCGCAACCCGCTGGGGGAAATGCAGCGAATTTACGCGCAACTTGAGCTGGGCGATTTTGAAAATGTTCGGCCTGCTATTGAAGCCTACCTTCAGCGGACCAGGGACTACAAAGTCAACCGTCACGAGCTGACGCCCCAAGCCCGCGAGCAAATCGCCCAGCGCTGGGCATGGTATTTTCAACATTACGGCTACGAGATTTCTCCGACCCGAAATTGACGAACTTTTTGCCGGACTATCCGGTTCTTGCCGAGCGTTCAGGAGGGGTAAAGTTTTCCTTCCGGGGAAGGCGTGCAGGTTTTTTCGCGTTGTGGGCGAGGTTGAAGACCAGGCGGCCTATTTTTTCCGCTCCTGCTGATGGGAATGTAGCACACCGGCAGAATCTTGTATAATAGGTCGTATCGTATCAGGCGATGGAAAAGACTGCGAAATAAGCGAAGCCCCTCTTATGAGCGACACCTGGCTACTGCCGCAATTGGCCCAATTTGCCGACCGTACGGCGATTATCCGGCAAGACGAAAGCTGTACTTACGGCGAGCTGTTGGAGCGGGTGGCCGCATGGCATAAAGTACTCGAAGAACACGGTATTCCCTCCGGCTGCTCCGTGGCCTTTCTGGGCGGATTTTCGCCGGCTACGGTTTCCTTGCTGCTGGCAATAGCCACATCGGGCAAGGTGGCCGTACCGCTGACTACCGCCGTTGCGTCCGAACGCGAGCGCTGCTTGAACATCGCCGCCGTAGAATGGCTTTTCGGTTTTGAGCACGCCGAAACCTGGTCGCTTACACCACGGCCGGCGGTCGAGGCCCCCCCGCTGCTGAAAGAGTTTCGTCGGTCAGGCGAGGCAGGCTTGATACTTTTCTCCTCCGGCTCTACGGGCGAGGTCAAAGCCGCGCTACACAGCTTTCCGCGCTTGACGACGGTCTATCGGTCGGCACGCAACCCCGCTTACCGCACGCTGGCTTTTCTTACGCTCGACCACATCGGCGGCTTGAATACGTTGTTGCGTATTCTTGTCGGCGGCGGAACGGTGATTACGCCACGGGAGCGGACGCCGGAGGCCGTCTGTGCGGCTATTGAGCGGCATCGCGTGCAACTGTTGCCGACGACGCCGACCTTTCTTCGCATGTTGCTCATCTCCGAAGTTTACCAGCGGTTCGATCTCAGCTCTCTGGAGCTGATCACCTATGGCACGGAGCCGATGCCGGAAGCGACTCTCGAAGCCTTGCATGGCGCATTGCCTGGCGTGAGATTGAAACAAACCTACGGTCTGACGGAAGTCGGCATCTTGCCTACGAAATCCGCCGGCGATGATACGCTGTGGATGGCCGTAGGCGGGAAAGGCTACGAAACCAAGATCGTCGACGGCGTCCTCTGGATACGTTCGCCGTCTTCGATGCTCGGCTATCTGAACGCCCCCAGTCCCTTCGATGCCGAGGGCTGGCTGAATACCGGCGATCTCGTGGAGCAGAAAGGCGAATATATTCGCATTCTCGGTCGCGCCTCGGAGATTATCAATGTGGCCGGTGAGAAGGTTTTTCCCGCTGAGGTGGAAAACGTAATTCAACAGGTGGAAAACATCAAGGAAGCGGCCGTACGCGGCCGCTCCAATCCCATCACGGGCAATATCCTCGTGGCTGCCGTGGAATTGTTCCAGCCGGAAGACCCTGACGCCGTCGAGCGTCGGGTGCGCGAGTTTTGCCGGCGGCGGTTGGCCCCCTACAAAGTGCCGGCCATGGTTGAGGTTGTTGACGGCTCGCTTTGCGGCGGGCGGATGAAAAAACTGCGGAAGCCGCCGCCGAAGAACACCTTGTGAAAACTTAGCGACGACTTGCACCCTGGGAAAGCTTGGTAGCGAAAATGAATGCTTCACGTCGGGTAGTGATCGTCAGCGGCGGCAGCCGTGGGTTGGGGCAGGCAATCGTCAGTGATTTGCTGGCTTCTCAGTCGATTGCAGCCACCTTCAGTCGTTCTTCCACACCCTTTGTGGATGAGCAACGCGCCGCCGATCCTCACGCGGATTCGTTTTTCTGGAAAGCCGTCGATGGCAGCGACACGCGGCAATTGGAGGATTTCGTCCGCACCGTTTTCCAGCGCTACGGCCGCCTGGATGCTCTGGTGAACAACATGGGCGCCGTTACGGAAGGGATGTTCACCCTGCAACGCGATGAAGACATTCGTCATCAAATCGCCGTCAATCTGGAATCCGTGATTTTCTTGACCCGCGCGTGCCTGAAGTGCATGTTGACCCAATCCGGCGGCACGATTGTCAATATTGCTTCGGTCAACGCCTTGCGGGGACATGCCGGGGTGGCGGTCTATAGCGCTACGAAAGCGGCGCTGGTCGGCCTTACGCGCAGTCTGGCCGTGGAACTCGGACCTGCCGGAATTCGCGTGAATTGCGTCGCCCCAGGGTTTTTCGAGAGCGAGATGACGCGGTTTATGAGCGATGACATCAAGACGCGGATCGTCCGCCGCACTCCTTTGCGCAGGCTGGGTACGGCTGCCGACGTCGCGGGAGCGGTGCGGTTCCTGCTCTCGCCCGACGCCGCCTTTATTACCGGACAGGTGATTGCCGTGGATGGAGGGTTTTCTTGTTAACGAAAGCCGCCGGGTGTTTTTTTCTCTGCGAGATGGTTATGAACGACGTAAAGCAAATTGTTTTGGGAATCGTTGCGGATGTCGTTAAGGAGCGTTCGCCGGAAATTGAGGCCGTCGAGGAAGGGCAATTGCTCGTGGATGAGCTGGGGCTGCGCTCCCTGGACCTGGCGCGAATTATCGCCAAGCTGGAAATGAAGCTGGGCGTCGATCCTTTCGCCAAGCTCGTGCCTATTACGAGCATTCGCACGGCAGGCGATTTGTGCGCCGCCTATGCCAGGTGTTTTGAAGCAATCGGCGCGTCGCAGGATGCCGGAGAACCGTCCGCCGTTTCGACTGCTACGCCGCGTCGGGAAGCGCTGGAAGCTCAACGCGAACTGCGCCGGCAGGCAAGGGGTGAGTAAGCGAAGACGCCCAAGGGGACCAATTACTTCGAGTGCGGGGAATCTGAGGCCATGGCGCATTTGCCGCCGGATAACGCAATCGCCATTATCGGCATGGCTGCTCGTCTGCCGGGGGCTGCTTCCATTGAGCAATTTTGGGCGAATATCATTGCGGGCGTAGAATCCATCACTTTTTTTTCGGCCGAGGAGCAATTGGCCGCCGGCGTTCCGCGTGATGTGCTCGAACAACCGGATTTCGTTTCCGCCGCTCCGGTTATCGAAGGCCATGACTTATTCGACGCCGCGTTCTTTCGCATCTCTCGCCGGGAAGCCGAAATGATGGACCCGCAGCAACGAGTGTTGCTCGAACTGGCCTGGGAAACTTTGGAACGGGCCGGCTATGCCGGAGAGCGACGCCGGCGGCTGATCGGCGTGTTTACCGGCGGCGGAGGGCTGATGAGCAGCTATCTTGTCTCGCCCTTCCATTTTCACCACCGACTGCTCGGCCCGACCGGCAGCATGCAGTGCATCGGCAATGACAAGGATTATCTTAGCACGCGGATTTCTTACAAGCTGGACTTGCGCGGTCCCAGCATCACGGTGCAATCCGCCTGTTCTACTTCTCTGGTGGCCGTACATCTGGCTTGTCAAAGCCTTTTGGCAGGCGAGTGCGAAATGGCTCTGGCCGGCGGCGTAACTATTCGCATTCCCCAGCGCGTCGGCTATTTGGCCACGGGGCAAGCGTTGCTCTCGCCGGACGGCCATTGTCGCCCCTTCGACGCCGATGCTAACGGCACCATCTTCGGCAGCGGCGCGGGGCTGGTACTCTTGAAACCGCTGGCTCAAGCCCTGGCCGATGGCGATCACATTCATGCGGTCATTTGTGGTTCGGCCGTAAACAACGACGGCGCGGCCAAACTCAGCTTTTGGGCAACCAACGTCGAGGGGCAAACGGCCGCCTGTCTGGACGCCCTGGCCGTAGCGCGTGTCGAGCCTCGCACGATCGGCTATCTGGAAGCCCACGGCACCGGCACGGCGATGGGCGATCCGGTGGAAATCTTCGCCATGACGAAAGCTTATCAGCGTCACACCCAGGACAAACAGTTTTGCGCCATAGGTTCAGTGAAGGGGAACATCGGCCACCTCGAAGCCGCGGCAGGCATTGCCGGATTGATAAAAGCCGCCCTGGCCCTGGAACACCGCATATTGCCGCCGAGCATCAATTTCTCGCGTCCGAATAAGGCCATCGACTTTCCTGCCACGCCGTTTTATGTCAATACGGGATGTCGGCCGTGGGAGGCCGGCGCCGCACCCCGCCGCGCCGCGGTCAATTCCCTCGGCATCGGCGGTACGAACGCCCACTTGATTCTTGAAGAGGCCCCACAGCCACAAACGGCCGCAGTACATCGCGTGCCGGGTTTGCCGGCTTCCGCCGCCGAGAAGGCCTGGCAGATATTGACTATCTCGGCAAAAAGCGCGCGGGCTTTGCGCGAGTCGGCTGAACGATTCCACCGGCATCTTCAGCAGACGGCGGAAGATGATTTTGCCGATGTCTGTTTTACGGCCAATTGTGGGCGGACGCACTTCGAGCACCGTCTGGCCGTCGTCGCCCGGTCGGTTAAAGAAACACAGGCGTTTCTAAAAAGCTTTCTTGAAGGCAAGGCGGATAACCGGCCTGTGCGCCGCCAACCGTTTTGTCTCTCCGGCTCTATTCCCTCCGATCGCTCCAGGCCGGTGTTCATTTTTAGCGGCGAAGGCACGCTATATGCCGGCACCGGTAAGGGGCTATACGAATCGCAGCCGGCTTTTCGAGAAACGCTGCAAGCCTGTGATGCCCTGCTCAGGAAACTTTGGGGCCGACCGTTGTTGCCGCTCCTTTTCGGCGAAGGCACGGACGCCAGGCTCTTGCACGAGCCGGAGTTTGCTGATCCGGCGCTGTTTGCGCTGCAATACGCCCTATGTCGTTTGTGGCATTCTTTGGACGTTGCGCCGGCAGCCGTGATAGGATATGGGCTGGGAGCGTACGCTGCGGCATGTTCGGCGGGCGTGATAGATTGGGAACAGGGCTTGCGGTTGGTGGCCGCACGGGCCGAACTCATCCAGAACCTCGCCCCTGCGGGAAGCATGGCCGCCGTCGCGGCCAAGCCGGTACGTCAGCAAGAAGTCCTCGAAGCCGCCGGAGAGGCCGGCGTCTGGCTTTCGGCTGTTAATTCGCCGCAACAAATGATTTTCTCAGGCGGGCCGGGAGGGATGGAAAAATTTCTTAACTGTTTGAAGGCGCGACACATTCATAGCCGACTGCTCCCCATTGCACGGCCGCTCTATTCGCCGCCGATGGGACTGCTTCAGGAGGAATTGAAACGGCTTTGTGACGACGTGGATTTTTCCCGACCACGCCATCCGTTTATCTCCACACTCACTGAACCTCCGGAGCAAGAAACGGTTTTTTCCGGCGAGTATTGGGCAAGACATTTAATCAGTCCAGTTCATTTTGCTCAGGCCGTAGCCGCTGCGGACGCGCGGGGGTATCGCATTTTCCTCGAGCTGGGACCGCAGCCGAGTTTGCTGGGTTCCGGCAGGCGCACGATGCGGCAATGGTCCGGCTTGTGGCTGGCGAGCCTCGAACCGCATTCCGCTGCGCGGCAGGTATTGCTTTCCGCCATTGCGAGACTCTATTTGCAGGGCCTTTCTCTTGATTTCTCTGCGGTCGATGGCGGGCGAAGCCGCCGCCGTTTACCGCTTCCGACGTATCCCTTCCAACGTGTACGCTATTGGGTGAATGCAATGAATCAACTTATCCGACATGAACAAAAGGACCGTGTTCGTTTGGTCGCTTTTGACACCACGCGGCTGGTGGAAGCGGCTGACATCGAACAATGCTACCGCGAGATCATGGCCGTCTTGGAGCAATCCGAAGAAAGATACCTGGTCATCGATTTCTCGCGATTGAACTTTATGTCTTCTTCAGCTCTGGGAATGCTAATTCGAATAAACAAGCGCTGCAAGGAATTCAAAGTCGGCCTGAAGCTTTGTGGAATTATTCCCGACATCCGTCAAGCCTTCAAGCTCACCGGCCTGGACAAGGTATTCGACATCCAACCGAACGTCTCGGAGGCCCTGGCGGCGATTGCCGGCAGCGAATCGATTTTCGATAAGAAGCGGCCTACCGGCTACGAAGTCGGCTAAGCAAGCGATTCCCTGTAAAACAGACGGCGCGGCTGCTTCCAGAACGCATTTTTTCGCCTGGCTTACGTTGACAACGCAGGCCGGTTTGATAGATTAGACGCCGTTAAGCGGGCGAGACTTTTAGTGCAGCTTTTTTAGGAGCGACTTCCATGATGACATTCCGCTTTCTCTCTCGCGTCAGGCTTCGTAGTGAATGGGGCTTGTTTACAAGTTTTCTGTGCTTCTCAGTTGTAGTGATGATATTGGTCATGGCGTCGGGAGGAGCAAGCGTGGCCTGGGCTGCGCAGCCAGGGGATGCCACCAAAGAAACTAAGGAGGCTGTCGATCATTTTGTGCCTGCCGAAAAGAACCTCTCGGAGGAATGGTATAAAAAACTTTATGACCCGGGCGAGCCGGCGTGGTATCAAGGAGAAGACCTGAAATATATTGCTATGCCTATCGGCGGAATCGCCGCCGGCCAGGTGTATCTACTGGGCGACGGACGCTTAAGCCACTGGGACATCTTTAACCGCCACACCAATAGCGGCTACGGCGCAAAGAACTATCGAAACATCCCTGCACCGGATGCCGTGTTGCTTCAAGGCTTTGCTATTAAGGCCGTCATCGGTGCGGAGCACCGTTGCCGAAAGCTGGACAAAGACGACTTTCCGGGCGTTCGCTTCTGCGGCGAGTATCCTCTGGCGTTTGTCGAATATGTCGATGCGGCATGGCCGTTGAAGGTCACGCTGGAGGCATTTTCGCCCTTCGTCCCCTTAAACTCGCCCGATTCCGCTTTGCCGGCAACGGTACTGAAGTTTCGGGTGCAGAATACTTCCCGGCAGATGGCTACGGTTTCTTTGTGCGGCTGGCTGCAAAACGGAGTGCTCTACCATTCGGCCTCGCAGGGTGGCTTCGAGCGGGTTAATCGCGGAGTACGCCGAGAAAAGCCTTTCTTCCAGGGCGTTCTTTCCACGGCCGAAGAAATCGCCGACCGGAAAGATGACTCTCGCCCGCCGCTGAAAGGGGCCGCTGATTTCGGCTCGATGATGCTGGCTGTGCTGAGCAACGGGGAACGGCAAACCTCGGTCCTCCCCGCCGTGGCGACTCCGCCGCAGTTTGAGACCGCTGAGAAAAGCGAAACCACCGCCCGATCTGCTCCTGATGCGCCGCTGGTGGGCGAAGTAGTTCAGCAAGCTGCAATCCCTGCCGGCGAAGAAGCGGAGTTTACCTTTGTCGTGGCCTGGTATTTTCCGAATCGGCCGCGGCATGGGAATTACTACGCCAATCGTTTCGCTTCGGCCGAGGAAGTGGTGAAATATATCTCCGAAAATCGCGCACGGCTCTTCAGCGAAACCGTCCTCTGGCACGACACGTGGTACGATTCGACCCTGCCGCGTTGGCTTTTGGACCGGCTGTTCATGCCGACGGCCAATTTGGCCACTTCCACCTGCCAGTGGTGGAAGAACGGCCGCTTTTGGGCGTGGGAAGGTGTAGGCTGCTGCCACGGCACCTGCGGCCATGTGTGGAATTATGCGCATGCCTTAGCCCGGCTCTTCCCTGATCTGGAACGCTCCGTCCGCGAAATGCAGGACTTTAATCCCGCGGCAGGCTTCATCGAAGACACGGGCGAAATCCGTTTCCGTGGCGAAGGCTGGAAACTCTGGGCCGGCGACAGCCAGGGCGGCTACATCCTCAAAGCCTATCGGGAACACCAAATGTCGCCTGACGACGCCTTTCTCCGCCGCAACTGGCCGCGTATCCGCAAGGCCGTCGAGTTCCTTATCCGGCAAGACGGAAATGCCGACGGCCTTATCGAAGGCGCGCAACATAACACTTATGACATCGACTTTTACGGGCCGAACACCATGGTCGGCTCGCTATACTTGGGTGCGCTGAAGGCCGCTGAAGAAATGGCCCGCGAGTTGAAGGAGGACGACTTTGCCGAAACCTGCCGCAAAATTTTCGAGGCCGGCCGGAAAAACTCCGTAGAAAAACTGTTTAACGGCGAGTACTTCATTCAACTGGTGGACCTGAAGAAACATCCCAAGCACCAATACGCCGACGGTTGTCTCTCGGACCAGCTTTTCGGAGAGGGTTGGGCCGCTCAGGTAGGGTTAGGCTATCTCTATCCGCCGGAAACCGTGCGCGCCACCCTGAAGGCTATCTGGCGATACAATTGGGCGCCCGACGTAGGGCCGCAAAACGCCGCCCATCCGCCCGAACGCTGGTTTGCCCGACCCGGTGAGCCAGGCTTGTTTACTTGTACCTGGCCGAAGTCCAAACACTTGGGGCCCGAGTCGGTCCGCTATCGGGACGAAATCTGGACCGGCATCGAGTATCAAGTCGCCGGCCACATGGCCTATGAAGGCATGCTGGACGAAGCCCTGAGCATCGTCCGCGGTATTCACGAACGTTATCATCCGCGAAAGATGAACCCCTGGAACGAAGTCGAGTGCGGCGATCACTATGCCAGAGCGCTGGCTTCCTATGGCGTATTTATCGCTTTGTGCGGCTATGAATACCATGGACCGGCCGGACGTATCGGCTTTGCCCCGCGACTACAGCCGGAAAACTTCCGCGCCGCCTTTACCGCCGCGGAAGGCTGGGGCACATTCGCCCAAAAACGCAGCGAACATGAGCAGCTTGAACAAATCGTGCTGCGCTGGGGCAAACTTCGCGTGCAGCAACTTTCTTTCCAACTGCCCGAAGGCGCCGCCGCAAAAAAGGTTACCCTGACTAATGCCGGCCAGCCGCTTTCCGTAAATGTTCGTCAAGAGGGCAACCGTCTGACGCTCACGCTGTCTCAACCGGTCATCATTGCCGCCGGCCAAACACTCGAAGTAAAGATCGCCTATTAAGCGGTAACCGTCAAAGGATGGTTTCCGAGCGTAACCACCGTGAAGTCTGCCGGCGGATTCTCGGCCAGGTAGGCGCTGATGCTCCGGCTGGTAAGAGCGTCGATGTTTTGACCGATTTCTTCGAGGGTGCGCACGCGGCCTAAATGGTACCAATCGCGCGCCAAAGAGAGGCTTCGCGCCAAGCTGGATTCTTGTTGCATAATCAGGGCGCTTTTTATACGGGCTTTGAGGCGGAGCAGCTCTTCTTCCTCAACGCCCTGGGCGAGTCGCCGTAATTCGCCGAGAATTACATCCAGGGTTTCTTGAGCGCGGTCGGCGGTCGTGCCGGCGTAGCAAAACACGGCCCCACGGTGGCGAAGCGTATGGTGTGCGGCGTGAACGCTGTAGCACAATCCGCGGCGCTCGCGGACCTCGGTGAACAGTCGGGCGCTCATGCCGCCGCTGAGCACGCCGACAGCTCCCCAGGCTTGATAATAATCCGGGTGGTTATAGGGGACGCTGGGATATGCCACGCCGATCTGCGTCTGGCCGGAATCGTAGGACAAATGTCGGTAGTAAGCCGGCGCCCAAGAATCATCAATCGGCGGACCGTTGCCGCTCGACCAGTCGCCGAAGAGTTCGCCGACCAGGTCCCGCAAGCGCGGCCAATCCAGCCGGCCGGCCGCGCCGAGAATGGTTCCGTTTGGTCGATAAGTGCGGCGGAAATGAAGGCGGATTTCGTCGATGGTGATGCTTTCCAGCGCTTCCCGGCATCCCTGCGGCGGTCGGCCCCAGGGTTCGCCGTAATGCTGCCGACGAAGTTCAAGCATGACTTTTTGCGCCGGCTCGTCTTCCACGGCGCTCAGTTCCTGAAGCATGGCCGACCGTCCTGCCTCGAGCTGTTCGGCAGGCAAGTGAGGTCGCTGCAAGAGATCGGCGTAGATGGTCAGTACTTGCGGGAGATTTTCCGCCAGCGTCGCCCCGCTATAGCCGGTGTGCGAGCTGGTAACCGATTCGCTCCGTTCCACGCCCAAGTTGTCCAGGTCGAGAATAAACTGCCGACTATCCCTGGGGCCTGCGCCGCGCAGCGCCATTTCGCAGGTAAAGCCGCTCAGTCCGGCGCGGTCCGACGGCTCGTGAACGCTGCCGGCAGGCAACAGAAAGGTAAACGCCGCCGATTGCAATTCGGAAATCGGCTCGGCTACTAACACGAGACCGTTAGGATATATGTGATGGTAGATAGTTTGCGTCACTTTTGGGCAGCCGTCTCTACGGCCCTATAAAGCGTTTTTACGATATGAAAACCCAGCCGGCTGTAAAGTCGGATGGCGTCGAGGTTTTGGGCGGTAACTTCGAGGTAGGCCCGAGTCAGGGCTGCCTGGCGAAAGCCCTCCAGAGCACGCTGCATCAAGGCTGTTCCTAAGCCTTGTCGGCGATGGTTGGGGACGACGCCGAGATTTTGGATTGCCCCCTGGCCGTTGCCGACATTGATGCCTTGCACGCACCCGCAGTATTGCTGGATGCCCGGCTCATTGGTCGCACACACGACCAGCCATGTGGCTTGCGGCAGAAAGCCCGGTTTGCTTACAATCTCGTTCATCAACCGCCTGCAACCATCCAGCTCTGCCAAGCAAGGAAAAACCTTTCCGTCAATCTCGCCGCGGAAACTGAGATATTTTGCCCAGGCAAACGCGTCCAACAGCGACTCATCCCAGGCGAGAAAACTGTAACACTTCGGCGTGGGTGTCGGTGTAAGGTTTAATCCTTCCAGGCAAATCTCCATTCGGTAGCGCTTGAAATACACAGGCTCCATCTTAGTTAGTTTACCGCAGGAAATTTGAGGGAACAATTCTTATAGGCATCTGCATATTTATGGTTATTTGATTATACAACAAAATGGGGGGGTTAAAGGCCTTTTATTCTTTTTTTAACTGCCGAAGTGTTCTGAGGTTGACCACATCCCAATCCTCGCCGGCTATTACTCCTTTGGGGGTTTCTAGATACATAGGCACGTTGCGAAAACGCTTATCTTTCAATAGCAGCCGGAACGGTTCCAGCCCTAGCTTGCCCCGGCCGATATGCTCATGGCGGTCGATGCGGCTGCCCAGCGCATGTCGGCTGTCGTTAAGGTGAAAGGCTTTGATACGATGTAAGCCTACGAAATGGTCAAATTGCGACATCGTTTTGTGGTAATGCTTTTCTGGCGCAAGCGGATAGCCGGCGGCAAACACATGACAGGTATCGAAACAAAAACCCAGCCGCTCCGGTTCTTTCACCCCCTCCAAAATGGCGGCGAACTGCTCGAACCGCCAACCTAAAGCAGTTCCCTGTCCGGCCGTGGTTTCCAGCAGGCAGCGCACTTCCAGACCTTTACAAGCTTGCTGAATCTCATCAATGGCACGGATGATGTTTTTTAGGCCTTGCATTTCCTCAGCCGTCGTAAACGACCCGGGATGCGTCACAACGTAGGGAATGCCTAATAGCTCGGCGCGCTGCATTTCACCGATGAAAGCGGCGACCGATTTACGCCACAACCTTGGCGCCGGACTGGCAAGATTGATCAGATACGAACTATGGGCCAGAAGGTGGTCTATTCCGTGGAATTGCAAAGCAGCCTGAAAGCGACGAACCTCTTCCGCCGAGATAGCCTTGGCCGCCCATTGGGTGTTATTCTTCGTAAACAATTGCAGGCATTGGCAACCGGTCTGATATGCCCGTTCTACTGCTTTTTCAAAGCCGCCGGCTATTGACTGATGAGCGCCGAGAATGGGTCCGGTAGTGTTCAATGTAGGCGACATTTTTTGTGCCTCTAGTGGCAAAGGCCGGTTTCGATTATACTGTAATTGTCGGCAGGTGAAGCTATGTCTCGGCTCTGGTGGTTGACATTGGCTGGCGGCGCCGTCTGGGCGGCGCTTCTCTGGCTCTTTGGGCGCGGAGTGTATCATCGCGCGCAACTTTCCCGGGCGAAGCGGCGGTTCCACACCGAGCGGGAACGTCTGGAAGCAAAGTTCCTCCGACTGGCTGCAACACACGCCCCGCAGGATTCCGCACGCTGGTCGGAATGCAATTTTGCCGATGACGTGGTCTATGTCCGCGATCGCACCACGGGAAGGCTCTCGGCCTTGGTCGAGATTACGCTTGGCGAGGAGTGCTTCGGCAGCGAAAGTCAAGGCGCCGCCGACGCAGTAGGAAACCTGCTCGTAGGCACGGCGATCTTTCGTTTCGATCGTGGGCATTGGGAAACCGACGGCAGGGCCATCCTGAATCTCAATCCTGTGGAGGCCGTCAAACGCTTCCGCGACAGCCTGGAGCCTATCAGCGCAGAAACCAGCCGGCAACATCCCTGGGAAAAAGACTAACCCTCTCTGCCCAACCGCTGGCATCATCACCTGCACAGCCGAAGCAAGGTGCAAAGGTGCTTTCACAGCCGGCGATTATCTTCAAGCTTTCCGGCAGAGAGGGTTTGAGGAGCTGCTTTCCGGCAAGCTGTTTCCCCTTATGCTCGAAATCTTATTGATCTTCGCAAAAGCTAGTGACATAGGGTTGTGAATATGGTATGCTGTCGGCATGAAACGGAATTCTCATCGTCGCACGGATTACGCGACAGAACAGGCCCGCCGCGTCAAGGCGGGACAACTGTTCGCGCGGGGCCTTTCGCAGGCCCAGATTGTACGCCGGCTGGGCGTCAGGCGGCAAAGCGCCAGCCGGTGGTTCAATCTTTGGGTTGCCGACGGCAGCGAAGGATTGCGGGGAGCGGGCCGCACCGGCCGCAAACGCCGGCTCTCGGACGCAGACCTGTGTCATTTGGAGGCCCTGCTGCTCGAAGGGCCGCAATCCCAAGGGTACGAAACGAACCTCTGGACGCTCGCGCGGATTGCGCGAGTCATCCAGCAGCAGTTCGGCGTCTGTTACCATCTCGGTCATGTCTGGAAGCTCTTGGGGCAGTTGGGGTGGAGTTGACAGCGGCCGGAACGTAGCGCCCGCGAGCGAGACGAGGCGGCGATTCGCCGGTGGCTGAAATATCGCTGGCCGCGGATCAAAAAAAAGCGCGCGACACACGGGACGTGCTGATATTCCTGGACGAAAGTGGCTTTTCCGAGTGTCCGTAGGTGCGGCGCACGTGGGGTCAGCGGGGAAAAACCACGCTCGTGGTCACGCCGTTCAACTGGAAGCGGCTGTCGGCCATTGCCGGTTTGACAACTACGCCGACGGCGTGGCGGGTTGGACTTTGCCTGCGGCTTCATCCCGACGCTATCAAACAGCCGCAGATTCTCGATTACTTGCAGGCCTTGAAGCGGCATATTCGGGGGCGAAAGGCGATTTTGCTATGGGATCGGCTACCGGCGCATCGCGGCGGCGACGTGCAAGCCTATCTGCGGCAGCAAGCCTCGTGGCTGACAATGGCATACCTGCCGCCCTATGCGCCCGAACTCAACCCCGTGGAATACTTTTTGGCCCATTTGTCGGGAGCCGGCCTGATGGCGAACTTCGTTGGCGAGAACCTCAAACAAGGGCGGCATCAAGCGCAGCGAGTCGCTTGCCGCGTGCGCAATCGTCCCCATTTGGGTCGTGCATTCCTCAAACATAGCGGACTCTTTCGATAGCACTGTTGTCACTACGTTATGCGAAGATCAATAATTTTGTCGCCGGCAAGCCTTCGGCCTCCTTCCGGCGCAGGCACACTCAATAAACTTGAGACGCGCTTTAATACCCTTTGGCATCGATGGCCATGCCATCGTTGCGTTCGCCCAAGCAACGGAGGAGTTCCGGGTCGATCGAGTAGCTCATCATCCGAGCCGACCCGTCACAAAAGGCCATGTGAAAGCCATTGACATGAGCACTGCCGAAAGAGAAATAAAGGGGGGTGCCGGGCGTGTCAGGCATTGGCGGATAGCGTAACGTCGGCGGCGTGGTGCTGGTGTCTTTGTAAACCGTGTAACGATAAATATCTACATCAGCGCCTTGATACATGCTTCCGTTGTCGCCAGGATCAGTGCCAGTGAGATAATAATCCGGTTGAAGGTTTTTCTCGCCCACCATAAACGTATTGCTTGTCCCGTCGGTAATGTCGCGGAAAACAACCTTGCTGTGGTCATAGCAAACGCCGTTGGCTTTGCAGGAACTCACGGGATCGAGAGGATTGCGAAAATTCGTACCTATGTTGGCCGCATAGTCGGTGCGGGCCATGGTTTCCGGAATGTCGTAGTTTGCCGGCGGGTAATTAGGGCCGTGAAATGATGCATAATAAGGGTACAAAATTGCCGGCCGACGGCTCGGACAGACAAACGCCTCAATAATCGTCTGACACATTCTGGCGGCGCCCGCTTTCTGCTTTTCCGTAATCCGGGTTGCGTCGTCATCCCGAGGAAGCTCGTAAACCGCCTGTTGTTCAATGAACGGTAGAATGTTAAAAACCCAGCCCCCCGGCTGTTTGTCGTCGAAACCCAGGTCGGAATCTCCTACCCAATTGTAATACCAGCCGCAAGTGGGTAAATGTCCATGAGCATCGTGGTGGTGGTGGAAAGCCAAGCCGATTTGCTTGAGATTATTTTTACATTGGGCTTGTCGCGCAGCCTCACGCGCCGCCTGTACCGCCGGCAACAGCAACGCGATCAAAATAGCGATAATCGTAATGACAACCAATAGCTCGACTAGTGTGAATGCGCATAGATGTCGGTGCAATTGTTTACGGCTCTTTCTGTCGATGGACATGTTCCGGAAAACGTGCATTAGGCATCTCCTCCTTCTTCAATCAGTTTTAAACCCATAATATCGCACAATTCTTGAGCCGGACGCATAAAGTCGCCGTAAAAAACCACTCTGTGCAGGAGGGTCATTGTGCCAGGTGTGTCAATTACGTCCGCA
>Ga0272448_1001689_pt1 | contig 29076 bp, 24 predicted proteins | sample YNPCB0191_FD_202220 | JGI IMG/M metagenome (GOLD analysis project Ga0272448, IMG submission 202220) | Hot spring sediment microbial communities from Yellowstone National Park, WY, United States - YNP-CB-019-1 | ecosystem: Environmental > Aquatic > Thermal springs > Hot (42-90C) > Sediment...
ACAAATTACGGGCCTCCGCTTGGCCGTGGGTTATAAGGATGGAATAATCATCTCGGAGACTTCTTTCCAGGGCCCGGCAGAAATTTACATCGTCATCAATTATAAGGATAGTGTATGATATTTTTTTTTCTTCGGCTGTCATTCTTTCTTTTGTTGCCCCAAAGTCCAATATTAATCATCTTTGCTAATTTTTACAAGTATATAGGCGAAAATTCCGATTACTCCTAATATAAAAAGCAAGCCAAATATCTGGGTTAAATAATGAGGCCAGGCCGTAAACCGATGATAAAATCTTGGGAATGGACGATGCCAACCAGCATTAAAAATTATATCCATAACCTTATAAATAAGTGGGATTAAAAATATAGCCAGCCCTGCCACCGCTCCGAAGGCCCATATTTTTAAATTTGGAACAAATACTTTCTTTTTTTCTTCTTTTTCCGCTTGCCCGGATTCTGAATTTTCTCTGATCAAACGAGACCTTTTTTGAGCAAAAAGCAATAAATCAATTGTAACAAATATCAAAATTATGACAATAAAAAGAATAGCGCCTGATAAAATTGACATTATCACCCTCCTTCAATCAATATTTCCTCAACCTAAAATAATAAAAAGCATTGCGCTTCATTTTCTGAATATCAAATTATATAGATATGAAATAAAAATCCCGAGATGAAGAAAGCCTGTCAACACTGTAAAAATTGTCAACACATGCGAGATTGTCCCAATTGGTTGAGAGCTCGGCTGTAAGCCAAAAAAGGTGTAAGACGAATTTGCCACTTGCTCCCAGAACGTTAAAATACCATCTTTATATCCTTCATATCTTGTATTACATAGATATCCCAACAAACCATAAAAAATTGGCCAGAAAAATAGTGCACCACAAAACAGGGGAAAAGAACCAACTAACGTATCAATATAAGCCCTCAATGGTTGAACAAACTTCAGCCCAGGATGATTTAAAAAATAGAACTGCCGGTTAAGTTTTCTTATTTTTTTAAGGCATTGAAGCTCTTCATCAAATTGGCCGTAATCGCGTAATATCTCTACCAGCTCGGTAATTATTCCAAGCTGGGCATTTAAGTATGATTTTTTTCTTACCGAAGGGTGAAACCACTCTGAAACAGCCTTTACTTCTCCCTCAATCTCCTTGAATCTATTTTTCATATCAATGTTATACCCAACACCATAAAACATACATTCCGCTTTCACCTCCAGCTGGTGCTTAAGAGCGATGGCTTCCAGGCAGGTGGTTGGCGTCTTATACCCAAGAAGCTCCTGCGCTTCCAACGCCAGAAGTGCCCCATGAATACAGTCCTGAACAGTATTCGCCTCATCCAGGATTTTTCTTGCTCTATAGAGCAAATTTTCGGCAATCAATAGAAATCTTCCAGGTGCACTATGAGATGTTTCCTGCTCTATATGTGGTTTTGTTCTCACCCAGGCTTTTTCTTTTGATTTCCAATATTCATCAAATAAGCCTGCTTCGCGAATAATATTATAAATTCCACCACTTGGTTTATAGACTTTTTTTATTAATTTTCCAGCACTTTTTAAGATTCTTATATAAGTCTTATTATTTTCATAGGCATTGGTATATTTATGACCTACCGTTACAAAAACCCTTTTTTTAACTCTTTTCAATCCTGTAAAATCCTCATCCCTCTTATACAAATCTGAAAAACGCGCCTTCTTTTCCCTATCAGGAAAATTTAGAAATATATCTTCAAAAACCAACTCAACTAAAGGTTTATTCAGTTCCTTTTCACCAAATAATTTCTCCATAAGGGAGGCAGTTGTAACCAGAAAAGACCTATATAAAAGTTTATAAGCAATATAGGAATGAAGATAAGCATAAGCTTCTTCATCATCAATAGAGGCAGAGCTACCTTCGTTATGCAAAACAAGATATTTTTTCACCTCATTATCATTTTTAGCCTTTTCCCTTATTAAATTCCTCAAACCAGTTGGATCAAAAAGCGGGCAATATATATCCTCAATCTTTTTAAAGTTTTCTTTTAAGGTTTTATCCCAATGAAAAACATGGCCATCTAAGATTGATGAACTTATGATCTGTTCTCTCATCATCAAGAATATCCAGTGAATTTCTGGAAATGCCAGCGCAAGCATTGATGCAAGTGTTGAGAGATTAGCAAAGTCAGATAGCGGGTTGAAATTCTTATCATAGAGACAGGCATCAAAGATGGCAATTGAGTTCCTTAAAATAAAGCTATCGTTTTCCACCAACCTAGCTGATATAAAATCGAATATCTCAAGCGTTTCTTCTTCTTTATAATATGGTATTTCTACAACTGAAGCATTTGCAGAAAAATTCCATTCAATATACCTTTTAATACTATTAGCCCAGGGCCTACAGCTTGATATAACTAAAAAATTATATGAAGGCATTATTTAATCTTCTTTTTTATTTACAATTTTTACTGCTATAACTAGGCTGACAATTGAAACCCCACCGATAATTACTATACATAAAGGATACAGAACTGATATCAACTGCTTATTTAGAAGCCTAAGGATAAATTCAAATATTAAATAGAGAAATAAGATTATCCCTGCTCCAATTAAAAACTTTGGAATAAGATATTTGAAAATGAAATTATTTAATTGATTTCGCTCTTTATTTTGTTCAACTAAATCCTGTGAAATGTAATTTATTATCTGCTCTTCATTTCTTTTAATTTCCTCTATTCTATTTCTCAAATCATTTGCAGCTATTGCATTTAAAATATCTCTAAATGTAGTTTCTATGTTTTTAATATTCGTTTTTATTTCTTTATATTCAGTTTCGCTCATATAAATAGACCTTCAATACTAAATGAATTTTTCTAATATTTTATCTAATTCATTAAACATTTTATGAATCGGATTTAGACCGTTATTATCCTTCAGTTCTTTATATACTTTATCCTTTTCGTTCTTTTTAATATTCAATAAAAACTCATTCACTTTTTTTAATAGAACTACGAATTCTTTATAATCATGAGCTACACCGTTAGTTAGTTCTCCTCCTGCTCGGTTTATTGATTTTAAAAATTCATCAATTTTATCTTTATTATCGGGAGACAAATCCACTTTCACATTCTCTAACTCTTTCTTAATTAGTTCTAAAACATCATTTATAACTCTATTCCAATCATAATCTTTATAAATCTGATAAAATTCATTCCATTTTTCGAGACAAAATCCTTCTCTATCATGCCGTTCAGCTTCATCCCATAACCCTTGAAGATCATTATCTATCGGACCAAGTAAATGCATTAGATAGTGCTTAATGCGGGAGATTTTTGTAGTAAGTGGAATAATTCTTTGTTTTAAAATATTAAACCACTGTTCAAATTCTTTATGGGTAATACAGGGATTTGGTTCCCTTAACTTTTCATCGATTAATCCATCCGGTTCGGGCTTTGCTGCAGCAGTAGTCCAGAAAGTTATGATAAAATTAACTTGATCAAAATAGCTATCTATCCATTTTCTAATATTTTCTGTATATTTTTTACTATCTAAAATTCCGACATTTCCCCAATGAATGGCAAAAATCAAATTTTCATCTACGTTGAATTTTTCTTCTTTTGCTAATCCTTCGATCAATTTCAAAAAAGTATCTATTTTATTCTTATTATATTGTCCTGGGTTAAATTGGGTTAGATTCCCAATATCTATTTCTCGGTTTTTCAGTTGAGATCCATCCAGCAAAATTAATATTTGATTATGTTTACTTGATATTTTTAAGTATTCGTAACAAACACCATTAACTTTAATACTTTTAGGTTTTATTGTCTTACAATAGCTAGGAAAATCTCTCGGATCAAATGTTCTTGTCGTTAATATTATTGTTTTTCCCATTTTATAAATCCTTAGTTTATTAAACTCATCAATATTCCAGCTAATATGAATTTTTCATGATAATCTTTCATTAATGTAGATTCGATTACAGAAAAGGGGACAAACTTTGCGTTTTTTGGGACATTTTCAGGTTCGCCTCTGCCAGATGTAATTATTACAAACTGTATTTTTTCTTTTATTTTTCTTACAAACTCTTCAGGATTAACTTTTTCCTCGCCGCGTTTCATTTTGTCAATTATTCCTTGATGAATAATTAATAAATTTATATCTATTTCAACATTGTCTAAATCTAAAATATTATTGGAGTTTTTTGCCCATTTATATTCGTAAGATTTTGAATCTATGTTTATTTTAACCCCAACATAATCGACAGGAATAACGATTCTACTACTCTTAAATCTATTTTTAACTCTGTCTGATTTCTTATCTATGAAATCGATCATTCTCTCATCAATTATCAACATCTTCAGAAATGCATTCTCTAATATTTTATAATGTAATTGAGGATCTATTGTATATCTGGACAAAATTTGATAATGTGTACAAGAGCCGCTTATTTCTTCACCATAAAAACATTCTTCTGGTAAATGATGCCTTATAATTTTTATTTGAGCATTATGATTTGTTCCGCAATTAATATTTTGAAATCTCTCTTCTTTATATATAGGAGGAAGCTTTTTATTGTAAGAAAAGAAGGGAAAATAACTTTTAAATAAATCTACTTCCTCGGGTTTCAATCTCAAATACATGATGAAGAAAAAATCTACGGGATCAGTTATTCCATTAAGTACGTCATTGTTTATTAAGGTATCTTCCCATTTCTGGTTTAAATTTTCTTCTTCTTTTCTCATCGCTTTTGCAAACATCTTTATAAGGTCTTCGCATTTTTTAAACAACTCAAGATCCCACTTTTCTGATTGTGTCTCTGAACCGCTAAAATTTATATATATATTTATATTATCGAGAACATCATTACTAGGACGGATTTTATTTAGCCAATGCTCATAAAGTTTTATTTTGAAGGCCTCATAATCATTATTATTCATATAAATTTTTAGATCATCTAAAATTACAACTCTTTTTTTGATATTTTCAAATCTTCCATTATCTTGATTATTTGATACAACAAACAATCTATAAGGTAATTTTTCTAATTCATAATCTGGATTTTCTAAAATCTTATTCAAAACTTTATTGCCATCGTCATCAATCAATATCATGAATTCATAATCATATTCCAAAGGCTCTTCTTCAAAATAATATATACCATGTTTTTTTGCATTTGAACAATTAAACTTAGCTTTTGTTGCCTTATCAATCTCTCCTATTATTCCTACAATTTTTGGCTTTAATAATTTAAATTCATAACCTAGTCTCGATTTACTTCTTTCATCTGGATCTTCTACAGGAACAGCTTTTATAATTTTAAAAATATCCTTCCCTTCATCTCCAATTTCTGTAATTTTGTTTTTATTCAAGTAACCTGCCGAAATTTTCATTTCTTGAAGGCCCCAATTTTCTCTCCTTAATTGACCTGTAGAATCAATAAAGGATTTGATAAGCGAAAGATTGATTTTTTGATGGAGTGGTAACTTTTCAATTTCTTCAGACTTTAAGTTTGAATAATTATCAGGCAAGTCAGGCCCTGAATTTGTTTCTGATATATTATCATAAATTTTAAAAGTCACATAATCGTTTTTGTCTTCGTTTTCTATATCTATTGTAATTTTCAGTTGCCCTTTCCCTTGCTTATCCTTTTCTGTTAAATTAGCCCAGTTATGTTTTGCTGAATTTCTAATTATATCTTCCAAAATAATATACAAAGCATGGTAGCCCACCAACCCACCTGGGATAGCTAATAAAAAGTCATCATTAACTCTATCTTTTTCAACCGTTTCAGGATCTTCGTGAATTATCCAAGCACCTTTATATCTGATACGAATAAGCAATGTAGACTCATTTATTTGATCTTCTTTATTTTTTGACCATGTAAAAGAACCTTTAATGCCTTCTTGTCTTGCAATAAATTCTAAGAGAGTTTCCTGCTGATAAAACCATTTTATTAATTCTCCAAAAAACCATGTTGAGTATGACCATTTGGGAATTTCCGTAGCAATAATAGCTATAAAATCCATTCTTTGTTGCATATATCTATAAAATATTTGGCTGTGTGGCAGATTTAATTCAGCTATACTTGTATATCCCATCTTTGCCAGCACATGGCTTCCAATATTATGCGACATATTTCTGGACATTATGGCAGCTGCTCCTGACCGGAGAGCTGCTTCAATATATTGATTCGTACCTAAGCTTATTAATTTCTTTATTGTTAACCTATTTCCAAAAGATAATATTTCTGTAATTAAACTACCCCATTCTTCTATTCTATTTTTTATTATTTCTGCCCACTGTTCAAGGCTAAAAACGACAACGCCCCAAAAACAAACTTCCGCATTATTATGAGTGACAACAGGCACAGGAATAAATAAGATAGTTTCCCACACCGGAATAATACAGAGATCATTCAATCCATCTATTAAATTATTTAATTTTTTTTCTTCATCTTGTTTAATTATTTCTTTTAAAATATCTTTCAATTTTTCTTGACTGTTTCCATTTTTTCTTTTTTCGGCATTATCATCAAGAATCTTTTCATTTTTTTCAAGATCATCGAAAGACATAATAATTGGTTCAATTTTAGATGTATTGAATTCATCCGCGTTTTTTTGATTATTAGAATATTTAGCTTGATCAGTTTTATGATCATTGCCACAGTTTAAATTTAATATCCAGAGTGGCATATTATATTTTCTTTCTATTAATTTAGAGGTTGATCCAGATCTGACAATTATAGATATACCTTTCTGTTTCACTTCTCTAAATACCCAATTTGCAAACGACCTATCTTTGCTAGCTCGTAAAAACTTCTTGTATGATTTCAGATAGGTATTAACATCATTATCATCCTGAAATGTTTCTCTACGCAATAAAAAAGATCCACCTACTCTTCTTCCCAAACTCAAATCAGCAATATTTTCTGGCTGCCATCTTATTTCTGCAATATGATAAAAAGAATGATGAAATCTTTCATGTAGACTCAAAAGCCAGCGCCTAATTTTATCACCCTCATCCATTTTATTTATCCCTAAACTTAAATTTTTAACACTTCATAATTCTTGATTAAATCAATGAATTGCGAATTATATACCCTGCTTTCAGCCAACAAACTACAATAAATTTTGTTAAATTTATCTGCAATTATATCAGGTTGTTCTTTCATTTTGATTATCCAAAAACGATGTCCTTCCTTTCTTGGGATATATTCATCTAAAATCTTATCCCATTTTTCTTTAAAGGTATTATATATATTTTTTCTGATTTCTTTTGGATGTGTTGCATTCATAGATATCACTAACTCATTACCTTTTAAACTCTCTAAAAGTTCAGAAAACTTTATTTTATTATTATCCCAAGTAGATTCAATTTTATTTAATTCTACCAGCCCACCTTCATTTAATATCTCAAAAATATCACCTAATAATCCAAGATCAGAATAAGAGTGATAATTATAAAGAGGTACAAAACCGGATTTTTTGATTTCATCCCAGAACTCTTTATAGTATTTTCTATATTCATTTTGTTTATCATCACTTTCAGTAATATTTATTTCCTTAAAATCTCCTATTTCTTCGGCAAGAATGAAAACACCTTTTTCATCCATGTTTTTTAATATTTTTATAACCACCTCTTTCCAATTTGGGATTAAATAAAGAATAAAAAAAGCCGTCACCAGATTATATCGATTTTCAACTTTATGTTGGTTGAAAAACTCTTCTAAAAGCACGTTATGAAATATAAATTCATCTTGGCTAAAATCGCTTTTTATTTTTTCCTTAAATCTTTCTATAAATTTATTATTTATATCTACTACGTCGATAAATAATTTGCTTATTGACTCTTTTATCTTCTTTAAAATTGGAATTTCTATTCTTCCACTTCCTGCTCCACATAAAAGTATATGAATATTTTCGCTGCTAATATCAGCTATTTTTAAGTCTACACCTTTTATTACATCTTCAGGAATATAAAGCATCTTTTCATAGAGCTCGATATTCCAATTATCCAGCATATAGGCATTATATTTAAACTTAATTTCATTTTGGCAACAATGACAATCAGAGATTTTATTATTACTTTCCATTTCTAAAGCCCTTGCTATCATATTTTTTAACTTATAATAATTTTTGCCTCTTCAATTAGATTCCTTTTTCTGTCCTTTACCATGAAGGCCCTAATTGATTTAATCCCTTGATTTCTTGTTCCATAAACAATCATCATTAATATATCAGGCACGGCCAATTCAATATCTACTTTAGATGGTAACTCTGGTGATTGATCTGTTCTATGCTCGCAGGGATGTAAATGATATATACCTAATAACTCCAAGCCTCTTTGCTTTGAACTCTGTATGGCCCTTTCGACATCTTGAGGATCGATGACAAACCCCATATCTTCTCTAGGACAATCGCATTGAGGCCATCCTACTCTTTCAAAAACAGAAGTAATAAATAGATAATATTCGCTCTCTCGACTAACATCCTTTAGACCTTCATTTATAACTTCTTTCACTTCCCATTTATCTTCTGCTTTAGTGCCGAACAACAAACCAAAAGCCTTTCTAGGTTTAGAAGAAAGTGCATTTTTACAGTGATTCTTTATAGTTTCTAATTGAAAAGAATTTAATATCAGCTTCATTTTATTACTTTCCTTACTGAAGAACTTTCTTTAAATTAAAATTAGCGTCATAATTTACCAGCGTTAATTCTGTTAATAAATTTCCTTTTTCGTCAAATCTAATTTTCCCCGTTATTCCCTGAAATTCATTATTTAGTATAAATTTTCTTAATCCTAAGGGACTTTTATCTTCAGATTTTTTTAAAGCTTCGTTTATTATGATTACAGCATCATAAATAAAAGCTGCATCGTATGGAATATCTTCTCCATATAACTGTTTAAATTCTTTAGATAATTGATTATATTTATCTCCATTCTCTTCTAATAAAAAAGATGGGACCGCAAAGGCTACATTTTTTACCAAATTTATATCAACTTTTCCTCTCAATTCTAAAAAGCCTATTCCACCAACGACACTTACTTTATGCAGTGCATTTTGTTCAACCAATTGTTTCATTAATAAAGTAATATCTGAACCATAGCCTAAAATTACGAGGTAATCGGGAGATACCGATTTTAATTTAGCTATCTGAGACCTGAAATCTTTCGTACCAAAATCAAACCATTCTATTTTATAATCAACTCCGTATGCTCTCAATTTTGGTAAAATAACCTCTTTAATTTCATATTCTTCGAGCGGTGTCTGAGAAGCAATGATAAATATGGAACCTCCTTTTTTTATCAAATAATCGGAAATCACGGCTGCTTCTTCTTTACCATCATAAATAAATCTGATTGTGAAATCTGAATTTTCCGTTAATTTTGGATGAAATGCTACAACACCTAAAAAAGCGTTCTTATTTGATTCAACAAATTCTTTTAGAGACATGCTGACGCCACTTAAGGAAGATAAAAAATATCTAATATTATCAGCAGTTATAGCTTTTTGAGCTATTGAAATAGCTGTTTTATTATCACCCTGGCTATCATAAAAAACCACCTTTAAGCTTTTTATAGACTCCTTCTGAAGAGCTAATTTGATAGCATTTAACTCCTGTTTACCCATTAACGCTAAATCACCAGTTAGAGGCAATATTGCGCCTATTTTGATTACATTTTCGCTACTTTCTTTTGGCTTTTGGAATTGAGTAACGATAATCAAAACTGCGGCCAGAATGGCAACGGCAGCAAGGATAAATAAAAGCTTCTTATTTTTCATAACTTCCTCCACTTAGTATATGATCAATCATAAGCAATAATCGTGCCAAATTTTCAGTGAAGCTGGGAAGCGTACACCTCTCAGCTTTATCAATGAATCTATAATAGCTTTTTTACTATAATGCACATACTCAGAAAAACTCTTATATATAAGACTTTGATGCTGATTTAAATCATCAAATGCTTGTCTAAACGCTGCAAAACGATTATTTTCAGCAACCCAATTAGTTAGGAGCTGTGCCCAGCATTCATGAAGGTCTTCGGCTGTATATTTAAAAAGTTCAATATCATATTGTCGAGCAACTGGATGAGGAAACTGATGCATTATCCAGTGCCCTATTTCATGTATAAGAACAACAGCTCTGAGCTGGTCTATATCAATATTAAAATCACGAGAAATCCAATAAATACCTTTCTGATACAAAATTATATGAGGATCAGGAGCTGGACAATAAAGTCCCAAGATCTCTTCTATTGAGATTGTTTCCGGGCGAATTTGATCATTGTTTCGCGGTTTATTGCTCCTTCCCCTGGCTTCATTATCGCGATTACTTTCGTTGTTTCGATCATTTTTGCCAAAATAATCTCCCCCCATATCACATTCTTGTATTGAGGGTTCAAGATCGGGGTAAAGCAAAAACAGAGGAGGTGTTTCATAAGATAAATAAATACCTGGCAAGGAAATTATAGAATATCCCTCGTTTTTAAAGAAACTTAATAAATGAGCAATTAGTTCTCTTTCATAGGGAGTCGGTTGGTATAAAATTCTTAGGTTCCGTTTAGAGCTTGAGGTCATAGCGCTTACATTGGAACCAGCAGCCATAGATACCTGATTGATGAAACCCATCCTTTCTCTTATTCTTTCATTGATATACTTCTGAAATTTAACATCTCCCGCTTTTTCGATTGTTTCTTTTAATTTTCTTACTTCATAGGAAGGGATGTAAGATCCAGGAATTATTTGAGGAATTATCTGAGGAATTATTGCTATATCTCTTTCTCTACGTAACATATAATTAATTTCTTTATTTAAATCAAAAATTTTTTCAATTAGATCAAAAGGTTTTCCCGGATCGGACTTGAAAATCCGTTCTATTATATATTCTTTCATTTCATCCGAATGAAAATTCCATTCATCTGGAGAAACATTTATTATTTCCCATATACCATATCCATGCTCATAATGAAATAAAGCGCCATAATAATAGCGTCTAACAAATTTTTCCAATTCTTTCCAGTTTTTGGGATTCTTAAAAATGCTTTCCCAGTCCGGATCAACTTCTGATATCCTGGTCCTGCAATCCTCGTCGAATTCTATTTCATTATTTTTCAAGAAAGATTTAAGTTTTTCTGATATCATTTGCACCCCTCTTATTATCTAAATAAATTTTATTATAATCATTAGAATCTTTCCCCCAAAAAGAGGTTTTCCAGCTCTTTTCCTTTTAAAAGCTCACCTGGCTCATCTGAATCCATAACCACTTCTCCATTCACCAAAACCACGGCCCTGTTGGAAGCTTTTAAGGCCTCACCTATATTCTGTTCCACCAGAATAACCGAAGTCCCCCACTTCTGGTTTATTTCCTTCACCTTGCTGATCAGCTCACCCGCCAGCCTTGGTGAAAGTCCGGCTGAGGGCTCATCAAGAAGCAGAACGATGGGGTTTTTCATCAATACCATGGCTAGAGCCAAAGCCTGCCTCTCTCCGCCGGATAGAAGCCCGGCTCTTTTTCCTTCAATCTTTTTTAGATTATAAAAAATATCCAGAAGAGATGCAACGCTTTTTTTTGCTTCCTCAACCGAAAGACCGGCACCCGCCAGCTCCAGATTCTCCCTTACCGTAAGACTCGGAAAAACCTTTCCGCCCTGGATGAAATAGCTCATGCCGAACGATACCCGTTGATGCGGAGCCAAAATGGTTATGTCTTTTCCTTTAAGAAAAACCCTCCCGTCAGTGGGCCTAAGAAACCCTGACAAAACTTTAAGCAGTGTGGATTTTCCAGCGCCGTTCGGACCTACAACAGCTAAAATCTCACCCTTCCGAAGTGCCAGAGAAACGCCTCTCAGGACTTCCTTCTTGCCGTAAGAAGCCCTGATATTTTCTGCTCTTAAAATGTCTATTGCCAAACCGTCCATATTCATTTCCTGACTTCCCATAACCTAAAGTCCGATATAAGCCCGCCGAACTTCCGGGTCACCGAGAACATCCTTCGGCAAGCCAAAGGAGACAATCTGCCCGTCGTCCATAAAATAAACCCAGTCAGCGACTTCTACCACGACATTCATATTGTGCTCAATGATGACCACTGTTTTACCCTGTTCAGCCAGTGTTCGTGCCACCTTAAGAATCTGGCCAATCATCGCCGGGTTTACACCTGCCGTCGGCTCATCCAGAAGAAGAACATCGGCCTCAGCAGCCAGAAGTCTGGCTATGGAGAGGAGCTTCTGCTGACCGTAGGAGAGGTTTTCAGCCAGGTCAGAAGCCTTTTCAGCCAGCCCGACAAACCGTAAAAGCTCCAGAGCCTTTTCCTTATTTCTGGCTTCCTCAGAGAGAACTTTTCCCCGTCCTAAAATGGCCACCATAACTTTTTCGCCTTTCTGACCTTTAAAGGCAACCAGCACATTATCCAGGACAGTAAGACGGCTAAAAACTCTGACGTCCTGAAACAGGCGGCCTATGCCCAGGCTGGCGATTTCCCAGGGGCTTAACCCCACCATATTCTGCCCCCGGTATAAAATCTGGCCCGAATCAGGCTTGATGAAACCGCTGATAAGGTTAAAAATGGTGGTCTTGCCGGCACCGTTAGGCCCGATGAGAGCAGTAATCTTGCCTTTCTGGAGGCCAATAGACACCTGGTCCACAGCTTTAAGGCCATCAAAGCTCTTGCTCACGTCAATTAGTTCCAGGTTATTCATAGCCTCTTGCCACCTCATTCAAATTTATACTCACCAGAAATCCCCTGGGGCAAGTAGCGCATGATGATGATTATCAGCAAGCCGTATATAATCTGCCGCAGGTTAGCAGCCACCGAATCAGGAATTTTTAAAAACCGCAGAATTTCTGGTAGCAAAATCATCAAAATGGTGCCAACGACCGGACCTGAGAGGTTGCCCGTACCCCCTATGATGATTATGGAAAGAATAAAAATAGATTCGTTAAGGGTGAAGCTGGTTGGGTCTATGTAACGCATATAGCCAGCAAAAAGCACGCCGGAAATAGCTGCAAAACCCGCGGAAACAGCAAAAGCCGTGATTTTGAAGCGCACGATGTTTTTGCCCAGGGCAGCGGCGGCAATCTCATCTTCACGGATGGCTTTAAGCGAGCGGCCAAATGGCGAGTTTCCTATCCAATAAAAGAGCAGGGCGCAGCAAGCAGCAATGAACAGGGTAAAAATAAAATAGGAAAAAACCGTGTCCACAGAGAAAGTAAAAAACCGTGGAGATGGAATCCCGGGGATGCCATAAGGACCGCGGGTCAGTCCCACCCAGTTGTAGAGGATAGCAAAGGTAATTATCTGAAAGCCAAGTGTAGCCAGCACAAAGTAATCGCCACGAAGGCGAAGAGATGGGAATGAAATCAAATAGCTCAAAAGAACAGAGCCGATAATGGCCAGGAAGAAGGCCGGAATAAAACCAAAGCCCGCCTTCATAATCAGAAGCGTGCTGATATAAGCGCCGAGACCATAAAAGCTGGCCTGACACATGGACATAAGGCCAGAATAGCCAACCAGAAGATTCAGAGAGAGTGCCAGGATAGCGTAGATGTTGATCATAACGAGAAGATGAAAGAGATAATTCATAGGCCCGTCTCCTCTGTACGGCGCTTATAGCCAAGCAAACCCTGCGGTCGGAAAAGAAGGAAAAGGATCAGAATGATGAAGGTCACCATTTCCTGCCAGCGGGCTGATGTCTTCCAGATAATCAGGCTCTGCAGAAGACCAAGGAGAAGACCGCCAAGCACAGGTCCTTCAAAAAAGCCTACCCCACCGATAATTACCCCCACTACACCATTAAGAAGGGCCGGCATACCAATGTTCGGGTCAATACCGACGTCCAGACCGTTAAGAGAAGAAGCAACGGCTGCCAGGACGGAACCAAAGGCAAAGGCAAACCAGCGAACCTGGCGAGGGGAAACGCCGAGAGATTGAAGGAGAATCGGGTTGTCTCTCATGGCCCGAATCATCATCCCGACCTTTGATTTCTTCAGGAAGAGTAAGAAAGAGGGCACAAGAACTGCTGTGGTGATAAGAATGAGGAGCTGTGTGCGGGTATAAATAATAGAGCCAAAGTGATAGGTCGGTTGAACCCCGGTCAGAAGGACTTTTGTCTCGTTGCCGTAGAGCATGGCGATAAAGTTAATTATGATGATGTAAAAGCCGAGAGAGCTGAGCATTTGAATAAGCTGCGAAGAGCCCTTTTTAACCAGCGGCACGTAGAGGGTTTCATCCATCAAAACGCCGAAAATGGCTGAAATAACAAGGACAATCAAGATGGCTACCCAGAGGGGAAATTTCCAGAGGTTGAAAAAGGTATAAAGAAGATAGACGCTAAGAGTATAGACGGCTCCGTGGGCAAAGTGGAAAGTTCTGGTGGTAAAATAAATCAGGGCAAAGCCCAGCGCTAATAGGCTGTAGCTGCAACCCGTGACCAGTCCGTTGGCAAGAAGCTGAGCCAGCATACTCTAACCTTTTCACCCTTTGATGTACTTTTCAATAAGCTCGCGCAATTCTTTCAGGTTAATGGGCTTTTTGATGAAATAAGAAGCACCGAGGTTCATAGCTTCTACCGCTGCTTCAAAATCCCTGTAGGCACTCATCATCAGGACGGGTGTGTCTGGAAAATTTTCCTTCACCCAGCTCAGAAAGATGAGGCCATCGCGGTTGGTAAAATCTTCTTCAGACAGGCGCACATCTACCAGAGCTAACTGGATGGAAGAATCCATTTTCTTTTTTGCTTCCTGAAGGGAATAGGCTTTGATAACGTCATACTGCAAGGAAAGAGCCCTGGCCAGCGAGTCAACATACTCAGCGACATCATCCACCACAATTATCTTTTTTAAAGGTTTCATGCCTTAAATTATATAGCAAAAATTATGCCAGAAAAATAGAAATTTATTTCTACAGGAAAAGAAAATTTTATTTATATCAGCAAGTATTTTATTGACGGAAAAGGCCGACAGAAAGAATCTTGACCCCGATAATTGATTGACAATCAAATCTTTATCCAGGGGAATTAAATTAATCAATATTTATGAAATTTAAGAAGGTTGTTTTACTTTCTGACGTTTTTAGTGGCAAAAAGAACAGTCAAGGTCAATAGTGAAGAATATAAGTAATAAATATGTCACATTTTTGTGATTATTATGCATCATTTTTTAAACAGAAATAACAAATAGTTTCCGGACCCACTGTAAGATATTTATCTTGGTCAATACATTTAATAAAGATTAAACATACTTCCCTTTCCTGTCGTTTCCCGCACCGAAAGCCATAAATTATGAATCTTGTTAAGCGGTATTCCCTGGTAAGCTGTTAATAAAATTTCTCTCTGCTTACCATTCTCCACAAATATATTTTTATTAACCCAATTCTCAAGTCTTTCACCCCTGCAATCACCTGTAAGCTCAACAGATTTGGCCTCACCATTTTGTTGCCAATCAATATAAATAGTTCCCCTGGAAACAATTAGCTCATAGATTAACTCGCCTGTGGTGGACGCAAACCTCAAATTATTATGCCCTGATAAATTTTCAAAGCGAAGCCACCTCTCTGCAAAATCCGGATTACCAGTGCCGTAAATATATGTATTAAGCGGACGGGGCATCTTTATATAAACAGGATTTAAACCCTCCGTTTCAGCCAGAGCGGCGTTTGATTTATCTGCCGTTACAAAATAAGTTCCTTTGTGAAAATCGATCTTCCGCAAAAAAGACTTGAATTGATCCCGGATTATCATATCTCCTGTAGACCTTTTCTTAGGCATTAATGATCTACCTATAGAGTGGATTTTCATATCTCTTTTAAACATATAATCCCTGAAACCCTGCAAATCTATAATCGTATCAAGCACCGGGTTTGCTTCACCGGTAATCAAAACCGACAGGCCCGGGATTTCTGCATTTTGAGCTAAATAAAATATTTCCTGTAAGGCCCGGAAAGCCAGACGACCTTCAAACTGAAGATATCCTTTCTCATTCTTTATGTTCGCCGCTTCTTCCAGCTCGTGCATGACAGCATTCGGAATGATAATCAGCATCCAGTTTGGAGTTGTAAAATATCTTCTGGAATTCAAAATTGAAATTAAGGGGAGTAAATGCTGGGAAATATTGCAATTATAAAGAATATTAGTATCAAGCCCCAGGATGATATCATCGTGCTGGCTTAATTTCTGTACAATTTCCACGATATTATCGGGCACTAAAATGCCGGCTCTATAGGCGGCCTCTGCTACGCTTTTGTGAATATTACGATCTTTAGCTTCCCCTCGCCTTATTCTAAACCCTACATTTCTATCTCTGCTTACTGTAGCCAATATTTTAAGAACAGGCGATTGATTCCCATTTTGATCTTCTTCATCCTGTTGCTCATCTCCCCTTTCGTATCCTCTAATTTGAATCTGATTATTATCTGCTTTCTCTATCACATAATCAATCAAAATTTGATAAAAATAATAAGGAAAACAATTACCAATCGTTGGTGGACTTGCTGTCTGAATGTCAGAGGTATTAACCAAACTATTAGCATCAAAGCTCATCTTGATATCTAAAACCGGGCAAAAAAAAGAATCAGGCAATTTCTCATTCACTAACTTCAGAGTACCTGTTTTTATTTCAGTTACTTTTCCGTTTAGCTTTTCTTCTAAAATGCTGCTTATAGCCAGCGCCTTATTTATGTTTGCCCCGAGACCTTTTATAAGCAATTCAGGAGTCTGCTGACTTCTCGCCAATTCCCTGTTTATAAGGGAAAGGGCTTCAAATAAATGTGTCTCAAGGCTTTTTCCATAAACAATTAAATTTTCCATCTTTGTCCCCCATTTAAAATGAAGTTTTCTTTTTAATTTCCATAATATTTATAGCCAATTTTAATTACAATAACCTTAAGATTATTAATGAAGCCAACATATTTGGAATCTGCTATGGACATTTTTTGCCGCCTCTCTATCTATATAGTAAATAAAGAACTGAATAACCTTTGCACCTTTTTTTTTATCCACGTCAATTATTTTCCCAATATACTAAATTTCTTACTTTAGTTCTTAAATTCCAGGGTGAGGTCATATACTTTCTTTTCTTTTTCTCCCGTTAGATTAACAGAATAGAGAAAAAGGTACTCAAGAAAATCAGAGATATGAAGCGTATTACCTTCAAGGTATTGTTGCGACTTGGGGTCAGAAGCTGACCAATCTCTCCATATTTCCAAATTATTTTTATCTATCCGGCTAACAATTTTTGCTGACAACTTCCACCCTTTACCGTTATTTATCTCCTTGGTAAGCTGAAGGGTTAATTTTTTATTATCAAGCATCACCTGAGCCTGGGAAAGGGGCGGTTTCCATTCATACTCAAACTGGTTGGTAAATAGCCTAACAGAATTTTCCGGAATACTGCTTTCATAAGGAATTTCAATCTTAATTTTCTCTCGAGCTGTAATATTTCTTGACTTTTTAAAGATAATATTTAAAGCATTAGAAGCCGAATCTTCTTTTTTTTCAAGAATTAAATAAGCCTCTTTACCCGCATCCGTCTCTAAACTGAAGCTGCCGAATTTAAACCTTAGCGTAGGGAATTCTATGGGCGAAATTATCAGTTTTCTGTACTCCAGCTGTCGATCATTTTTTTTCAACTCCGAAAGTTCATCTTCAAAGGAGCTAATAACCTCTTTCACCTGTACACTTCGTTCTGGCTTCGACAGAATGAAGAAATAAACCGGTCTGTAAATAGCAGATTTCAATTTTATTTTCGTCTTCTCTCCTGGTGGGTATAAATAACCATCATATTTCGTCTTAAACCCAATCACGGTAAGTTGATAACCTGAATCCCTCATAAGTTGGCTGAATTTTAGCCGCATACAGGCTAAATCATAGCCCGATATACATTCATTAACTCCGGTTCCTGTACCTGCGACGTCCAGTTCCCAATCGCTGATAATAATGGCCATTCCTGGCAATGATTTTCTCAGGTAATCTGCTACAGCAGCCAGATTAGTTGTAGGCTCATTATAAAGATTCTTTTCAAAGCCAAAGAGCGCCAGGCGACCATTGTAATCTGAAATCTGAGTGCCCACTTTTTTAATTGTATAATCAACCTGATTGATGCCCGCTGAAAAAAGGGTTGTTTCTAAATTCTTCATAAATTGAGCATAACTACCTGAAAGAAAACCAGACATACTACCAGAACAATCAATAAAAACCATAACATTAGGTATTCCAGCGATAACCTGATTGCTATTAAAAAAAATCGTTATTATTAATAAAAAATAAATTATGTAGCGCCTCATTATATTCTCCATCAAAATTAACTCATTAACTTTGCCCCTTTCCATTCTACCAGTTTTGCTAGCGGGCTTTTAATTAATCCCCAAGTAGCGTTAGCTGAAAATCTTCCCAGCAAATCACCTTTAAAGACAAATCTTGCAGCAATATTACTCTCCTCTAAATCGAAACATCGAATTTCGTTTAATAAACTGGGATCTCTCGGTCTGGAAATAGTTACCTGTTTATTATGAATTTCGCATGGAATTTCATCATTCCAGGATTTTGGTGATTCAGCAACTATAAGGCTGAGACCAAATACAGCCTTCCTGCCTGAATGAGCATCTAATGAACCCATGTCCCAGGAATAGGGCAAATTCTTTGCCAGATATATTTTCGCTTCTTCAATATTATAATATATTTCTGAAGCATTTGGAAAAATTCCACGGAGGATATCCGCTCTGTCTATCTTAAAGGCATCAAATAATTTCCATCCATTACCAGAAAGCACTATATTAAAATTGAGACGATTTATATTATCCATATTGCCACCAGCGCCTGGCATCGCCGAAAGGTTGCGCAGTGCGTACTGAAGTATTATTCTCATATATTTTTTAAAATCATCTAAGGATGTATCTATTGCATCACGCAATTCGGTATGATATGAACCGTTTTTAATCTTTTCCTGAAGTTTATGTTTATCTATATGTGAAACTATGCTCAATTTGTCTAATACTTTTTCTCCGGCTATTTGCAAGCTATCAATAAAATCATATCTTTTTTTGCCATCTGCATAAGTTATATAAACCAAATCTGAGCTGCCCCCGCCCATATCTATTACTAAAGTATCATTATCACCATAGTTAACTGAAGAAATAACATCTGTTTCAGAAATAAATCTATAAATATCATCATCTGGGCCACTAAATAAATCCGTGAATTCGTTTCTCAAACACTGGATTAGCAGGCTCACAGAATCTTTGAACTTATCAAACTGATCTTTTGAAAAAGAAAGTGGATAAGAGAAAATAAATTTAATTTTGTGCGGTAAATTCCTTGAATATTCATCCCTGAGGATAAGCAAAGAAAGCAGATATAGATAGGAGGCAATTTCCTCTCGAGTCCCTTTCCACTTAAGTTGCGATTTAAGCCGATCGGGCTGATATCCCTCTTCAAAGAATCTCGTTCCATCAAAAATTAAAGTGGTTTCTTCAAATCCGAGGTTGAAATTTATTATTCTACCATCAGGATTATTTATGTATAAAAGAGAAGGCAATTCAACTGCCTGACCGATAGGCAAATCATGTATATCAATATATCCTTTTTTCCCAAAAATTATCATCGGGTCAAATTTTAGTTGAAGCACTTCGGACTCTTGGCTCTCTTCGGCTGCCTCATAACGGGAAACCACCGTTGAACTCGTACCGAAGTCCACTCCAAAAATAACCTCTCTCCTATTAGCGTTGTGGACCACAGGGCTTAAGTAGCCTCTTATATTAAATGAGCCAATTTCCCGGTTGTTAATATCTTTGAAAGTGATAGCTGGCTCAAATTCAAAAAAATCAACGGCTACTTTTTTTACCGCCTTCTGATTAGCAGTTTGAATAACAGGGGGATTGCTTGGGTCAGGAGATGATTTCTCGTTTATAAGTTTAAGGCCAACTTTACCACTACCCGGGGAGAAATAGATGAAATATGGCTTCCACTTTTCAAAATAAAAATCAGGCCAGACAGCTAAAGTCAACCCGCTGGCTTCAATTGCATCATCATTGTTATAAATTCTCAAGCAGACGCCCGGTATTTCATATTCCAATTCTTTGCGTTTGATAAGGTTAAAGCCATATTGCTTGCCACCTTTATTAGCCCTGGCAAAAACCTTCTTTAAGGCACAATCTGGAGTTTGACCATCTATTTTTATCAGGTTATCCACAAAAAGATCCATCCATCTTATAAGCCTGACATCCAAACTGTCGAGTTGTCTGCAACTGGCTATGTCTTTAACCACAAGTCTGGCTGTCTTGTATTGTGTGCCCATAAGCCAGGGACCTGTACCTTCATATGGTCTTGGTGAAATATCGCAGATTTCAATTCTAAGATTTCCTCGGTAGATTGGTTGAAACACATCTTCTAACAAATAATATTTCTCGTCCCTTCCTAGACAACCTTCTTTTATTTCAAAATTTTCTTCTCCTACCCCGCCAATAGACACATTTATTTTTATACTCCCGCTACTGAATCTCACAGTTACATCATGTGTTCCTTCGAACGGAACACCCAGTGGTGAATAAACCAATAAGTTTGTTGGATTACCCCTTATATTCAATGTTTCTTTAATCTCATTTTGATATCTAAGGGAAACGCCAAAAGGGTAAAAACATACCCTTTCAAGTGGTCCATCGAATCGTGGCAAGCGAGAGTATGGGTTTCCATCAATCTCAAGCCCTCCGAAAGCAATCGCCCAGGGAGAATTTGCCGAGGGATAAGAATTATAAAGCGCACTAATATACTGCTTAAAAATTTCTTTTACCTCTTGAGAAAGAGCAGAAAAGCTGTTTTCTATCTCCTGAATCATTTCTCTTTCTATTCCCTGGGGTTCATCTGGCCAATTGCTAAAATAGGCAGCAGGTGAAAAAAAGCAATCAGGATACTCAAAGGCTACGTAATAATCTCTATATCTCAACATTAAGATATAGCCTCTTTGTACAGGATTGAATTGCTGATTCAAGCTTAGTGGAAATTGTTCTTTTAAATTTTCTTTTAACTTGGGGGGAAGATCTTCAATATCCACCTTCTCCGGTGTTATAATTCCGAGAAAAATTCCCTTCAAATAAATATCAAGTAATTTTGCCGTTAACCTCTGCTTTGGGCTTGCATTAACTCTGTCCGTAAAGCTCTCTAATACCTTAGAAAAATAAATAGCTGCCGCCCAGGGAGATGGATATGACATGTGACTTGAGTCCTCATAATTGAGATACTTCTGTTTAAAATCTGCTGAGTTGACCTCCAGTCTGATAAAAGGAGTAGGCCCTGACAATTCTACCTTGGAAAATTCTATTCTCATTTCAAGCCTCCTCTTTCATCTTCAGTATAAGTTCCCATATTTTCTTTTTCAAAGATTCAGAAACGTTATTGTCTTTTGCGATAGAGAGACTTTCAGCTAATTTCCCAGGATCAAGGATATTTTTGCCTGTCAGGTAGTTATAAATGTCTTCAAGCGTTCCGGATTCTGGATAGTCTCTAAGACGATAGGGCAGCCTAATAAAAGATTTAAAACGTTCTGGATATTTTAAATCTTCCAGCCAGGTCAGGCTCTCTTTAAGCTCATTGGTGGCACGTTTCAGAACTTCTTTCACCACGTCAGAACTTTGCTTTATCATTTCTTCCGTTTTGTCAGGTAGAGGATTTTCTTGATATTGAAAGGCAGGAGATGAAAGCCACTTATAAAAGTAATTCAGATAAAAATAGACCTTGTAAGCTTTTTTTATCCTGCCAAAAAGTGTCGGTATATTTCCGTTATTCGTTGTATTATGCCTGGTATCATTTTCTTCGGTAATTAAAGAGAAAAATTCATCCTGGGAGCTATATGTATCTTTAATGAAAAAGCGGTCAAATATTGAACTAATGCTGTCTATATCATTCAAACAAATGCCATAAAAACCATCTGATAGGCTTTTTGTTTTCATAAACCCTCTTATGAGAAAACCAGCCAATAAGTACATAAAATCCCTTTTCTCCCCCTGTTCTCCAGGTCCGTCATTAGGCCTCATCACCATATCTTCTTCTTTGTAGTCGAGGAGGACCCTCGTCTTAAATAATTCAGCCTCTTTAATTAAAAAACTCATTCCGCCTACTACATTTCTTTTAAGAATTTCTGTATTTATGTTATTTTCCCTGCTTTCCAGAGTAAACCAGTCCGAATGAGCCAGGTAAACTATCTCAACATTTTGACTTCTGTTTTTAATGAACCTAGCTAAAGCAGGTACCGCCCCCGCACCTGTTCCCCCTATGAATGAACCAACAAATATCACCCTGTTTAATCTTTCATCACATTTAATATTAAAGTGATCTTCCAAACTTCCTGAAGCCGGCCTTTCTATTTCCTCTTTTATTTTGTTATACATGACAGTGGCGCCAACCGGTGGGTTTCCGGTATACCCTTCATAAATATCAATGTCCAGTTGATTCTCTTCAAATAGATGTCTTAAAAACGGTTCATTGCTAAAAATGGCCCAGAATTTCGATCCCTTTGCAATGTAGGAAGGATTTGGATCGATCCAAAAATTTTCCTCCGGATAGGAGTAGATTGATTTAAACCTCACACAAAGTGAGTCTGGTTTATTGCTTTTTTTATCAGCATCAAAAATGATAAGTTCTCCAGGTGTTTCGCTCTGGTCCAAAGGTTTTAATGGCCTCGGATAAGGCTCATTGAGAAGGCGACATAGATGAAGATACCCAAGAACCGAATGAGTACCATTTCCTCCAACACCGATAATCAATTCAGTCATTATGTCCCCCTTTTTGTGAATGCATTCACTAACTTTTTTTACTTAGAAAAATAGAAAGCTTATATGATATTGTAATGAAAATAACAAAAATTAAAAGCAGGTCAAGAGAATGAACCAAAAGCCACGGCAAATCAGTCCAGCCAAAGAAACTTAATACTTTTGAGACAGCTGGAATTGACTGACCAAAACTTTCACATTTGGTAGCATCAAGAGAAAGCCAGGTCTTTTCTCTGCCTACTAAATAAAAGCCCCACGATAAAACGAGAATTAATATATACCAGAAGAAAAGTGAAATGATAAGCTTTTTCCTTGGGTGTTCTTTGCCTTTTAGTATGTTTAGTTCGGTTTGCTTAAATTTGTAGAATCCCAATAAGATTGCTGTCAAGGCAGTTAAAGTGTAACAGTACCATTTAAAACCCTTTATGATTTCTACATAATCTTTTAAGGTTATTTGTTCACAACCTGGGTAGTCTACCTTGGAGGTAACAATAAAAATAATTGAAACACTAACGATTAAAAGCAGCAGAATTAAAATAAAAATCCATTTTTTCATGTTTGCCCCTCTATCCGATAAATCATTTTTTCCCTGATAAATAAGGAAAGTCAACAAATTTAAAACTTGTATAATAGTAATGGCTTAATTGAAAAATGCACAAATACAGACGAATCTGCACTCTCCTTTTCTGTTCCGCTGCCTTTTCTATCGTCATTTCTGATTAAGGATATTTAACATATTTAAAATATAGTTGTCAAATTTGCTTTTCTTCCAGGTTAAGACATTGTATCCAGGCTATTGGCAGAGAAAAAGGAGTATAAGGCCATTTGCTTTTTACCTTTTTAGCTTTTCCGCTTGGGCTTATTATTTATTCTTGAAAAACTCGGTTTTTGACTATTGTGGAATATAAAAAAATTTCTTGACAAAAATTATTTTTTTTCTTAATTTTTTAATAAAGTTTAATAAAAAATGTGGTATGGCAGTGAGCAAAAAAGGGGAAGGATCAAACAAAAAAAAGATTTCTCTCATTATAAATATCAGTATGGCCAATTTTAAAAGATATGATTATTGTTTTTATTTATCATCAAATAATTTTAGGAGGTCAAAATGCCAGTAACCGTAAGGAAATTATCAGGTGAAACAGAAGATCTACCGATTACACCAGCAGACAGCGGAAAAACAGTCTGGGATTTTTTAAAAGAAAAAATGGGTCTTGATGCCGAAAGAACACAAGTAAAAATTACTGAGGCCGCTGATAGCGAGATAGATATTGCAGATAAAGCAATCACCAATTATGAGGGTAAAAAGCTTTTCATAAAACCTCAGGCTGTAAAATAAAGCTAATCAGCAGGTTCAAACAAAACCTGAAAAACTTTTTTTATAAAAAATTTAGGATATATGATAGAGAATTTATCAGAAAGATATCTCCGGCAATATGGCCTAGTTTATCAAGATAAACTTGCCAATCTCAATATTCTGATAAAAGGCGATAATGAAGTTCTGCCCTTTTTATTATTAAACCTGGCTTTTTGTGGTGCAGGTTCTCTTCAGGGTGGTGTTTATCTTGACGATGTTCCAGATACTGTTCAGGACTATCATCTTCAGAATCCAATACTTTTTAATCCGGCTGATAAAGGAAAACCATTTTTAAAAGCTTTGCGCCGAATCTTCAGAAAAGAACCATATGACGAACGAGATGCTCAGAGCATTTATTTTAAATACAATTTACATCCTTTAGCCCCAGATTTTGATGTCCAGAAATGGCCTGATGATGGGTTTAAACATATTATTCCTGACGTGGTAATTTATCTGCCGACGACTAAAAGTCCTGTCAAAAAAATCTGCGATACAGCTCACGTCTCATTAGTGGGGCAGGTTACTCCGGCTGGCTTTTATGTTGGAAATGAAATAATCAATATTGAAAATATTGAAACCTTTGAGCCAAACATATTGACGCAAAGCCTGGCCTCTCTTTGCGGATCCATTCTGTGTCAGGAAGTAATCAGATTGACTAATTGTATAAGAGAATATTTTATACTTGACCAGTCCATGGAAATTCTCTGCCGCATAAAATCTGAAACTCTTAGAGATTGGAAAAAAACACCCGAAGCCCCATTACCTTTTGAAGCCAGATTCAGGTTAGGTGAAGAACTTATAAATACCAGGATAGTCAGTTATAATAAAGATGACGATGAGGTTCTGGTCTCTCTGGTTCTTCCAAAAAACTCCTTAACCACGAGATTAATCACAGATTCGATAGAAATAGTTGAAGAGCCGTTGAGAAAAACCGGCGGTCTAAGAGACCCTCTATTTTTTTCTTTTGTGGAAGGAGAAAAATTAGACACTAACACCCATTCCGTTATAATTAATGAGGAAGTTAAAATTCCCACTCGGCTTGATTCCCTTAAGGCCCTTGTTTTAGGGGTGGGCGGAATAGGAACCTGGTTATGCGCACTACTTGCTATTTCTCCGATAAAAAACTTGCAGCTTGCTCTAATTGATCACGATGCCAGAGTGGAAGAGCATAATTTAAACAGACAAATTTTATACACCATACACGATATAGGAAAATCAAAAGCAGAAGCCGCTTCCGACTCCCTCAAAAGACTAAATAGTCAGGTGGATATACATCCTTATCAATTTGAATTCCAGCAGATTATTTTAAAATATCTGGAAAAAAACGCCACAGAGGAATATCAGCTCATTAGTAAGGATTTACTCAGGGAAAAATCAGATATTGAAGATAAGCTCAATGCTATGCTGGCTAAGGATTTTATTGAGGCTCAGGTTGTTCTATCGTGTCCAGATAATTTTTTTACCAGATTGATTATTAACGCAGCCTGTTTTTTAATGAAAAAAGTAATGATAAACGCTGGGATAGGAGAAGGCTTTTTTGGGTCCGTAGATTACTATGAGCCACAAGATAACGATGCCTGCCTGATTCAGCGGTATGGGAAAAACACCATGATGAAAGTGGAGAGACAACAATGTGGTGGAAGCCTCCCCATACCTTCTATCGTAACGACCAACTCGTTCGTAGCAAGTGTCCAAAGTATACTGGCCTTGCTAAAAGCATCTGGCATAAAGCCAAAAGTTAATTTGATCAATTATGACGGGAAAAATTTCAGGTTTAATGCTATAAAATTTCCAAAAATAGAAGGAGAAAATATAGAATCAGTTACCAATAAATTACTTAGTGAGCTTGATTAATTACAAGATGGGGGCTGAACATGCCTGTACAGGTAGGGGAATTTAGAAGAGCGAACGATAGGTTCATAAATTTAAGAATAGTCAGCCAAAACAGATGGGGAGAAATAACTGCTATAGAGGGAAGTATGCAGGGGATATTGGGAGGTAGAAATCCTGCTATTGCTAACCGGCCTCAAAGATATCATTTTTATATTAATGTAAATAATATAAAAACAAATCAAATTCCCGAAGTTTGGATACTTGATCCCCCAGAAGAAAATATCCTTCATGTAAATATCTGGCCTCCGGCAAGGTGCATTGATCTGAACCGAGATTTGCCTCATGTTTGTTGGGGAGGAAACATTAGGCTATGGGCGCAAATGGAAGTTCATCAGCGCCAATTACTGGCCTTATTAGAAATGCTAAGAACCGTTTTAAATACACAAGATTTTGGAAGTCCTGCAAGATAATTAACCCTATAATGATATCAACATCTTCAGAACAAATTCAAAGAGAGAGAAACCCTATTCCTTATTTTTTATTAAGGGGGCACTATGACTTGCAAAATTTACAAGAACTCATGGGATAATTTAATTGCTTTTCTTAGAGATAAAGATACAGAAAAAGGTGGCGTCGGTTTAGGATACAGAACTGATGATAGCAATATAATAATCGGATTCTGTATTTTTCATCAACTACATCATTCTTCCACCTTTTGTGATTTCAACCCAGATGATATGGCCATTGCCGTTGATTTAATGAATGAACTAAAAAATAGTTATCAACTTAATTTTCCCTTAGGCGTACAAGCCTGGGTTCATACTCATCCAAATTTAGGAATTTTTTTATCAGGAACAGATAAAAACACATTTGCCGCACTATTAGCTCTAGATAACAGATTTATGGCTATAGTAATAGACGCCTATAACAAAAAAGAAGCCACATATGGAGTTTATTCTAACATTAATGAAGTAATAACTCCATCTTTTATTAATGCCTGTAACCTTGAGAAACTGGCAGAATTCTGGGAAGAATTCAGTCAGCTTCTCTTTCAAAAATTATCTCAGCGGCAAAGGCCATTAGAATATATAACTCCGGCTAATGTTTTTTCAGAACAACCCGTCATTATTGAAATAAACGATGAGAATGACCAATATAATTTATTAGAATCATTTCATAAAGAGGTAATAAAAAAAAATAGAAAAAAAGTAGCCCTAAAAAAAGTGCGCGGAGAGGCGTTTAATTATTCTACAGGGGATGAAACATTTCTTCTTAAAGGTTCAAAAGCCACATACTTTGATACTGTTGAGTCCAGAGATACCTATTTTAAGCTTGCCTTGCCCGCAGCGGATATTTTGTGGGAGGGTTCAAGCTTACCATCGCTGCTCAGAATACCACTCATAAAAGCCTTAGATGGGGAATTTACCGGGTATGAGAGTGGCATAAGGTCTGGCCTGATGTTCAGTGAAGACAGCGAAAAGATTTATAGGTTAAAAGGCTGCGGCCAGAATAATCTTGGATTTGTAAAACAAGAAAAAGAATATGTAGATAAAAAACCATATTATGAAATAAGGGGGTGCCAGTTTAGAAGCACCTGTCTTCGAGAACAAATAACCACCGCCCTTTTGGATAAGGTTTTGCCCAAAAAGAATATATTAGTTGGAAATAAACCCCTTGGCTGGTGGGCATATTACGATTTTGTGCCTATTAATGCCTATTGCGGATTGTTTGAAACTCTGGGAGATTTAAGGCTAAAAGGAGACGTCCTGTTTTCTCTGGAATCTAAACTGCCCTATTTTTTTAAGAACAGGGAATTTGAACTTAATAAGGCTATTGATTATTTATCTGGGGTTGAGTCCTCTGAAGATTTAAAGAAAGAAAGCTTTAAGCTCACTGTAGCATTAGAAAATAGTGATTTTATCAGTTTTGCTACTTCAAATAACACAGAAATTAAAGATGGAATTTTTAAAGAATTAATTAAATTTGCCTCTCAAATCAGAGAACCCATCGACCTTGTCAGCCTCTATTGGAAGCTTGGAGCCCAGGCCGGATATATTAAAAAGCATCTTGAGGAAATAGACCTTGTTTGGGGATCATTTCTGGACCCGAGAGAAACTCATCATTGCAATGCTCATTGCGATAACCTCATATTAAATATCAATAATAGTAACTTTTTAGACCTTTCTCCTGTTGATTTTGACCTGTCATTTTCTCGCGAAAATTTTATCCAGCTTGAGAGTCTTAAGAATGACTATTGCTTTGATAACCTGCTCAAGATGGAAAATGAAATGCTTAAAGCTGATATAACTAACTTTTCTGAGGAAAGCCAAGGGCTTACTCGATCGGCTAAATTAGAAAAGCCATACCATGAAGCCAGAAAACTATTGAGAAATGTTATGCTTAAAGGTTATCAAGCTGGCTATTCAGCAAACATTTTTGAAAAATTAACTCCCGGCGAATTATTTTTCATTTTACAATGTCTCCTTTTTTAGGATTTATTCTATCTATTCATGTCTCTGACCAGCTTAATAATTTTTACTCATCAAAAAGACTTCCATATGCCAGACCAAGGCCTAGGTCACAAAATCAAGTTATCACCCTTATATTTATATAAATTTAAGCTATAAGCTGAGTGAACTGGAATAGACACCATTTTTTAGCTCCAAAAACGTTTTGCTTATAGGTATTTGTTTTTCGCATGATTACCTCCCCCAAGAAAAATCCCTTTATCGCTCAGCATTTTAGTTTTATTAAAGAACAACTCGTTTGCAGTTCAAAGAATGGGTTTATATAATTAAATAAAAATAAGTGGAGGCAAAATGGGCGCACCCAAAAAGTTATATTTTAAATGGAAAGATTCTGAAAAAAAAGAATGGGAATTCGTTTGCTCCATTAGCAAACGCCAGATTCAGGAAGCAAAGAAAAAAATAGGTATTTATGACAAGAGAAAGATGGACTTTTTGGTTAAAAAATTATCCGCCTATTCCAGGAAAATTGCCAGGAAATATCCAGACATCGGGATTGAAATAGTGAGATCTAACAAGCTGGACATCATAAATGAGGGGGTATCACCGGAAGAAGCAGAGGCAGTACTGAATGAAATAATAGATTACATACCCAAGATAAAACTGGAATATTATTTAAAAAAGAAGTATCTGGTGG
>Ga0272448_1001690_pt1 | contig 29073 bp, 21 predicted proteins | sample YNPCB0191_FD_202220 | JGI IMG/M metagenome (GOLD analysis project Ga0272448, IMG submission 202220) | Hot spring sediment microbial communities from Yellowstone National Park, WY, United States - YNP-CB-019-1 | ecosystem: Environmental > Aquatic > Thermal springs > Hot (42-90C) > Sediment...
TTTTCCCGGCGGAAGGTTAAATTTTCGTAACGTTTAGCCGAATGGAACGACCTGCTTGTCAGGTCCGATGGCCCTGGAGGAACCTGCCTTGGATCGCCCCTGGACGGGCACGACCAGCGTGCCCCTCCATTCGACCAAAAAGGGAAGGTCCGGCGGGCAGGGAGGCGGCCGGGGCGGGCGCCAGTCGTTTACGCAACTCGTCAATCACCCGCGTCTTAATCTGGATCACCGCTCCGCTCGTTGCCAAAGCGATGGCCAGCAGCAACACAACGTTCCAGACCAACCGACGCCAACCTCGGCCCACCGCATCGCCAATGTAACTGCGCTTGTTATTCAGGAGGAAGAAAATCACATAGGCGATCGGCAGCAGGGCGAAGCATATCCCAGAGGCCAACACGGGGAACCAAAACGGCAGCTTCGTTACCACGCCCAAAATGCCGATGGAAGGCGTTAGGGCAAACAGCCGGAACCGGGCCTTTGTGTACGGCAGGCCGAGCATCTCGCACATCGTAAATCCGCATACGACCATGTGGGCCGAGATGGCGCTACAGGGCATAGCAATCAGTCCCAGGTTGAAAATGAGCCGGCCCCAGTACCCGCCCAAAACGTCGGTAAACGATTGCGCAGCGGCCACCGGCTGGATGGTTTCTCGGAGTACGTCTTGGCCCGTATAAACCCCGGTTACCGTCATGCCCAGCATAATGAGCGAGGTAACCAGGGTAAACGGCACGAACATCGACATGGCCAAGTCCCACCGGGCCAATGTCTTGTGGGCCGGGCCCCATCCCTTGGCCAGCAAACTGTAGGGATAAAGAAAGGTCATATTGATTCCCACGGCCGCTCCCAACATGCCCAGCACCAGGGTTACATGTTTGGGATTCTCCGCCTGCGGGATGCCGTACCAGCCGATAAACCCCTTGACCAGCTCCCCCCACTGGATTTTTGTTACGTTTCCCAGCACCACCACGGCAAACAGCAGGATCATCAGACCGATCACGCTCCGCAAAAACCATTCATAGAGCTTGATACCCCGTGGGCTGCTGCCGTAGCTCCAGACCACCAGCACGTTGATCGACAGGATCAGCAGCCCGATGAACCAGCTCAGATGGACCCCGGTGGAAGTGAACAGGGTAAATTGTCGTTGGGCCTTGGGGGCTGCCTCGGCCCATTGCTGTTCTGTTCGATTGGTTAGGATATAGGCTTCCGGATAGGCAAGTTGCGGACGGAACAGTTCGGCGCTGGCCGGATCGATTCGGGTGTGATAGACCACCTCCTGACCTTCCGCAATTTCCAGGAATTCCGCTTGGGAGGCTACTGCGGCCATATTGCCCAAATCCCGGACTGCTGCCGCCGCTAGTCCATACTGCGGAAAATGCCAGATGACCGAAGCCACGATCGTCCCCAACGCCCAGAGGAAGGCCAGCACTCGGCTCAGTTCTCGGCCCACGGCTCGATACGGGCGTTCCCCGGTGGTCAAAACGACATTTCCCAGGGCGGCCAACATGCAAATTCCCAGGAACATGGCCAACGGCTGCACCCACAGCAGTTTGTAGCCAAACGACGCCCCCGCCACCACCGAGGCGGTAGCGCTGCCGGCGCCCAAGGTCATGGCACTTTGCAGCAAGCCCGGTCCGGTCCGCTTGAGATACCCCATAGCCCGCCGGAAAAAGGGCTGGTTCTGGAGGGCTTGCAGCTCGGCCGCTTCCCGCTCTAAAGCGGCTGGATCCCAGCGCTTGGTCATCGGGAGGCCCGGGTCGGCCTCCGGTTGTTCTGCTTCCGGTTGTACCGTGGTTCGCAATGCGGGGGATTCCGACATCCGAAGGGTCCTTTCTTCTAAGGCACGAGGAATGGGAGGGGAAGGCAGGTCTAATTTTTCTGCTGGGCTTCCCATTTTTCTTCGGCGTGGGCCTTTCGGCTGTACAGGGGAAGCAATTTCCACAGGTCGTCCCGATAGCCCTGGAGGTAGCGACGGGCGGCCAGCCGAGCCACCTGACCGGCCCGCGGCGCCCAATACTCCGGAGGCGTAAGCCGAAGTTTCTCTGGCACATGCGCGGCATATTTTTGCAGCATCGGCCCGGCAAGCCAAGTGCCCGGCTCTAAACTTTCTAGGCACTCTCGCAGCGGCACGACCTTCCAATCGGCCAACGGCGACGGCCAACCAGCAACATCCCGACGAAAGACAGCAACGGCGGCGTCTCCCCGCTGGGCGTCGATGGCCACTGCCACCGGATCCATTTCTACTGGCACGCCCGCAGCAATCGCCTCCAATGTGTTGACGCCGATCAGGGCGGCCCGCACAGAATAGGCAAAGGTTTTGGCCACGCTCAGCCCCACCCGCAGTCCGGTAAAAGAACCCGGCCCGATCGACACCGCCACCACTTCCACCTGCTCAGGCCGCCATCCGACTTGGTCCAACAGGCGTGCTAAGCCGGGAACCAAACTGGCCGCACTCCGTTGACCTTCCGGAAGTTGCCATTCCGCCAAAAGCCCATCGTCCTGCCAAGCAGCTACTGTACCCAGCGGTTCCGTAGTTTCTAGGGCTAAGACACGCATAAATTTTTGGGGCAAATATTTTCGCACCAAGAACGAAACGATAGAAATGGAAATATCATTCTAAAAGAGGTATATAATCCCTCCTTTGGTTTATCAACGGGTACTCCCTTTAGGGAGTCGGTTGCGTCGCAATGTCTGAGCCACAATAGGTAGAGGGCCGAAACGGATGCAGCGCAAGCAGTGGTGGTTCCCAGGCCACAACGCAACTTGCCCCCTTTCGGGGGGTTTGCTAAACTGGACAGACTAAGAAATAAGGGGCACTTTAGCCAAAAATAATTGCTCAGGTTTCTAGAACGGCCTTTCTATACTACTTTCGGGTTATATTTATGCCAACATTATGAGCAGTTATCATCCATACCTCCCTAGTTTAAGGGGTTCCCCCTCCGAAACCAATCGAGGAACAAGGGCTAAAAAACGGCAACGAGAGTATTTATAAGTAGTTAAGTATCAGGAGAAAACTCCCCATTTAGGAAATTTCTGGACTCCCTGGGCAGGGGATACTTGCGCCAAATCGCCCCTCGCCATGGTTTTGGGGAGTAGGATTTCCAAGTTTTTACCCGATTTTTCAGAAGGTGTTTGCCTCCCTTCAAGCCTACAGATACCTTCGTACTTGACCCTGGGTTAAATCCACAATAGACTGTCAAAGAGTCTGTTGTTATCCGGGCAAGGGGTGCTGGATAGACTCTCCGCAGTCGCTTCGGACGGAAGGTGCCTCGGCGTGAAAGCGGCCGTTATCAGCGACATCCATAGTAATCTGGAAAGTTTAGAGAAAATCCTAGCCGACATCAAAGCCCAAGAGGTTTCCGATATTATCTGCTTGGGCGACATTGTCGGCTATGGTCCTAATCCTCGAGAATGCATCGACTTGGTCATGTCCTGCAAGGTCTGCCTGTTGGGCAATCACGACCAAGGTGCCTTGTTCGATCCGGAAGGTTTTAATACGGGGGCGGAGCGGGCCATCTATTGGACCCGCTCCCAACTGGAAAACAGCCATGGCGATCCTCGCCAGGCCCATCGCCGCTGGGACTTCTTGGGCGAGCTGCCCCGGCAATATCAAGAGGGGGATTTTCTGTTTGTGCACGGCTCGGCCCGAAATCCGTTGAACGAATATGTCTTTCCCGAGGATATTTACAACCGCCGCAAAATGGAAAAAATCTTCGCCCTCGTGCCCAAATATGCTTTTCAGGGGCATACTCATGTCCCGGGCGTTTTTACCGAAGACCTTCGTTTCCTCAGCCCGGAGGACATTAACTACGAATATCGCCTGGGCGAGCAAAAACTGATGATCAATGTCGGCTCGGTCGGCCAACCCCGCGACGGCGATCCCAGGGCTTGTTATGTCATTATCGATGGAGATACGATCCGCTTCCGCCGGGTGGAATATCCTTTGGAACAAACCATCCAGAAAATCTATGCCATCCCCGAACTGGATAATTTTCTGGGCGACCGATTGCGCGAAGGCCGCTGAACGGCTTTTCTTTCCCACGCTCTGAAGACTCTTTCTTGCCGCGTAAAGTAAAATATCTACGGCGGTTTTCCCCTAGCTAGCTTGACTGTATCTACCGGAAGTCATTACCACAATCTGTTGGGTTTGAGCCGATTCTTACCCCCTACAGGTTGTGGGGGCTTGGCCGGGTAGATACAGTCAAACTAGAAAAAGTCGTTTTCGTAAACAATCCCGCCGTCCCGTTTCTGGATGGGGCAGCGAGTACTAAAGGAAGCGATGCCGATGTCAGTTCTGCCGCCGGGCCAATGCCGAAAATGGAAAGTCCTTTTTCTTTGCACAGGCAATTCCTGTCGAAGTCAAATGGCCGAGGGATGGGCCAAAGCCCTGAAATCGGATCAGATCGAAGCCTATTCGGCTGGGGTGGCTGCCTATGGACTGAATCCTGATGCCGTTCGGGTCATGGCCGAGGTGGGCGTGGATATATCTGGCCAAAGGTCCAAACACGTCCAAGAACTGGCCCCCATCGAGTTCGATTATGTCATCACCCTTTGCGACCATGCCCAGGAGCATTGTCCGGTGTTTCCGGGCCGGGCCATGCGGATGCATGTCGGGTTTGATGATCCGCCTCGACTGGCCGCTTCCGCCTCCACAGAAGCCGAACGGCTGGCCCCTTATCGCCGTGTGCGGGATGAAATCCGATCCTTCATCGAACAGTTGCCCGAGATTCTCCAGCAGGCTGACCGTGCCGGTCCGTAAGATGGCGCCGCTTTTTTAGCCCATCGCCAGGAGAAGGTAAGCTGCGGGTTTTCTGGTAGAGACAAACACGGAGGATAGCGCCGGTTATTTTGGCCCGTCGGCAGGGCGGCCTGGGCGATACCGGTAGTAAGCCGCACAGGCGCCCTCGGCCGACACCATCGGCGCTCCCCGAGGATGTTCCGGCGTACACTGCCGGGCAAACAGGGGGCATTCATACGGCCTTTTCAAGCCCTGAAGCACCTGGCCGGCAATACATTCTGTGGGTTCTTCGGCCGAAATCCTCTCCAAGCCAAACCGCCGGACCGCATCAAACTGGGCGTATGCTGGCCGAAGTTCCAGTCCGCTGGCCGGGATCACTCCCATGCCGCGCCATTTTCGGTCGGCCAGTTGGAAGACCTCTTCGATCTGCCGTTGGGCCAACAGGTTCCCCTTCGCTCGGACCGATCGGGCGTAGGCGTTTTCCACTTCATGCCGCCCCTGTTCCAACTGACGCACACAACAAAAAATCCCGCGCAGGATATCGACGGGCTCAAATCCGGTCACCACGATCGGCTTCCGGTATTTTGTCGCTATCCTTCGATAGCCTTCCAGGCCCATGACAGTGCAAACATGCCCGGCTGCTAAAAATCCGTCCACTTTAGAGCCAGGGGCCTGAAGCACGGCTTCCATAGCCGGCGGCACGAGCACATGCGCCGCCAAAACCGAAAAGTTCCGAAGCCCCCATTGCTTGGCCAATCGGACCGCCATCGCATTGGCCGGCGCTGTGGTCTCAAACCCAATGGCAAAAAAAACCACCTCCCGATCCGGTTCCTTCTGCGCCAGCCGCACCGCATCCAACGGGGAATACACCACCCGCACATCGCCCCCTTCCGATTTGACCGTCAACAGGTCCTTCTGCGTCCCAGGCACCCGAAGCATATCCCCAAAAGAGCATAAGATCACCCCTGGCTGACCGGCCAACCAAATCGCCCGATCTACAATCTCCACCGGCGTAACACACACCGGGCACCCTGGCCCATGAATTAACGTGATCTCTACCGGCAGCAACGTATCCAGCGAAAATCGCATGATGGCATGGGTTTGGCCCCCGCAAATTTCCATAATCTGCCACGGCCGAGAGACCAAACGCCTCATCTGCTCGGCCAATTGCCGCACCACCTGCGGATTCCGATATTCATCCACGTATTTCATGGGCATGAAGCGACCAAGAAGGACCATCGGCTGCTGGGGGGCAGAAGCGGCTGGTGTTTGAGCGTTCCGAGGAAGGATTTTATCCCTCTGGACCAGAAATGCTCTGCTGGGGCAGAGGGGAACTCGGAGGGGGTTCGTTCATCGGCTCAGTCGCCTCCGACTCGGCCAGCGATTCCATTTGGGCCAGCATAGAAAAAATTTCCCCGGCTTCGGTTTCGTCAATGACACTGATGGCAAAGCCGACATGGACCAATACGTATTGGCCCGGCTGCGCTTCGGGCGTATAAGCCAAGCAGACCTCTTTGACCACGCCGCCGAAGTCCGCCTTGCCCATCGGCAGATCGTCTTTCTGATACACTTCCACCAATTGACCTGGAATGCCTAAACACATTGCCGCCGCCTCTGAAGAAAAACAAACCCCTCGGTGAATTATATCCCCTAGCAACAACCGCTGGAGGGTTTATCGGTCGAAGATTTTCCAGGCTGGCGGATACTCTCTCCAGGTTTCTGCACATCCCCAAAGAAAACTCCACCCTCAGGGATGGGTTGCCCTGTCTTTTGGACCTGCCGAGGTCGGCATTGCTCGCTCCGTTGCTTCTTCCCTCTGGAAAAACAACCCGGCACAGAACACCCAGGGCCTCCCATTTGTTTGATTGGAGGATTTAATTTGTCCAAAACTCCCATATTTTTTATTTTACCCAAACATTGCATTTCGTCTTGACTCAGGAAAAACATCTGCCAAAATGCTTTGTTTTTATGTTTGTCCAAATCCTGGAGGGCCCGCTTATGAGGGTAAAAAATGCATACTTCGGAGGGAAAACGAAGGAATTATGGGCCACGCCAGGCTCAGAGGCAAGACGGCCTTGTACCCTCCCCCTGTCGATTCACCGCCGCCTGGAATCGAAAATCCTGAGGAAAAAAACTCCGGCAGACTTGCTTGCTCCGGTAGGCCCAGGGCTTGCGCAGACGCCCCCAATCAGGAAAAAAGGGGCTAGAAGGCGGTTTGGGCCGACCGGGATAGGGTTGCTTCTGATGGGGCTGTTGGCCGGTTGTGCCTCTTGGACTCATACGGATCGGGGGGCCTTGGCCGGCGGACTGTTAGGGGCCGGTACCGGCGCCCTGATCGGCAGCAGTTCCGGACATGCCGGTGCTGGGGCTGCTCTGGGGGCAGGTCTGGGCACCCTGGCCGGGACCTTGTTTGGCTCCGAGTTGGACGAGGTGGAGGCCAAAAATCAGGCCATGATCGCCCAGCAATTAGGCCGACCTGTTGGCCCAGGCGCTGTCGGTATGGAAGACGTGGTGGCCATGACTCAGGCGGGCGTGGCCGAGGAATTGATCGTCAACCATATTCGGGCCAACGGGGTGAGTCGGCCATTGACAACCAATGATCTGATTCTGCTTCAACAACAGGGCATCAGTCCCCGGGTGATTGCGGCCATGCAGGAGGCCGGCCAAGCCCGGCCCCCGGCCCAAGCGGTTCACGTCGTTCCTGCGCCTCCGCCGGCTGCTGTACCGGTGATCGTGGAGGAATACCACTACGGTCCCTGGGGCCCGCCCCATTGGTGGTGGCATTACCCCTACTGCTCCCCGCCTCGGAGCCGATTCAGTTGGGGGATTGCCATCGGCCATTGAACGAAAAAGCCGCTCCCCATCTCCATAAGGACCTAAAAACCTACGACTTCTCCCCCGATTCTCCTGGAGATTTTCCCGGGGGGACTTCCCGTAGGGGAGGGCGGGTCCGCTCTTCAATTTCCGTTACGGAGTAACCCACACACCAGGCAGGCATTATGCCCGCCGAAGCCGAAACTGTTTTTGAGAGCCACCGCGATTTTCCGTTGTCGTGGCTGATTGGGGGTGTAGTCCAGATCGCATTGGGGATCGGGAAATTCATAATTGATCGTGGGTGGGATGACGCCATGGACCAGAGTGAGCACCGTAACGACCATTTCGACGCCGCCGCTTGCGCCGAGCAGATGGCCCAGTTGGCTTTTGGTGCTGGAAATACTTAGCCGTCGAGCATGTTCGCCGAAGACATTTTTGATGGCCACCGTTTCGGCGATGTCTCCCAAGGGGGTGCTGGTGCCGTGGGCGTTGACGTAATCGACCTGGGAAGGATCGATCTGGGCGTCTCGCAAAGCGCTTTGCATGGCGTGGGTGGCCCCAAAGCCTTGGGGGTCAGGCTGGGTAATATGGCTTGCGTCGGCCGTGGCCCCGTAGCCAAGCAGTTCCGCATAAATGCGGGCCCCGCGTTTTTTCGCGTGTTCGAGTTCTTCCAACACGAGGATGCCTGCGCCTTCGGCCATGACGAAGCCATCCCTTTCCCGATCGAACGGTCGGCTGGCGCGGGCCGGATCGTCATTGCGTTCCGATAGAGCGCGCATGGCGCTGAAACCGCTGATGCCCATCGGGGTAACGGCGGCTTCGCTGCCGCCGGTGATCATGACATCGGCGTCATCGTGTTGGATGGTTTTGAAGGCCTCGCCAATGGCGTTGGTGGCGCTGGCGCAGGCAGTGGCGACGGCGGTATTCGGACCGCGCAGACCAAACTGAATGGAAAGTTGACCGGCGGCCGCATTGACCATCAACTTGGGAATCGTAAAGGCGGAGACTTTTTCCGGTCCTTTTTCCAGCAGTCGGGTGTGCTGCACTTCGATTTCTCGGATACCGCCGATGCCGGAACCGATGATCACGCCGCACCGGAAGGGGTCTTCTTTGGAGAAATCCAGACCGGCATCCCGTACTGCATCGATGCCGGCGACCACGGCAAACTGGGTGAAGCGATCTAGGCGTTTTTCTTCTTTGGGTTCGATGTAGCCATTGGTAGAAAAGTCCACGACCTCCCCGCCGATACGAACCCGGAACCGAGAGGCGTCCATGAGTCGCAACGGGGCAATACCGCTTTCACACCGAAGAAGACGGTCCCAAAGTTCCGCCGCCTTACAGCCCAGGGCAGTAACCACCCCGAGTCCCGTAATGACCACCCGCCGTTTCATCATCCAGCAACCCTTTAAGATCGGATCGGGCAAAAATCCTATTCCTCTTGGCCTTTTGCACTGATTGCTTTTTCAATATGATCAATGGCCTGCCCGACCGTCTGAATCTTCTCAGCGGCGTCTTCGGGGATATTGATGTCGAACTCCTCTTCCAACTCCATGACCAATTCCACCGTATCCAAAGAATCGGCGCCCAGATCGTTCACAAACGACGTATCCCGGGTAATCCGGTCTTTGCTCACACCCAGTTGTTCCGCCACAATCTCAATGACGCGTTCTTCTACCGAAGCCACCTTTTTGTCCTCCTCAAAACATAACCTTCTTCGTTCAGAGAACGAACCTTCTTCATCCTTAGGAAAACCGTTGGTCCAACAGGAACACTTTAGCCGAAGGAAGGAACTCCCCTCTCCCTAGGCGGGAGAGGCCGGCTCCAGAGCGAAGCGCCGCCGGCTGAGGGGATATGGAGGCAGATCGCCGCCTTTTTATACCCCCTCAGCCTAACCCTCTCGACGGCCAGGGGAGAAGGAAGGAACCCCACCATTCGGCTAAAGTATTACCCTAATTTGTCTAATTTATGGAAAATTCCCGCAAAAGGCCCACTTCCTTCTGTGGGTTCCATGGTTCCGTATTTTCCAGGTATAACTACTTTTTTGAAGAATGTCTATATGGAAGTTGGTTCTCGGGTCCCGGCCTCAGCGAATCGGGATTCCCGAGATTTGGTTAAAAACCGCCAGGGAATCAGCCGGATACATTATGGCAACTTACCGACCGATCAATCCGTTTCAGCAGACCGCGTAAGACTCGTCCCGGCCCTACTTCATAAAACTCCGTAAACCTCTGGGAAATTAAATACCGCATGGACTCTTCCCATAACACCGGATGCACCACCTGCCGAATCAACAGTTGACGGATTTCTTCCGGATTCTCATGGGGTCGTGCGTCCACATTGGAGATGACTGGTATTCGCGGCCGACGCAGCGTTACCTGCGTCAGGACCTCCTGGAGCCGTTGGTCCGCCGGATGCATAATCTGCGTATGAAAGGCCCCGGCAACGGCCAACGGCACCACTTTCATCGCCCCCATAGCCAAAGCCATTTCGGCAACCCGTTCACAAGCCGCATTCGTCCCGGAAACCACAATCGTATCCGGCGCCAAAAGATTGGCAATTTCTAAGATGTCGTCTTGGCGGGCTTTCATGCAGAGGGCTTCCACCTGGACCCGTTCCAGGCCCAAGATGGTCACCATGCCGCTAGGCGTGCGATCGGAGGCCTCTTGCATGGCCGCCCCACGCTGCTGGACCACCATCAAACCATCCTCAAACTCCATCACCCCCGCAAAAACCATCGCCGTGTATTCGCCCAGACTCAACCCCGCAGCGGCTTCGCAGGACAAGACCACCTCGGGTGACTCCGCCCGCAACGCTTCTAATGCCGCCAAACTGGTTACAAAAATCGCCGGCTGGCTACAAACAGTCGAATCCAGTTGCTCGGCCGGGCCTTCAAAACACAACTTGGCCAAATCATACCCCAGCAACTGGCTGGCCCGATCATACAGACGCCGAGCGGCTGGCACCGTCTCCGCCAGTCGCTTGCCCATCCCCACCATCTGGGCTCCTTGCCCAGGAAACAAAAAAGCGATGCGACTCAAGGCTTGGCAACAGTCTTCTTTTTCTTCTTAACAGGTTCATCCACCTTCCGTCCCATGTAGTGGCCACACTTCGGACAAACTACATGGGGCATCACCGCAGTGGCACACTGGGGGCAATAGGTGTATTGTTTGGCTTTCAACGCATCATGAGCCCGACGTGTCCTCGTCCGGGCGTTGGATTGTCGCCTTTTAGGAACTGCCATAACCGGTTCCCTAGTCGTACAAGACCGATCTGTTCCAGAATCCTCTCCCCCACAGCCCCTAACAAAAGGCTGAGAAAACGGGGAAGAACTGCTTATCCTAGAACCCCCCCGCAAGTATGTCAAGCGGCCCTATTCATTTTTCGGCCCCGATTCCCATAGCAGGCGGGGTCTGCCAAGCGGTTCTCTCCAATCCAAGGGCCTGAATGCCACTAAAAGGTGGGTCAAGGCAGTCTAAAGGTAGGAAAACCCTGCACGGACATCTTTCGGGAACCTCAAGATACCCCACCACAAGTGGGAGAATCGCCCCCAAATGTCCCGCCCTCTAACGGACAGAGCGCCAAGGAGAACCCAAATTCCGATTCACATGCGGTTTGACGGTCAGATAGGACCGCACCTTTTTGGCCCCTGCCTGATAGGCATTGGAGATCGCCGAATACACGGCATCCAAGTCCGGGACCTCGCCTCGGAGGATGACCACGCCATCGGCCACTTGGACGGCCACAGTCCATCCAGGAACCAACGGACTCCAGATCAATTCTCGTTCCACATCTTCTTTAAGAAGCCAATCCGGCTTCTGCACTATGCCCGGCTGGACCTGCAAGAGATTTCGGACGGCTTTGACTCCTTCGACGCCGGCGGCGGTCCGTTCCACACGCTTTTTGCTAAACTCCGATTCCACAACCCCTCGCAAGGTAACCACCCCATCGGCGGCTCCAACCGAAATCCGATAAGGGAAAGTGTATGGGTTATGTCGGAGAGTAAGCTGGACGGCCTCGGCCAAGAGTTCATCGGCGCTCTTGTTGAAGCCCGAAGGAGAAAAAACAGTCCGAATAGGACCTGGCACCGTCTGCTGGGGGGATGGGGAAGAGGATTCTGCCCATAGAACCCCAGGACCTACCAGAGTCCCCCACACCATAGCCGTCCACACTGCGACCCAAATGGACTTGTTCATCGTACGCCTCCTTCATGACGCCTTTTGGAAAGCTCTGAAGAGATTTCCGCCGTCTTGTTCGGAAAACCTGTCCATCCGGCCCAATTACGGTCCGTAGAACAACCGCCTTCCAGCCTCCGATCCCACGCACAGTCTCCAAAACGTAGGTTTTCCGCAGCCGGAAGCTTAAGGATTACCTCTGGGGGCTAAGTTCGATGTTTCTTTAGGACGGATATATGGGGCCTTAAACAACCTCCCTGACCATCTCTGCCGCCTCATCCGAAAGATTGCCCCCCATTTTGCAGAAATGTATCTTCGGGTTAATAACTTAATAACCAGGTGCAATCTCAGCGGAACTCTCCGATTTTCAAGACTCCTGTTGGTCGGCCTGTTTCCTCAGCTCTCCGAACGTCAACAAAAAGGTTCCCCTGCGATTCGAGAAGCTTCACCTGTTATTAGGTTAAGGTATCAGATTTCTTCAAAATTGCAATAATAGGAGACAGAGAAAAAATACACAATTTATTAGGGTTACGCAAACAGGGGGAAAATCTATGAAAGGCATCCGGCCTAAACCCCAAAATCCCAACGAAATCCCCCCAATGGATCAAACTCCGATGAAAAAACGAAAAGCCTCCCTTGGGGGACCCGTAGAATTGCATTCGAGACGGGGACGTATTCCAGGGGCAACTCCAGCCACGCCCCGGCTGAAGGTCTCCTCTCTAAACCAAACTTTCGGGGGGATAGCGATCCAAGCTCGACTTTGGCCAATTTTTCTAACTCTTTGTGTAACACTTTAGCCGAATGGAGGGGGCGATGTCTCACTGCCTGCGTAAGCAGCGGTCCAGGTTCCTTGTGCCGCCGAAATTCCTCACCTGGCTTCGCTTTACTCTGGAGCCGGCCTCTCGACGGTCAGGGGAGAGGCGGAATACTGGGTTCGCGCTTGCGCGGGAATGACAATAAAACTGTCTCCGCTGCCAGGGGAAGGCAAGTTGTTTCATTCGGCTAAAGTGTTACCTAAGTCTTTGTATTTTCGAGACTTACACACTGAATCTCATTTGTTGATGCAATTTCGCAAGTCCAAGATTTACAAACAGTTACGACTTCGCCCCCCGGAGCGTCCCCTAAAATAGCAAAAGTCGAGCCAAGGAAACCTCCCTACCTCCAGGAAAGCTCGAAAACCTGGTAAAAAATAAGGACTTCCTTTCCCTTCTCTCCTTCTCAAACCTTAAGGAGACGGACCATGGTATTTTGGGGATGGCGTTTCCATCGGACCTGGTGGGTGTTTCTGGCAGGGATCGGCTGGAGCGGGCTTTGGGGGCCCCCTGTTGCCTGGGCGGAATTGAAACCGGAGGAAATTGGCCTGATCGCCATGTCCCAAAGCGCGGAAGGCCAAAAGTTGGCCCAACATTATGCCCAACGCCGAGGTATCCCCCAAGAGCATATCTTTCTCCTCCAAGGGAAACCCGGCGACGAGATGAGCCGAAAGGACTGGGAAGAGCGCGTCCGGCCAGCCCTTCGGTCCTGGCTTCAGGTGGAAGGGCGGCAAGAAAAGATTCGGTGTCTCGTAACCTGTTGGGATGTGCCGCTGCGGATCGGGCGGCGTGATCCGGCAAGCCCTGAGGTCCAGACACGGAAAGATTTCCTGACCCGAGCTCGGGCCACTCATGTAGGGCAATTGGTTCGGGTTTTGGAAATGATCGAATCGGTAGGCCGACAGGAAAAACCCTCGGCATTGCCTAGTTTGGATCCGGAAATGCCGGTTCCTCAGATCGGCCAGCAACTCGATACCGCCTTGAAAGCGGCTCAGGCCCGTGCCCAGGGGCTCCAGGGTGCCGAACTTCAAAAAGCCGAGGCCGCCCTCCAACAAGTGCTTACCATGATCGGCGGGGGCAATGCCTTATTGCAAGTGGCGGCCAAACAGCCGGAAAGCAAAAAAACCCCCGAATTCGCCGCTTCAGCAGCCCTTCTGCGGGGTCGAATGGAAGGGATCCAACAGGGGCTTCGTGCTCTGGATAGCCTGCCGGACAGCCCGGCCCGGGACATCCAAATCTTCCATCTGCTCGTGCAGGTCCACGGACTGCTGGGATGCGTGCAATGGATCGACCACCAAAAGGAACTGCTCGACAAAAACGAGACGCACGCCAGTTTCGACAGCGAACTTTCCCTGATTTTGTGGGATAATTATCCGCTGTTCGGTTGGCAGCCGAACTTGCTCCACTATATGTTCGACCGCCTGCCGGGCAAACGTCCGGTGATGATGGTCAGCCGACTGGCCGCCCCCAGTTTGGAACTGGCCATGCGCTTGGTGGATACGGCCATTGAGGTCGAAAAACAGGGACTCAAGGGGAAAGTCTATCTGGATGCCCGAGGGATTCCGTTTACCCCATCCCCTCAACAGCGGGGGTCTTACGGCGAATATGACCAATCCCTCCGGGACTTGGCCGACCGGCTCAAAGCCCACAGCTCCCTGGAAGTCGTTTTAGACAATGAGCAGAAACTCTTCCAACCGGGTCAGTGTCCGGAGGCGGCTTTATACTGCGGCTGGTATTCCTTGGGGGCGTATGTGGATGCTTTCCAATGGCAGCCTGGGGCAGTCGGGTATCATATGGCCAGTATCGAGGCCGTGACTCTCCGAGATGCGAATCATAAGGCGTGGTGCCCCTCGATGTTGGCCCGGGGAGTCTGCGCCACCTTGGGACCGGTCGCCGAACCTTATCTGGCCGCCTTTCCCTTGCCAGACGACTTCTTCTCTCTGCTGCTTACGGGCAAATATACGCTGGTGGAAGTCTATTACCACACGATGCCCATGACCTCTTGGCAAATGGTCTTAGTGGGCGATCCGCTCTACAATCCTTTCCGTGCTCAACCCGCCTTGTCCGAAGACCATCTGCCCCAGCGGATGAGGCATCCGGAATCCCTTATGTCCGAGCTGTCCGTCAAACCCTAACTTTGGCCCTTAAGAGAACCGAATCTGGGGCCTTCGTTGACCATGCCCTGTTTTTCAGATAGGGTATAAAATAGCTGTCATGGGAAAGGGGCGGAAAACGCCTTCTTGGTTCCTTGTAGGGAACACGGTCTGTCCTGACGCTCATCCAACCCAGTGGAGACAGGTTGGGTTACCCCCATCGTCCACATGGTGTTTTAGGAAGGGGACTTCACACTTAGCCTAGAAATGGAAGCGGAAGCTATGTTGCAGCTTTTCTTCCAGGGGTGCACGGAGACCAGGATGCGAAGGAAGGAATAGGCCATGCGTCGGACATCGTCTTGGCGAGTTAGGGCAGTGGTGGGCGGTTTGAGCTTCGCAATGAGCCTCCTCGGCCCAGAGAGGATGGGGACTTGGACTTGGCAGGCCTGGGGTGGGGAGGAAACTACTGCGTCGGCCTTGGAAGAGGCATTGACTCAAGCGATTGCTCGAGCGGAGAAATCGGTGGTGGCGATTGCCATCGTGGCCCGGCCCCCGTCGGTTCCCGCCATGCGATGGGACGATCGGCCGGATGCGTTCGGGCGGCGGGCCAGCCCCCCGGTGCAGCCGGGGCCCCTGGACCCAGACTTCACTCCTAGCCAATTTGCCGCCGGTGTGGTCATCGACGCCAATGGCCTGATCCTGACCGCTTTCCATGCCCTGCCTGAAGATTGCGACTATTACGTTACTACCCCGGATCGGAAAATCTACCGAGCCGCCATCAAAGGCGCCGATCCCCGAAGCGACCTGGCTGTCTTGAGCATCGAAGCGAAAGGCTTGACGCCGATCGTCTTGGGCGACGGACAACGAGTTCGCAAAGGGCAGTTTGTCATCGCCTTAGGCAATCCGTATGCGATTGCTCGGGACGGACAAGCCAGTGCCAGTTGGGGGATTGTCTCCAATTTGGCCCGCAAAGCGCCGCCGCAACCGGACGAAAACGACCCCGTGGGCAAAAGCGCCCTCTATCACTTCGGCACCTTGATTCAGACGGACGCCCGTTTGAACCTGGGTACCAGTGGAGGGCCGCTGGTCAATCTGCAAGGGGAGATGATCGGTTTGTGTGTGTCGTTGGCGGCAGTGGCCGGATACGAAACGGCCGCCGGGTATGCCATTCCGGTGGATGCTACATTCCGCCGTGTGGTCGAGACACTGAAGACGGGTCGGGAAGTGGAATATGGTTACCTGGGGGTTCGTCGTTCCAGCGGCGTTGGGACGTCCGAGTCGGGTTCCGTGCCTGGGGTCCGGGTGGAAGACATGGTGCCGGGTTCCCCCGCGCACCGGAGTGGTTTGCGGGTGGGCGATGTGATCACTGCGGTCAATGGCAAGCCGATCCATGATTTCGACGCTCTAGTTTTAGAAGTTGGGCGATTGCCTGTGGAAGCTCGGGTGCGTCTGGACGTTCTCCGAGATGGTCAACCCATGCCGATTGAGGTGGTTTTAAGTAAATATCCGATTCGCGGCCGTAAGGTGGTGAGTCAGCGTCCGCCTGCATGGCGAGGCTTGTGGGTGGATTATTTGACCGGGGTCGTGGATGCCAGTGGTCGTCCTAGGTTCACCGCTTTACCGTTTGATCTGGGAGTGGCGATAACTGAAGTGCAGGAAGGTTCACCGGCTTGGCAGGCAGGACTACGTACCGGCATGATCATCAGCCATGTCGGACGGACTCCGGTCCGGTCCCCTCGGGAATTTCAGGAAGCGGTGGTCCGGCAAAGTGGGCCGGTAGAAATCCGGTTAGCCGACGAATCGGACCAACCCGTCCGGATCATCTCCCCCGGTTCTTAGCCGTTCCCAAAAGACAAGTTCGAGAAAACCGTTACGGAAAAACGCAACATCCATCGCTGCTCGATTCCGGGAGGAAAAGATGCCGCAGGCTGGCGCCACGCTTCAAGGAAAACGGATTGCCATCGTGGGGCGATTGGCTAGCATGAGCCGCCGTGAATTGGCCCAATTATTGCGTCGGCAGGGAGCGGTGGTGCTGGAGAATCTCAACCCCACGGCGGATATGATTGTTCTGGGGGAAGCGGATACAGAAAGCTCTCCCACCGACCGCTCTCCCACAGGTCCCCGCTTGCCGGAACAGGTGCAACAAGCGGCAGACCAAGGCCGGGTGGAACTTGTCCAGGAAACCCAACTTTGGCAACGTCTGGGCCTGATGGATTCCCAGCAGGATATCTATCGCCTTTACACCCCGGGGATGTTAGCGGAACTGTTGGGGGTCCCTGTTGCAGTGCTGCGGGGATGGTATCGGCGGGGATGGATTCGTGCGGCTCGGCTTGTCCATAAATTGCCGTACTTCGATTTCCAGGAAATAACCGTTGCGCGTCGATTGGCCGAGCTTCATGCGGCCGGGGCCAGCCACCAGGCGATCCAGCGGCAAATAGCCGAATTGAGCCGATCCCTGCCGGACGTGGCTCGGCCGTTAAGCCAACTTCCCGTGCGGATCGAGGGGAAACGGATTTTGCTTTGGCGGGACGATCGGCTGATGGAGCCGACCGGTCAGTTGCGATTTGATTTTGAGTCGTCGTCCGGCCAGACGGAGCCAACCGGAAGCCCTGGTCGGCCTTTGTCGGAGGTCCCACCGCTGTCCGGGGCGTTGTCTGTGGGAGAGAAAGTCCGCTGGGGTGCTGACGCCCCACCCTATTACACCCCAGAAGAACTGGTCCAAATCGCCCAGGAGTTGGAAGAAGCAGGTCAACTCCGGGACTCTGCGGAAATGCTTCGGGCCGCTATGGCGGCCGGAGGGCCTTCGGCCGAACTGTGTTTCCAATTGGCCGACGTGCTTTATCAGCTTGGCGATGTTTCGGCGGCGAGGGAACGGTACTACATGGCCGTCGAACTGGATGAAAATTTTGTGGAAGCTCGGTGCAACCTCGGGTGCCTTTTGGCCGAAACCGGAGAATCGGAACTGGCTCTAGCCGCCTTCCAAGGCGCCCTGGCCTACCACCCCCATTACGCGGACGCCCATTATCACCTGGCCCGCTTGCTGGACGAATTGGGCCGGGCGGAAGAGGCCCAACAACATTGGCGCAGTTTTCTAGCCCTGGCGCCGGAAAGCCCTTGGGTCCAGCAGGCTAGAAACCGCTTGGGAGAACCACACGGATAACCGTTCTTCCGCCGGTAACATTTTAGCCGAATGGAGGGAGTCGCTAGCCAAATGGAGGGGCGTGCTTGTCACGCCCGTCGGACCGGACAAGCAGGTCCCTCCAAGGGCATCTTCCTTCGGCTAAAATGGTACTTCCGCCGTAGGGGAAAACGCCCGGCGTCGGATGTGCCAAGGAAAAGCCGGAGGAGAGGCTTCCAAGCCAATGTCCCCAGAAAAGTAATATTTTGCCGAATGGAGCCGAATGGAGCAGTCTCTGTGTCCTTCCTGCGTAAGCAGCAGTCCAGGCTTGTTCCCGCGCAAGCGGGAATCCAAGTTTATTTCTGCGCAGGCGGGAACCCAGGCAATATGAAGTTCTACTTTCTGGATTCCCGCTTGCGCGGGAATGACACGCTGGGTGTGGCCCTCCAGGGCAGAGGCGGGTTGCTCCATTCGGCTAAAATGGTACGTTCTCGAAAAGGAATCCGTCATGGCAGATGTATTCATTACCGAAAATTTCCTTCTCCAAACAGAAGCCGCCGTGCGATTGTATCATGAATACGCCAAGCCGATGCCCATTTTCGATTATCACTCTCATCTGCCGCCGCAGCAGATCGCCCAGGACCACCAGTTTGAGAACCTGACTCGAATCTGGCTAGCCGGCGACCATTACAAATGGCGGGCCATGCGCTCAGCCGGCGTGCCGGAACGCTATTGCACCGGCGACGCCTCGGACTGGGAAAAATTCCTCCAATGGGCCGAGACCGTCCCCAAAACCCTTCGGAACCCTCTGTATCACTGGACTCACCTGGAACTGAAGCGGCCGTTCGGGATTTCCGATCGGTTGCTTTCGCCGGCCACCGCGCAGGGGATTTGGGAACATTGCAACGCCCTGTTACGGCAGAAGGAGTTTTCAGCTCGCGGGATTTTGCGGCAAATGAATGTGGTGCTTTTGTGTACGACAGATGATCCGACCGACGACCTTCGCTGGCATCGGCACATTGCCGAGGACGCTGCGTTTCCGATCCGGGTTCTGCCGACGTTTCGGCCGGATCGAGCGTTGGCCGTGGAGAATCCGACAGGGTTTCGGACGTGGGTGGATCGGCTCAGCCAGGCAAGCGGCGTCCCCATCCATCATTTCGACTCCTTTCTGGAAGCTCTTCGGGTCCGGCACAATGCATTTCATGCGGCCGGTTGCCGATTGGCCGATCATGGTCTGCCCGTTTTCTATGCAGAAGATTACTCCGCTCAGGAAATCGAGTCCGCATTCCGTCGGGTGTATCGGGATGGACAAACCCTGGACGTGGAATCGGCGACCAAATTCAAGTCAGCCGTCCTGCTGGAATTGGCCGTGATGAACGCAGAAAAAGACTGGACCCAGCAATTCCACTTCGGTTGCATGAGGAACAATAATACACGTGCCTTCCAAACCCTTGGGCCAGACACGGGCTTCGATTCCATCGGCGATTGGCCCCAAGGCGCCGCCATGGCCCGATTCTTCGACCGCCTGGAACAACGCGGCCAACTCACCCGAACGATCCTCTATAACCTAAATCCAGCGGACAATGAACTGGTAGCCACCATGCTCGGCAATTTCCAGGACGGCCTGACGCCCGGCAAAATGCAAATGGGCAGCGCCTGGTGGTTCCTGGACCAAAAAGACGGCATGGAGCGACAAATCGACGCCCTCTCGAACATGGGCCTTTTGAGCCAGTTTGTCGGGATGCTCACCGATAGCCGATCGTTCCTCTCGTTCACCCGACATGAATACTTCCGCCGAATTCTGTGCAACGTGCTGGGCCGCGATATGACCGAAGGCCTCCTCCCCCGGGATTTCGACCTGGTAGGCTCAATGGCCCAAGATATCTGCTACCGAAACGCCGTCCGGTACTTTAAGATCGAAGGAATATCTGTCCTATAACCTGCCTTTGTCGTTTTGAGAAAGAACAATCGCAACAGGAGTCGCTCCGGGACCAACGGAGATTCATACCTATTTCCCCAAAAGGATGGTTTCCATGTCCGGAATATCTGCGGTGCTCTTGTGGGCGTCTATCTGCGGGCTCTTGGAGGGCGTCGCACCGGTAGGGGCCGAAAAGGTTGGAGCGGTTCCGGCTTCTGAGTCAGGGGACGTCTTTAGTCCTGGGCCAGAATCGAGTCTGGTTGAGGGCAATTTGACTTTTGTGCACGTTCCTCTGGATATGCCGTTCCGTTGGTGGGAATGTGCTGCGGCGGGCGATTCCCCAGGCGCCGAGGAACAGCCCACTCCTTCCGGAGGCGATCCGTTTGTAGTGCCTGAAGGGTCGGTCTCCGAACTGCTTGAGTATATCGGACGTCTTCGCCAGGCAGCCCCGCCAGAGCAGATCGATCCGGATCAGCTCCCCGAATTTCAGCGGAAAAAGGCAGCGTCGCTTCTGAAAGCCGCCGAAAAGGTCCTGGCCCAAAAACCCAAGGAAACCCAGTGGAACGAAGCGGCCCAGGCCAAGTTGGAAGCTCTCGGCTTGCTGGCTTTAAACGGCGATGAGAGTGCCGAAAAGCAACTCGACAGCTATGTCCGAAATCTTCAGACTCTTCGGAAACGGGACCTGGCCCGCTACGGCCGGGCGATGCTTTTGGCCGTCCGCATTCGCCAAACCAAAACTCTCCAAGAGATGAAAAAATGGTTTAAGGAGTTTGTCCAGTTTCTCTCGCAAGGTCCGCTCGGTCCCAGAGAACTGGAACTAATGGACATGCTGCCTCAACTCCTGGAACGCGACAATCCGGCCGTTGCGGTGGAGATTTATCGGCAGTTGGTCTTTGCCTGTGCGAAAAGCCAGGATCCGTTGGCCGCAGCCCTGGCCAAAAAGTGGGAAGAAAAAGGCCGCCGATTGGAACTCCTGACCAAACCTATCCAGATTGTGGGATTTACGCTCGATGGCCGAGAATTCCAGTGGGAACGGTTTCGGCAAGGGAAGATCGTGCTGGTGGATTTCTGGGCCACCTGGTGCGGATGGTGTGTGCGGGAGATTCCGGAACTGATGCGCCTTTACCAGACGTACCGGGGCCGGGGGTTCGAGATCGTCGGCATTAGCGCCGACCGCAATCGCAAGGAATTGGAAGATTTTTTGGTGAAAACCCCCATCCCTTGGCCTATTGTGTATGGCCGAAATGGCCCCAGTCCATGCTTGGAGTACTACGGTATTCATGCGTTCCCCACGATGTGGCTTGTCGGCAAAGACGGCAAAGTGATTTCCTTCAATGCCCGGGGCGAAAACCTTCGGCGGGAATTGGAGCGGCTTTTGGGACCTGCCGACCCAAAACAGGCCGGCGCATTGTCCTCCCCAGCGCCTCCGGACAGAAAGTGAACCCTATTTCAACCTACGAGCAGCCCTGTCCCTCCAGAGTAAGTCGATTGCTCAGCAATCGTATTCCTCGAAAAGCAGAGTCCTTGCTATGTCATCCCTGCGGAAGCAAGGGTGGGTAGGTTATTCCTGCGGCTGAAATGTTATAAAAGAAATAGCCCGCTACTTCCGTCGGCGGAAGTGTTTCTCAGAGGCTCTTCCGAAATTCCGTTTTTAGCCGGGAGGAAGGCCCTGCTTTTAGCTGCAACCCTCCAAAAAACCCCCACAAAGCGGCACTTCTGGTAAGTGGGGATGTTTTGGAAGGATCGGCCGATGACTTCCGGGAGGCAATTTCGGGACAACCTCTCAGGAAGCAATTGCTTCCAGCGGGGCGGAATCCAGGAAGGAACCTCCAAATGGATGATCATGAACCCCTTTTGCGAACAGACAACGTGTGTCGGACGTATCCGGACGGGCAGGTGCAGGCCGTGCAGAATGTGAGTTTGCGGATCGAGGCGGGTCAGTTTGTGGCCATCATGGGGCCCAGCGGCAGCGGTAAATCCACCTTGTTGAATCTGTTGGGCGGTTTGGATCGGCCCACCAGCGGCGAAGTGTATTTCCGGGGCCAGGCCCTGTCGGCAATACCCAGCCTGGACGCCTATCGCGCCCGGCATGTGGGGTTTGTGTTTCAGTCGTTTCATCTACTGCCCACTCTGACGGCGGCGGAAAATGTACAAATCCCCATGTTTGAGACGGTCTCTTCGGCTGCCAAGCGCCGGCAGCGGGCGGAGGAACTTCTCCAAATCGTCGGGCTGGCCCACCGGGCCGATCATCTGCCCAACCAGCTTTCGGTAGGCGAGCGGCAACGGGTGGCTATCGCCCGAGCGCTGGCCAATCAGCCCGATCTGCTCCTGGCCGACGAACCCACCGGTAACCTCGACAGCCAAACCGCCGAGCAAATCCTCGACCTTTTCTGCCAACTGCACCAGCAGCACGGCATGACCCTGGTCGTGGTAACCCATGGTATGGAAGTGGCCCGCCGCGCCCAACACATCTTCCACCTCCACGACGGCCGCCTGGTCAGCCCCGTGGAATCGCCGAACGTTTCACCCCGTTTTTTGTAGGAGGACTACAGAATGTCGCATTTTCAGAACCGCTCCTTGAGCCGACGCCAGTTTACCCAACGTGTTTCGGTGGGTTTGGCCTCTATGTGGAGTTTGAAGGGGATCGGCCATGCTGGGGCGGCTGAGTCGGCCCCCACGGACGCCGCTCCCTCAGCCCCTTCTTCCCAACAAAACAACGTCCCCTCAGCCGCCGCTTCCAACACCGCCCAACCGCCCCAGATGCCCGATTCGCCCTGGACGGAGATTCGGGGGTTCAATTATCAGCCCAGTTACGGCTCCAACGGCTTTGAACTGTGGCGGCGATTCGATCCGAAAACCATCGAAACCGAACTGGCCCGGGGCAAAAAATATTTCCCGAAGATGAATGCCCTCCGCTGGTGGCAGTCCTGGGACGCCTTCGTCCGGGACCCGAAACGGTATGCGGAATGTTTTGATATTACGTTGGAACTGGCCCAGAAGGTCGGGTGCCGGGTGATGCCGGTCTTGTTTAACCGTTGGCACGATGCGGTGCTGGATTACGGTGGGATTTACATTGATCATTTTTTGCCGGGCGTCAGTTGGGTCCAGCGTCCCAAGATGTTCGACCCGTTCCTGGAGGCCCTGGTCGGCCGACACGCCGACGATCCTCGCATCCTGGCCTGGGACCTGTGCAATGAGCCCTACTCCTACTCCTGCCCCGTGGAAAAAATCCCGGACATCGTGGCCGCGGAGACGGCCTGGCTGGAAGGTTTATATAAACGATGTAAACAGCTCGGCGCTAAAGCAGCGATCACCGTGGGCATTCATCCCGGTGTGCCCTTGGAACGGGTGGAACCGTTCTGTGATCTGTTGAGCATCCATCCCTACTGGGTCCACACCAACCCCCGAAACAGCAAAGAGGCGTATGAAAAATCTCTGGACCGGGATGTTCGGTTTGCCTTGAAGGTGGGCAAGCCGCTGCTGGCCACCGAATGCTGCTGGGGCGATTTGGACGACCGGCGCCGGGTGGAGGCGGTGCGTTATACGCTTACCGAGCTTCGCAAGCGGAAGATCGGCTATTTGGTGTATTTATTGCATCACAGTTTGATAGCCGACGCCCATCGACCGGAGTTCGGCCCCGTAGGCGGACCGGGCAACTTGGCCTTCATCGAAGCCGACGGTTCGCTCCGTCCCGGCCACGAAGTGTTCAACGAGTTCTAACCCCGGTGGACTCGCACGCTCCCTAGACTCATAGCTCCCGATTTTGACTGCATCCCCCTATTTTGACCGTATCCAGCCGGCCAGGCCCCCTACCACTTGGAGGAGCTTAAAATCGCCCGCAACACCTTAGCCGTTTGAAGGGATAAAAATGTGTCATTCCTGCGTAAGCAGGAATCTAGGCTGCTTTGTGCCTGCTACTGTCCTGCTGTGTTGTAAGCGGAAAGCCAGGTAACATGGGGGGTTTCGCTTTCTGGATTCCCGCTGGCGCGGGAATGACAATACAGGGGTTCCTCACCCGGCTTCGCTTCGCTGGAGCCGGCCTCTCCCGCCAAAGGGAGAGGCCAGTTGCTTCATTCGGCTAAAATGTTACCCTCGATTTAGGGAATCTCCGTTTTCATCCCCCATGGCCAGAACACCTGCACCGGTACCTGAAAGGAGGACCTTCCATGAACAAAATCACCACGTTTTTCTCCGCTCGGGAATTCGCATCTGGGGTTCCTGCTTTGGGGATACGTCGAAGCGGCGTCGGCCTGTTTCCGAAGCGTAACTGCGGGCTAGTTTGGGTATGCATCGTACTAGGAATAGGCGGGACGGTTTCCATTCCGGCGGCGGAACCGGCGCCCAATCCGGAGCACGCCAAACTGATCCCGGCGGAGAAAAACTTCGATCCGGCCTGGTGGGCCTCGCTAACGGCCCGCGGCCAACCGGATGTCTATGAAGGCCAAGACCTCCGCTGGATCGGAATGCCGGTAGGCGGCATCTGTGCCGGGCAGGTGTATCTGGGCGGCGACGGCCGGCTCTGGCATTGGGACATCTTCAACCAACCGTTCCACACCGGCGCCGAACACTACGCCAAGCCGATGACCCCCAGCTCGCCCATCGAACAGGGTTTTGCCCTTCAAATCCGGCAAGGCCAACAGGTGCAAACCCGCAGCCTGGACCAAAAAGGTTTCCGCCGCATCCGGTTCCGGGGCGAGTATCCGATTGGCCGGGTCGAATATACGGACCCGGACTGTCCGGTGGAGGTTCGGCTGGAGGCGTTTTCGCCGTTTATCCCGTTGAATCCGGAGGATTCGGCCCTGCCCGCCACGATCATGGAGTTTACGCTGCGAAACCGGTCGGATGGGCCGGTCCGGTGCCGATTGGCCGGTTGGTTGGAAAATGCGGTCTGCAAGTTCACCGGGCCGCCGAGGCAGGTAACCTATGTTCATCGTCCGGGGAAAAATCTGATCCTGTTGGAACATGCGGCAGAACCGCTGCCCGAAAAGCACACTAAGACGGCCCGGCCCGACATCCTCTTTGAAGATTTTGAAAAGCCCACCTACGAAGGCTGGACCGTGGAAGGGACCGCCTTCGGCGCCGGCCCGGTGGAAAAGAAGAATATCCCCCCTTACCAGGGCGATGTGGGCGGCCAGGGCCAACGGGTCGTCAATTCCCATGCCTCGGCCCCAGGCCAATCGGTCCAGGAAAAAGATCGGCATACCGGCCGGTTAACTAGTCGGATGTTCACCATCGAGCGGGATTACATCCACTTCTGGATCGGCGGCGGCGCCCACAAAGGTCGAACCTGCTTGAACCTGCTGGTGGATGGCAAAGTGGTGGCCTCGGCCACCGGCAAAAACGACAACCGAATGCATCGCCGCAGCTTCGACGTCCGGCCTTGGGCAGGCAAACAAGCCCAATTGCAGATCGTGGACGAGGCCTCGGAAAGCTGGGGGAATATCGGCCTGGATCATATCGTCTTTAGCGATAGGCCCGCAGAGCCCCCAATTCCCCTGCCGGAGCGGCCCGATTTCGGCACGATGGCCCTGGCCGTGCTGGGGCAAGTGCCGGAAAGCGTCCAACCGATCCCATCGCTTCCTGACGGGGCGTTGCCCGAGGCGGTGTTCGGCGCCCCGGAAGGCCAAAACCTTCCCGCGCGGAATCCGCCGTGCAGCGCCTTGGTGTGCGAAGTTTTACTAAATCCCACCGAAACGAAAACCGTGCCGTTTCTGATCTGCTGGTATTTTCCGAACCTTCGGCTGGATCGGCTTCCGCCGGGCCGATGGTATGGGACCCGATTCCGCTCGGCCGGGCAGGTGGCCCAGTACATTGCGGAGCATTTCGATCGGCTTACCGGCCAGACCCGGCTTTGGCGGCAGACCTGGTACGACAGCACGTTGCCCTATTGGTTTTTGGACCGCACTTTTGCCAATACCTCTACGTTGGCTACTTCCACGTGCCATTGGCTGGCAAACGGCCGGTTCTACGGCTGGGAGGGAGTGGGCTGTTGTCCGGGGACATGTACACATGTATGGCAATATGCGCAGGCGGTAGCCCGGCTCTTTCCGCAGTTGGAACGTTCGGCCCGCCAAATGGTTGACTACGGCGTGGCCTTCGACCCCAAGACCGGCATGATCGCCTTCCGGGCGGAACACAATCAGCATTGGGCCGCCGACGGCCAGGCCGGTTGCATCCTCCGGGCCTACCGGGAACACCTCATGAGCACCAGCGATGAGTTCCTGCGGGGGATTTGGCCGAAGGTGAAACGCTCCCTGGAGTTCCTCATGAGCCGGGACACCGACGCCGACGGCATCCTGGACGGCCCCCAGCATAACACGTTGGATGCGGATTGGTACGGGCAGGTGGCCTGGTTGAGTGGCATGTATTTGGCCGCCCTCCGCGCCGGCCAGGAAATGGCCCTCCGCATGCATGATCCGGAGTTTGCCCAAAAATGCCGGCGGCTTTTCGAACGGGGACAAAAGACCATCGATGAAAAGCTTTTCAACGGCCAGTATTATATTCATCTGGCCGACCCGGCCCATGCGGATGTGGTCGGTTCGTACAATGGCTGCCATATCGACCAGGTGCTAGGCCAGAGCTGGGCCTGGCAACTTGGGCTGGGCCGAATCCTGGACGCCGAGCACGTCCGCTCCGCCCTCCGCTCCATCTGGCGCTATAATCTGGCCTTGGATGTGGGGCCGTATCGGGCTGCTTACAAGCCGGGCCGATGGTACGCCATGCCCGGCGAAGGTGGCGTGATCATGTGTACCTGGCCCCTCCTGCCCGTCCAACGCATCCAAAAAAGTTTCGACTTCTATTTCAACGAGTGCATGAACGGATTTGAATATCAATTGGCCTGGCACATGATCGCCGAAGGCATGGTCCAGGAAGGTCTGGCCATCACCCGCCTGATCCACGACCGGTATCACCCCGCCAAACGGAATCCTTGGAACGAGGTCGAATGCGGCGACCATTATGCCCGGAGCATGGCCAGCTACGGCGTGTTTTTGGCCCTGTGCGGCTATCATTACGACGGGCCGAGGGGCCTACTGGGGTTTGCTCCCCGGGTTGGTGCGGAAAACTTTCGGGCCGCCTTCACCACGGCGGAAGGCTGGGGCAGTTTCGCCCAAAAGCTGCAAACGGCCGGTCCCGACCAACAGGCTAGCCTCCATGTTCAGCTCGAGCTTCGCTGGGGCCGACTCAAACTGCAAACCCTCTGCCTAGCGCTGGTCGGCAAACGGAAGCCCGAACACGTGGAAGTCCGGCTAAGCCCGCAGCAGGCAATTCCCGCCCGCCTCAGTGTGGAGGCTGATCAACTGCAAATCCACCTGGCCCAGCCCATCCTGCTCGAAGCCGGCCAGACATTGCATGTCCGCCTGTGGTGAGCCGAAATGGAAAAATTTCCCCCTCCGCCCCTTTGTGTCCTTCCTGCGCAAGCAGGAACCCAGCCCCCTCACCCTAACCCTCTCCCACGAGGGGAGAGGAGACTAATTCGCCTCTCCCCCGGCGAGAGAGGCCGGCCAGAGCCGCAACCGCTAGGAAGCGGCACGCTGGCCGGGTGAGGGGGACCTTCGCCTCTTCCCTGGCCGTCGAGAGGCCGGCCTCATGTGTCATTCCCGCGCAAGCGGGAATCCAGTGGGTGTCCTTCCTGCGTAAGCAGGAATCCAGAAAGGAAAAAAAGGGCGCAAAAAGGAACATGGGACGATACTGGTTCTCCAAGGAATGGTACCCAGAGGGCAGCACCGAGGAGCCTGGACTGCTGCTCACGCAGGCAGGCACACGGAGGGTGCAGGCAGGGGCACATCGGCCCCTAATTTGACTGTATCCACCCGGCCAGGCTACCACCATATATAGAGGGATAAAATTGGGGGAACTCCACAGATTGTGGCAATCGGTCCCGGTGGATACAGTCAAGCTAATCTTTTCCCGCCGGGCGAGAGGAAAGGGGGCCGATGTACTCGGTGGCCACCACGATGTGGTCGAAGCGGACTCGGACCGGTTGGCCGAGGTCCTGGACCCCGTTTCGGCGGAGGGCTTCCGGCGTTACATAGTGCAGAAGCCAAAAGAAGTTCACCTTCAGCTCGTCGCTGGTGCGGAAGTCAAATCCTTCGAAAGGCTCGCCGCCCTCGGCCAAGAGGCGAAAGCCCATCCCGGTCCAGGGGCTGCGCCGTACACCTTGACGGATGTGCGCTATCAACTTCCCGTCCAGCCACAGGGCCAGCTCGCCGTCCGGTTTTCCGACCTGGTTGAGCTTGAGCATGACTTCCACGCATTGCCATTGGTCTTCTGGTACCTGGGCGGGCTGGACGGGATGGAGCCCGTTGCCCCAATAGCGGCCGTCGGCGGATCGGCGCATTTGGTGCCAATAGACGTAGAAGTTCCAGCAGCCGGGCGGTGGATTGCGGCCGCCGTCGCCCCAGGGTTCGATGCCCACGGTGATCCGCTCGTTGCCTTGGGGGCGCTGGCCGGCTCCGCCCTGGGGCCAGCGGGTTGGCGGCTGGTAGCCGCCCAAATGCACAAAATGATGGATGTAGCCGGCCGGTTTGGGAAACCGGACATAAAAGCGGGCAAAACACCGGTCCACGCCCCGCGGCAGCAGCTTGTACAAATGAGCGCCGGTATCCCGATCCGGATGGGCAATCATTTCCACGGCCTGTCGGCCCGCACTGCCGGGCGGAGCGTCTTCCACCAGTCGGATGCCCTCTTGCTGGGGATTTTTTGCCTCGGTCCAGTGTTGGAGGACCTCGGCCAAGCTGGCCGCCTCAAAATCCTCGGCAAACAGCACGGCCGGGTCCCGGTGGATATTTCGGTCGCCGGGATATTTGGCCGCCAGCCCCAGCCCTTCGGGCAAAGGAGAAGATGGGGCGTGGGCTTTGTTTCCCTCACGGCGTGCCTGATCTGCCCAGGCCACCGGTCGGGATCCTGGTTCCAGAAAAGCCCCGAAAGAAGCATTTTGCTCCTCCGAAACTCTCTTTTGCCGGGAAACCTCCGCAGCGTTGCTCCCCCGGATTCCTGCCGGTAGCCAAAACAACCCAACCAAGGCAAAAGCGAGCCAAAAGATTTTGTTACGCTGGAAAAGACATGCCGACATGGGACGGGAGAAAAACATACATTCACTCCTTTCGCCGAAAGGAAAATCTGTATTGGCGGCGCCGACGAAGACCCAGCTCCATGTAGGATACCGTCTCCGTGGGGTGAAGGATACCCCCTATTTTATATTCAAGGTAACATTTTAGCCGAATGAAAAACCGTTGGAGGGACCTGCTTCGGAGGTCCGATCCCTTGGAGGTATGGGGCTTGGATCACCGCTTTTGCGGGCCTGCCAAGCACGCCCCTCCATTCGGCTAAAATGTTACTATTTTGTTTGACTGTATCCATCCGGCCAGGCCCCTCAACTTGGAGGGGGTAAAAATTGGCCCGAACCCCACC
>Ga0272448_1001693_pt1 | contig 29069 bp, 14 predicted proteins | sample YNPCB0191_FD_202220 | JGI IMG/M metagenome (GOLD analysis project Ga0272448, IMG submission 202220) | Hot spring sediment microbial communities from Yellowstone National Park, WY, United States - YNP-CB-019-1 | ecosystem: Environmental > Aquatic > Thermal springs > Hot (42-90C) > Sediment...
GGAATGGGATCGTCGACCACGACCCAGGTCACGTCGGCCGTCGATTCCAGCTCCAGCCGCACGCGCGCGATATCGCCGGCGCTCCAGGAACCCGGCTCCCTCTGCTCGACCGGCACGACCGTCTTGGTGATCCTGAATCCCGCGAAAACCGGCTTCTCGAGCGGTATCGCCGCCAGGCTGCGGATCGCCGCCCAGGGCCCGCCGCTTCCCTCCATGCGCAGCTCGAGCGGGCTCGGCGCGGCCGGCCAGGCGAACAAGAGCCGGTCTCCCTTCGGGGAAACAGCCCAATCGACCTGCTTCGATACCCCCGCGAGCGCCGCCGTACTGCGACCCGTGACGGGCGCCTTCTCGAACAGAGCCGCGAACTTTTCCATGGCGAGCACGCCCCAGGCGCCGGCCACCGTCGTCCCCCAGTGCCCGTGCCGCTGGCGCCCCAGCACGCCGCGCACCAGTCTGGGAATGTCCGGCTGCCAGGCGGGCGACTCCAGGACGCCGAGCAGCAGGCGCAAAGCGTTGGTATCCGGCGAAGCCATGAGCCACCAGAGATCGTCGCTCCTCTCGGTGGAGAATCCCATCGTGGTTCCCTGGAAGCTGAGCCGGGAGCGCAGGATCTGTTCGGCCTCCTTCAGGCGCGATTGCCGGTCGGGTATGCGGGCGCAGCGGCCGAGCAGGTTCCACCAGTCGATGACGCCGGACGTGGGCCACAGATTCGGCGATATCGTGAACGACGACAGGAGCCCCGGATCGACCTCGCGGTAGCGGGAGATCGCCTCCAAGGCGCTCAACTTTCTGAGAGCCAGGTCGACGGCGGGAAGCAGCGAGCGGTGCGCGATGCGACCCTCGACGAATGCCTGCAGCGCATCCAGCATCCGCTCCTTGCATTCCTCCGGCAGATCCCAGCCCGCCTCGTGCGCGATGGCCAGCAGATAGGCCGTCAGCGCGTCGCTGCCGTGTGAGGAATTGGGGAAGTACATCGCCAGCCCGTCGGCATCCATGTACGAGGGCAATATGCCCATGACCTCCTTCCAGAGTGCGGCATCCCGGAGGGCCACGGCCCTGGAGACGAGCTGCTCGAGGCAGGTGTAGGGATAGTTGCGCATGTAGTCGCGCACGCCTTCGAGCCCGGCGAGAAGCGACGGCTCCAGTGCGACCTCGACGCCGCCGCGGTCCGGCAGGGCGTTGGCGGGCCGCTCGACGGGGATCCTCAGCGTGTTTTCGAGACGGCTGATGGTCGCCTGGAATGTGCGCACGGGCACGGCCGGCACGACCTTCTGGGAAACCCTCATGCGGTCCGAGGCGGCGCGCCCGCTTGCGGCTTCGACTTCGTAGGTGAGCGCCCGCACGCCGGCCGGCACGGGAAGATCCCAGCCGATTTCGCGCGACTCGCCGGGCGCAAGCCCGATCGCCTGCACCTGCGCGAATCCCGGAATCTCCCGGATCCCGGCCGAGACGCGAACGTCCATGCGGCGCTCGGTCGCGTTGCGCACCGTAAACGACGCCCGGATTTCGTCCCCCTGGCGCACGACCGGCGGCAGGCCGGAAAAGAGCATCAGATCCTGCGTCGATCGTATCGAGGTCGAACCGGTGCCGAAAAGGCCGGCGCCGCCGAGGGCCACGGCCGTGATGCGAAAGGCGGTGAGGGAGTCGTTGAGCGGCACCTCGACGACGGCCTGCCCGTCGCGGTCGAGCGCCACGCGCCCCTTCCACAGAAGCAGGGTGTCGAAAAGCTCGCGCGTGCTCTGCCGGCCGCCGCCCCCTCCCTGCGGCAACGCCTTGAGGCCGAAGTGGCGCTTCCCCACGACGTGCATCTGCGCCGTCGCCGTCTGCACGCCGAGGCCGCGCCTCCCCATCATCGCTCCCAGGAGATCCCAACTGTCGTTGGCTGCCAGTTCGAGCAATCCTTCATCGACGGCGGCCACGGCGACTTCGCTTCCGGCGGGCGGCGCCTTGCCGTCGGCCGTGCGCACCGCGATCCGCACCCTGGCCGTCTCGCGGACTTTGTACACCGGACGGTCGGCGGCCACCTGGACGCGGAGCTCGTGGGCCTTCCAGCCGACCTTGATCTCCGCGATCCCCAGTTTGTACGCGGGCCGCCCGAGGTCGACGGTGGCCGTGGGTTGAACTCCGCTCACGCGCCCGCGCACGGCCAGCACCGAAATGAAGGCGTTCGGCGCGTAATGGCCCAGCACCGGAATCTCGATCACGGGCTCATCGCCCGAGAGCCGCCGCACGAAGACTTCCCCGACACCCTCGCGCTCGACCGTGATCAACGCCGTGGCCTCGCGGAAAGGCATGCGCACCTGCAAGCGCGCGCGCCCGCCCGGCTCGTAGCTCTTGGCATCCGGGATGATGTCCATGCGGTCGGAGTCCTCCGCCCGGAACCACCACGGTTGCTCGCCTGCGACCCAGATGTCGCAGAACGCGGCGCTCTCGCGGCCGCGGCTGTCGGGAGCCGTCGCCTGCAGAATCAGATTGCCCGACGCGGGTGCCGCCCGTTCGCACACAAGCAGGCCCTGCGCGTCGGTCCGGCCGCTGCAGAAAGTGTCCAGCCGCCTGGTTTCCGTCGCGTGCTCGTAGGCATAAAAGCCGCCCACGAGCCGCTTGCGGTGCGAATAGGTCTTGCGCTGGAAAAGCTCCACGGTCACTTCGGCGTCCCGCACCGGCTTGCCCGCCAGGTCCGTGACCGCCGCCGTGACCCGGACCGACGCGGACGAACCCTGCCACGAACCGGGCTTGATCGCCACCAGGCGGTCGGCGTGCCATATCGGAAACGCACTGGCGACGGTCTGGATTTCGCCGTTCGGGTCCTTGAATTCGAGCTCGGCGAAAAGCTCCATCGGCTTGTCGACGGCGGGCAGGCCCGTCACCGTGGCGCGGGCGGAGCCCGACTTGTCCAGGACAAGATCCATGCTGCGGATTTCCGCGGATTCCCCTCTCTCTTCCTCGGATTCCTCCTCACGCACCAGGGCCTCCCGCACCCGGCCGTTGGCGAAGGTGAAATCCTCGTACCCTTCGAAACGGCGGACGCGGGCCGGGCGCAGCTGGTGCCGCAGCCGAACCGGCAGGCCGGCGGCCGGGCCGCCCGCGAGATAGCTCACCGTCAGATCGAGGGGCACCGCAGCCGGCGCCACCGGATCGGCCGCGGGCCCGCGGATCAACCCCTTCATGAGAGGGACGCGGAATTCCTCGACCCGGAACTCGCCCGAAACCGGCAGACCCTCGATGTGCACCGAGTAACGCCCGAGTCTGGCCTCGCGCGGGATCTTCCAGGTGGTCTCGGCCGTGCCGCGCGCATCCCAGGCGAGCGGGACCTCGTACTGCTGATTGCTGCCGGCATGCTCGATCCAAACCACCTGCCCCTTGGGAGATTCCGCGAGGCCGAAGCCGCCCGTCAGGTGACGCCGCAAAACGTGCTTCATGTGCACGGTCTCGCCGGCGCGGAACAGAGTCCGGTCCAGGATCGTGTGGACGCGCACGAGGGAGTCGTTCCACTCCATGGGCACCTGGAATCTCCAGCTCTCGATGCCGTCGTTCCATGACGAGTGCACGAAGGCCATGTCCTTTCCCGCACGCGCCGTCACCACCAGCCCCTGCTCGAGCGGGTTCCAGGAACAGCGCGGCAGTTCGTTCATCGACGGCAGGCGGCCGATGCGGGCAATGCCGTCGCGGTCCGTCGTACCTTCGAAATGGACATTTCCCATGCAATCGCGGACCTCGACGGACGCCCCGCCGGCGGGCTCCGCCCGGTCCAGCGTGGTCACCCAGACGAGCGACGACTCAATCCCCCACTTGAAGTGGACCGAAAGGTTCGTGACCAGAACCGTCGTCGGGACGTACATGGGCCGCGCCTCCCCGAGCAGGCGGGCACCGAGGATTTCGCTTTCGAGCTCGACGACGTAGAAGCCCGGCTCCCGCAGAGGAATGCCCACGACCTCGAACGCCTTCGGCCCTTCGAGCTTGGGAATGGAGAACGACGTGGTCTTGCCGGCCGTCACCGGGCCGAAGATCGATTTGCCGCGGTCTTCGTACGTGCGCCTCTGCACCCGCCGGATCCATTGGAGCATCTGATTGGGCTGATCCGCCGGAACCCTCAAGCTCTTTCCGGCGATCCTGGACCCGACCTCCTCGTCGGGGCCCGGCTCGCGCGGCTCGACAAATCCCTCGCCTCCGGGCACGGCCAGCATGCGCGCCGCCACCGCGGGCTCGACGTTGCGCAGCGTCACGGGCAGCAGGGGATCGGCGTTAAGCTCGAGGATGCCGAAGTCGGCGGCGAACTTGGCCAGCGGCGGGTATTCTCCGGTCTTGACCGTCAGCGGAAAGCTGGCGGCGTTGGCCAGCGGGCGACCGGCATCGTCCCGGATATCGGCCGGGATCTCCAGCGTGAAGGTCGCCAATTCGGGAAAAGGCCCGGGGAAATCGACAGCGTAGACATACTGTTCGGTGTCCTCGTCGGCGGGCAGGCGCGGGCTCCACGTCCTGCCGTCGGCGGCGCGCAACAACGCCCGGGCCGCATCCGCCCTCCGGACCGGCGCATCGAAGCGCAGGCGCATCGGCGTGATCGGGATGCAGTCGGATTCGGGGTTTTCGCGCTGGCAGCTGAACTCCGCCGCGAATTCCGGCCGGGTCTCGAAAGACAAGACCTGGTCCTCTTCGGTGGCGATTCCCGTGCGCGACTCGATGCCCCGCCCCCAGACGAGGCTGACCATGGACCGCGGTGCGAACGACTGCCGCGCTTGAAGAAGCAAGAGGTTTTCCCGGGGGACGTCGGCGCGCGCATAGTAACGGGGCACCCCGAGAATCTGCTCCCGTTCCGGACCGCTCACGATGCGCACGGCGACGCGGCTGGCAATGCCGGCGACGGTAAAGGAGGCGTTCGCCAGCACCGAGGACTCGTTCGCCGGGCAGTCGAGCTCCAGGATGAATATCTGATCTTCGGCGATGAGGGAGCCGTCATCCGGGTAGCAATCGCGTATCGACGGGCCGCCCGTCGAAAACGAAAAGGCGGGCGGGCCGGCGACCGCCCCTCCGGCCAGGGTGCGCAGGTCCGCGCGCAGGCGGAATTCGCAGCGGATGCCCGCCGGCAGATCCCGGTCGAAGTCATAGACCCAGTTGCGCTCGTCCACCCAGCGCGCGCTCCCCTTTTCCGGGCACTTGATTTCGAAAGGCATCACCGCGGCGCGCGGGTCGCCGAAGGGAGCCATCGGCTCCGAAAAGCGGGCGTGCACCTGCCGCACTTCCTTGACGGTGCCCTGGGGCGAGAACGATTCCACGCGGGCGGGCTGCTGCGCGAGCGGCAACAGCAGGACCAACCATGCACCGCCTCCCATAACCCCTCCAGTTTCGGTGACAGGCTACTCAACCCCGAAACTCCGGCGCCGTTGCGGCGGCAGCCGTCGTTCAGTGCTCTTTTATCGCGGCGATCACCCGCGCCGCCTCGCGGATGCCGTATCGCTCGGCCAGGCGGGCCTGGGCCAGCGCCTGGGGGTAGCGGCGCAGGTTCCAGTAGACCATCGCCAGATTGTAATACGCGCGGCCCCATCCGGGTCGCAGTCGCAGTGCGGCCTCGAAGGCCTCCGCCGCCGGCCCGAACGCCCCGGCGAGATACAAGGCGAGCGCAAGGTCGTAGCGCGTGTCGGCATCGGCGGCGTCGAGCTCGACCGCGCGCCGGTATTCCGCGAGCGCCTCCTCGGTCTTGCCGCGTGTCTGATAAAGGAATCCGAGGAAGCTGCGATATCCGGGGACCAGCGGGTAAAGCGCCGTGAATTCCCTGGCGCGCTGGTAGCATTCCTCTTCCCTGCCGGCGATGAAGAGGCTGCGCAGCCATTCCAGGCGTGAGCGCTCGGCCAGGGCGGGGTCGCGCGCGGCGCGCTCGAGAAAGAGGGCGGCTTCTTGCGCGGCGCCGGAGCGTATCAGGGCGACACCCAGGCCGAACTGGGCGGCGGCGCAATCCGGGCAGAGCTCGAGCGCCTCGCGGAACGCGCGCTCGGCTTCGGGCGGCGCCCCGCGCCGCAGCGCCAGAAACCCGACAAGGGTGCGCGCCGCGGCGAAGTCGGCGTCGTCGCGGCCGATCGCCCGCAGCGCGGACTCGGCCTCGCGCGGGCGCTCGGAGCGGATGAGCGCAAGGGCGCGCTTCAGTCCGTCACCCTGCGCCGGCAGTCCGGGCGCTGCCGGCGCCGCCCGGAGCAGGGCACCGACAAGAACGAGCATGCACGCGCGGGCCATATTGGCGTCTATTCTGCCACAGGATCGCAGGCCGCGTAAGCCCGCGCCGATAGGAAGGCCGGCATTCCCCGGGGAACCCGGGCCGGCGCGGCCGAACGGCAAGGCGGCGGCACTCGCCGCCGGGCCGGACTACTCGATATCCAGGGCGACATCCAGGGCGGGAGCGCTGTGGGTGAGCCAGCCGACGCTGAGCAGATCCACGCCGGCGGCCGCGATTTCCGCGGCGTTCAGGGGGGTGATGCCGCCGGAAGCTTCGGTCAGCGCCCGGCCGCGCGCCAGGCGGACGGCTTCGGCCAGGTCGGCGGGGGGCATGTTGTCGAGCAGCACGGCGTCCACCTTCGCGGCGAGCGCCTCCTCGAGCTGCGCGAGGCTTTCGACCTCGACCTCGATCTTGACCATGTGGCCGATGCGCGCGCGCACGCGCCGCACGGCTTCGCGCACGCTCCCGGCGATCGCCAGGTGGTTGTCCTTGATGAGCACGCCGTCGTCGAGGCCGAAGCGGTGGTTGGCGCCGCCGCCCGCGCGCACCGCGTATTTCTCGAGCGCGCGCAGGCCGGGCGTGGTCTTGCGCGTGCAGACCACCCGGCAGCCGCAGCCGGCCACGGCGCGCACGATCTCGCGCGTCGCGGTGGCGATGCCGCACAGCCGGCCGAGAAAATTGAGCGCCGTGCGCTCGGCCGAGAGGATCGGCCGGGCGGGTCCCCGGACCACGGCCAGGGTCTCGCCCGCACCGGCGTCGCGCGCGTCGGCCGTCATGCGGGTGACGGAAACGCGCGCATCCAGGAGGGTGAAGGCCGAGGCGGCGACCTCGAGACCGGCGATGCGGCCCGGGGCGCGCGCCTTCAGGCGGCCGGTCGCCGTCGCCTCGGCGCCGACGACGGCATCGGTCGTGAGATCGCCGGCCCGGCCCAGGTCTTCGGCCAGCGCCCGGCGCACGATCTCCTCGTACAGCAGCGGGTAGGGCGGGAGCGGGAATCCGTCATCGATCGCCATGGCTCACCGCCCGGGCCGAGGTCAGCTCGAACATGCGCTCGAGCGCGCGCCGCGCGCGCGCCGCCGTTGCGGGATCGATTTCCACCGGATGGACGCGCGCCCGCAGGGCATGCAGGATCCCGGGGAGCGTGATGCGCTTCATGTGCGGGCACAGGGCGCACGGGCGGATGAATTCGACCGCAGGAAATTCCACCGCCACATTGTCGCTCATGGAACACTCGGTGACCATCACCACGCGTTGCGGGCGACGGCGGGCGACATGGCGGATCATGCCGGAGGTCGAGCCCACGAAATCCGCCTCGGCGAGCACTTCGGGCGCGCATTCCGGATGGGCGAGGATTTCGACGTCGCCGTACTGCTGCCGGTAGCGGCGCAGCTCGGCGGCCGAGAATCTCTCGTGCACCTCGCAATGCCCGCGCCACAGGACGACGTCGACGCCCGCCTGCGCCGCCACGTAGCGCCCCAGGTACTCGTCGGGGAGAAAGATCACGCGGCGGCTGCCCAGGGCGCGCACCACATCGACGGCGTTGGCGGAGGTGCAGCAGGCATCGGCTTCCGCCTTGACCGCGGCCGAGGTGTTGACGTAGGCCACCACCGGCACTCCGGGGTAGCGCTGGCGCAGGAGGCGCACGTCGTCGGGACCGATCGAGGAGGCGAGCGAGCAGCCCGCCTCGAGGTCGGGGATCAGCACCAGCTTGTCCGGATTCAGCAGCTTGGCGCTTTCCGCCATGAAATGGACGCCGCACATCACGATGATCCCCGCCGGGCTGCCGGCCGCCCGGCGCGCCAGCTCGAGCGAGTCGCCGGTGAAATCGGCGACTCCGTGGAAGATCTCGGGGCTCTGGTAGTTGTGCGCGAGCACCACGGCCCCGATGCGCGCTTTCAGCTCGTTGATGGCCGCGATATAGGGCGCGTGCACCGCCCATTCGATCTCCGGGATCACACGGCGCACGCGCTCGTAAATGGGCGCCGTGGCGCGCTCGATCGCGCGCGTGAACGCCGGAACCTCGCGGCCGGCCTGCTCCAGCACCGTGGCACTCATCCCCTGCATCTCCTTATGCTCAAATTGAGTATATACCGGCTCCAAAAAAAGGCGGTCGCAAACCGCCGACCCGCACTTATACTAAGCTTGAGCATATCTGTCGTCAAGGGGGAAAAACGGCCGCGCCCTAGCCGTCCTGCAGCAGGCCGGGGAGGCCGACGCCGGGCGCGCGCCGCTCGCGCAGCACTTCGCGGCGGAAGCGGAACAGCTCGGCCGGGCGCCCGCCCGTTTGCGATTGGTAGCGCCCCGTGCCTTCGACCAGGCCGGCCTTCTCCACCAGGCGGCGCAGGTTCTGCTTGTGCAGCTCGATGCCCGCCAGCGCCTCCACCACGCGCTGCAGTTGCAGCAGGGTGAAGGTGGCGGGCAGGAGCTCGAAGACCACGGGCCGGTACTTGAGCTTGCCGCGCAGGCGGCCCAGAGCGGTGGCCGCCATGCGCCGGTGATCGAAGGCCATGGGGCAGCCGAGCAGTCCGGCCGGGGCGCGCCCCAAAACGCCGGTGCAGGCACCGTCGCGCCAGGCTTCGGCGGCCAGCCCGACTTCGTACATGAGCTCGAAACGCTCCAACACCCTTTCCGGAACCCAGGGCGCCCCGTGCAGGCCGAAGGTGATATCGCAGCGCTCGCGCCGGTCGCGCCGCGTCTCGCGGTCGCGCGCCTGCCGCACCCAGCGCTCGAGCGCGGGCGCGATCTGCCGGTCGATCACTTCCGGGCGCCCCCCGCGCCAGTCCTCCCAGGGAAAATAGCGGTACCAGTCGCGCCACACCGCATCGACCGCGGCCGAAAGTTTCTCCTCGCGCACCAGGGCGAGGTAGGCGATCGAGATCACGCGCGGGCCGCCGGCGCGTTCCAGCGGATCGCGGTGCCGGCTGCCGAAGGTGTAGAGCTGCTCGACATAGCCGACCTCGATCCCGGTCTGCTCGCGCACCCAGCGGCGCAGACCGAGCTCGAGAGTGCGGTCGCCCTCCGGATCGAGCGGGCCGAAAGGCAGGGCATCCAGCGTCTCGCCCTCCTGCGCCCGCTGCACCGTGAGGATGCGCGGCACGTTCTGCGTCACGGCCACGATGACCGCGTTGAGCCCGATGACCACCGGCAAGCTCACACAACTGCCCTCCCGATGCCGCCATTGTAGCGCAAGATGGGATCCCGGAAGGCGCCTTGTGCGGAATCGCTGGAAATCCGCCGCCGGCACACGCCGTCGCGCCCGACAACCCCGGCGGCCCCCGGCGGTGGCTGCGCCCGAGCGCGGCTCCTTCGAGCGCAGCTCCTTGACTTGGGAAGCGTGTTCGATAGAATTGAAATCGCTCTATCCGCAGTTGCGGCGAAGGAGGGATCTCCGTTCCGCCCAAACGGAGGCGGTGTTTTGTCTTGCCCGGTTCTGGCCATCCTGCTGTTGGAACTCGCGGCGGCCGCGGCCTGGCTGGTGCCCTCGGCACGGGCCGGCCCGCCGCAGGATGCCCCCGCCGCGGCCGCGGTATTCCGGGTTTCGGTCTATCCGGACAGCCCTGCCGCGTCGCCCCCTGAGTTCAGCGCCGACCCGCTTGCGGTTCTATCGGCACGCCCCCTGGAAAGCACGCGCCCTCTCCTGATCATCGTCGATCCGACCTCTGCCGCCGGAGCGGAGTTCTATCGGCGCACCTTGTCGCTCGTGCAGGTCCTCAGCCGCCGGGCGGCGCGCGCCCCGGCGCCCGAAATCCGCATCGGCATCACCGCCCTCGGCGGCATTCTGAGCGATCCCCTTCCCGCCCTCGGCAACCCGGTTTCGCGCACCGAGGCCTGGATCCGGCCGTACTTCACCGAGGCCGCCGGACACGGGCAGCGCGATCTTGCGCGCACGCTCGACCTGATCGCCGGCCTGCTCGAAAGGGCGGAAGCGGGCGGTGTGCCGGTCGATTGCCTGGTGATTGCCGCCGACGGCCGGATCGAGGGCGACGACGCCGCCTACTTCTCCTCCGGCTTCATGCGGCTGCTGGCGGAGGCCTGCAGTCGCCGCGGCAGCACCCTGTACGGCTATCTGGCCGGCACGGGATTGCTGGCGGAGATCTGCCGTTTCACCGGAGGGCTGGCGATCCCGGACGGCGAGCCCGCCGAGGCGGTGATCGACGGAATCTTCGAGGCGCGCAAGCGCGGCTACCTGCTGGAACTGCAGGCTCCCGGCGAGGCGGATTACGCCGGCCTCATGGGTGCGGGCATTCGTGCCCGCGCAAGCGACGGCGCGCCGCTCGGCGTGAGGGCCCCGCGGGCTTTCTGGCGCGCTCCCGACGGGAGCCCGGCCCCCGATTACTACCGGCTGCGCGAGGCGGCCGGCTGGGCGCGGCGGGCCGCGGGCGCGCGCGGCGACGGCAATCCGGCCCTGGCCCTGCGCCTGTTGAAATCCTCCCTCGATCACGATCCGTGGAATCCGCAGGCGCTGCTCGAGGCCGCCCGGGCCGCGGCCGAGCTGCAGGAACTTGCCGAGGCCCTCGACCTGGTTGAGCGCGCCGCCCGCTGCCATCCGCCTTCCGAAGCCGCCCTCGCCCTGTTCTGCGATCTGGCGCTCGCCGCAGGTCGGCCCGAGAAGGCCCTGGCCGCCCTGGAGCGCGCCCGCCGCGCGGGCGCGCCCGTCACGGCCGCACTGGAACTTTCCGCGGGGCGCCTCCTGCGCGCCCTGGGACGCGACGAGGAGGCGCGCCGGCATTACGCCGCGGCCCTGGCCGCGGGCGAAGACAGCGACTCCGCCCATGCAGAGTACGGGAGCCTGCTGTGGCGCCTCGGCGACCCCGAGGGCGCCGCCGGGCATGTGCGGGACGCTCTGGCGCGAAATCCCCGGAATGTGACGGCATGGATCTGCACTTCGGAGATTGCAGCCGCCCGGGGAAATCTTGCCGAAGCTCTGGAATCGGCTCATCGCGCGCGGGAGATCGAACCTGCAAACCCGGAAGCCCACGCGCAGGCGGCCAGGGTCGAGCTGGCGCGCGGGGAGTGGGCGCAGGCACTCACCGTCCTGGACACGGCGCTTGCGCTCGCGCCTGCGCGGCGCGATCTGCTCTATCTGCTCGCCGACGCCCAGTCGGCCGGCGGGCAGCTGGGCGCGGCCGCCGAAACCCTGAAGAGGATCCTGGCGGCGGATCCCGCGGACGCCCGGGCCTACCGCAGGCTGGCCGATCTGCATGTGCGCGGCGCCGACCTGCCGCAGGCGGCCTCGGTGCTGGAGGCGGGAGCGGCGCATGCGCCCGGGCAGGCGTATGCCTTCTACCGTTCGGCTGTAGGGCTGCGCGAGCGCGCGGGCGAATTCGGGCAGGCGCTGCTGGACTACAGGGCGATGCTGTCCGCGCTGCCGGAAGAACAAGCCGCCGCGCTCGAGCGCAGGCTTTCGGCTCATATGGCCGGCCTGTCGCTTTCCCTCGACCCGTCGCCCCCGACGGCCGGCCCGGCCCGGCGGCAGGCCGAGGACGGGCAGCCGCCGCTGTCCACTACAAGGCCGCCGGCTGCGGGCGGAGCGCAGCCGTCCGCCGGCGGCCTCATCGTCCCGGGCGGCCTTGAGCCGCTGGCGCGCGTTCTCGGCATCGAAGCCGGCGCGATGCGGGAAGACGACGCCCTGGAGAGAATCTTTTCCCATATCCTGGAGATCTCGCCCGCAGGCGCAGGATCCCGGCCGGCCGAGAATCCCTTGTGCCGCGACGTCCTTTCCCACCTGCGCCAGTACAGGCTCTTCGTGCGCCACCTGGAACAGAGGAAGCTTCTGCCTGCCGGCTGCGACCCGAAAGCGGGACACGAGCTCACCTTCGTGATCAGCGGCGACGAGGCCGAGCTTGCCCGGACCCGTGAGCTGCTCTCCTTTTTCGGCATCAAGGTCGGCCTCACGCGCTCGCAGCAAGGCGACCCTACGGTCACGCTGACCATCAAGGGCGGGCGCAAGTGGGACGAGCGGCGCCGACTGCTGCGCCACCTGGGAGTCAATATCCCGGATCCGGGCCTGCGCGAGATCAGGTTCGCCGTGCGCGACGAGGAGCTGCCGGCCCGGATCGACGCCGCGACGCTGGGCGGCAAGTTGTTCGGCAGCAAGCCGGCGAGCGCCGGGGAGCTTCTCGAGCGCTTCATGCAGGATCAGGAGGCGATGCGGCTCTACATGGCGCTCGCCGGTTGTTCATCGGCCGCGCGCGGCGCGCTGATCCGGACGCTCTCGGCCGCGGAATTCAGAGCCTTGGCCCCGGCACTGGCCAACTTCGGCCGTTACCTCGATGTCGAGGGCGGGCGGCTCGCCTTCCCCGGATCGCGGGAAGCCTGGGAGAAGTTTCTGGGAATCGGCGGCTATGACGCCGACGGCAGCCTGGCGGCGCTCGTCAGGCGCGACGGGGGCAAGGCGCTGCTGCTGTACTACGCACTGCGGATTGCACCGGCAACGGTTCGGGAGTACTTCACCGCCTCGGAGTCGGGACTTTCGCAACTGTACTCGCTGCTGTTGCCGCTGGGCGGATCTTCCTCCCCGGATCCGGCGCGCGGAACCTGGAGGACCGACCCGGCAAGAATCATCCGGCAGCTGGATGCCGGCGATCACGGGATCGTCCTGCCCGTGGAGCGCTCGCTGGGCAGACTGCTCTTTCCCGCAGGCACTTCCGGCAAGGACGGACCCGAGGCCGCGCCGGGGCCCTTCCCGACGCTCGCGACGGCGGATCTGGCGCTTCTGCTCGAACGCGCCGGCGATTCCCGGCCTTCTCCCTACCCGGGCATCACGGAGATCCTGGAGTTCCTGCGCTACTTTTCCGCGCAGCGCAGCGAGCCGCTCTCCGAAGCGGGAGCCGCGGCGCTGACCCGGGATGCGGGGGCGGTGCCGGCTTTTCTCGATCTGGTCTGGGACCTGGAGCTGCCGCAGGAGCTGATCGTCGAATACGTCGACTACTGCCGGCTCCTCGCCGGCGCGGGCGCGAAATCCTGGAACGTCAATCGCACCCGCACGAGCCAGTCGCTGTTTTTCCTGCTCGCCGCCTTCCGGCGCGAGCAAACGCTCGGGCGCGACGAGAGTCTCGAGCTTTTCCGGCGCGCACTCGAACGGCTGCAGGCGGCCGACGAAACGGAGTTCGCGCTGAACGCGGCCGCTTTTCTTGCGCGAGATCTCCTGCCCGCCCTGGGTGCGCGCCTGGGCAAGGATCCCGGAGCAGACAGCTTGATCGAAGCGGCGCTGGCGGGACGGCATCCGGCGCAGGAGTTTTTCTTCGAAGGCCGGCGGATCCGCTTCGACCCCTCCGCTTATGCCCTGAAGAGGATGAAGGCGGCCGTCCAGCGGCAGAACTTCCTGCCCTTGCCGGCGCTGCTCGACGCTCTGCAGGTTCTTGCGGCGATGGCCGGCGGCAGCGAGCCGAAGCCGGTCCTGCTGCGGCGCCTGTCGGATCATTTGAAGCGGCTGCCGCCGGCCGACACATCGGGTGCCGCCCCGTCGCGGGGGCCGGCGGCGCGCGCCGACATCGACATGCTGCGAAAAAGGCTCGATCGCCTGGCGGGCGGGTTTTCGGGCGCGCGGTCGGAGGAGGCCATGGCGCAGCTTGCCGGCGACCTGGCCGGGGCGCTGCACCTCGAGCTGGGCGTGACGCTGCTGGCTCACTGTTACGCATACAGCGGCGCGCCCGAGGTCGATGCCTTGGCGTTCGACCCGGATTTCGTGCGCAAGCACGAATTCTACCCGGACGCAAAATCGCCGGCGCAGGGATGGCTGCCGGCGCGCCTCCAGGTGTCGCCGGAAGGCGGGGTGCGCATTGCGGGATCCCTGTCGGGTCTCTCCTACCAGCTCGCCCGCCTGGAAACGGCGCAATCGGCCCAGGGATTCGGCAAGCGCGACGCGCCGGAGCTGCTCCCTTCCATCCTGGCCGGGCTGCGGGCGATGCGGCACGACCTGCTCACCGATCGCGCATCGGAGTATGTGGCCCTGACGGTGCGCCTGGGCCGGGAAATCCTGGCGCGCTCGCTCCTGGACGAGGATCTGTGGCGCTGGTGCAGCCGGCAGGTCGGCTTCTTGACCTCGGCGCTGCGCAGGGAAGAGGTAGCGCGCGCGCTCGGCCGCGGCGATTCCCTGGGGGCGGCGGCGCTGCTCGCGCCTTCCGAGCTGTTTTTCCTCGGGGAATCCTACCTGCGTTCGTCCATGGGCGCGAAGGTTCATTCCAAGCCGGCCGGGCACTCGGCTTCCGGGCGTGACCGGGCAGATGCCGGCGTGCCTGTCGGGGAAGGTGCGTCCGGCGATGCGGATGCCGCGCCTCCCGCAGGGGCCGTTCCCCACGAGGCACCGCCCGAAATGGAATGCCCCAACCTGGACCGCCTGATCGAGATCGTTTCCGCGGCCGGTCCTGCCGGGGAGGCGGGCCTTCGCAGGGAGACGGACCAGTACGGAGCGCTTCTGCGCAACCGGCTGGGCCTCGACCAGCTTTCCATCTCGATCAGCGACTCCTACGAGCAGCTCGAGCACACCATGGGCGGCAGGCTGCTGTACGAGCGCATCTGCGATCTCAAGATCCGCATCGCGGAGATCAACTACTCGCTCGGCCTGCCCGCGTTTCTCCTGGAGCTCGAGGGCGGTCTGGCTCTGCGGGACATACTGCCGCGCACGAGCGCGGTGCACGCGAACCCGTGGAAGGTGGTCCTCGGGCGCATCGCGGAGCTCGGGTCCGAGAATGCGCGCGCCTGGATCGAGGAGCTGCTGAACCGGGAAGTCCTGACCGTAGCCGTGGAGGAGGACCGGAAATGAAGCGGGCCTGGACCGACCCCGGAAGCATACGCGCCGGTCTGGCTTTTCTATGGCTCGCGGGGGCCGGCATGCTTCCCTGCCAGGAACCTCCGCGGCCCGGGGGGAACGCGGATGTTTCCCTGGCCGTGCGCTCCCAGCTGGTGGAGATCTATTTCACGGTGACCGACGGGCGCCGGCGCATCGCCGAAGTCCAAGCGCAGGACCTCACGCTGTACGAGGACGGGGTTCCGCAGGCGATCGCCAGGCTGGATGCCGGCTCCGTGCCCCTGCGCGTGGCGCTCCTGCTGGACACCAGCGAGAGCATGCGCGCCGCCCTCTACGCCACGCAGGAAGCCGCCGTGAGCTTCGTCGAGTCGCTGAGCCCGGGCGACCGGGTGATCCTGATCCCCTTCAGCTCGGAAATCCGCGCGATTCCGCAGGCGACCGACGACCGCAGCGCGCTCATCCAGGCGATCCGAAGCACCCAGGCACGCGGCGCCACCAAGCTCTACGATGCCTTGATGTTTGCCATGAAGCAATTGAGCGCCGCGGAAGGCCGCAAGGCCCTGGTCGTCTTTTCCGACGGCGAGGATACCGCGCGGACGTCGTCGCTCGACATGGCCCTGAACGCGGCCGCCCGCTACGGATACCCGATCTACGCCATCTACGCGGGCTCGGGACCGCGGGCGGCCGAGTTCAGGAGGATCCTGCGCCGCCTCGCCGACATCAACAGCGGCCGCATGTTCCTGGTGGAGCAGGAGCAGGACCTGCGCGCGGCGTTCGCCGAGGTGGCCGCGGAGCTCCGTTCCGCGTTCGTGCTGCATTATTACACGCGCGTGCCGCCCGACGGCCGCTGGCACGATCTGAGGATCAGTCCGGCCAATCGTGCATATCGGATCAACAGCCGCAAGGGCTTTTACGCGGCAGGCGGGGCGCCGGCCGACGAGGCCGCCGCAAGGACCGCCCAAGCCGGGCGCAGCGCCGCACCGGGGGTCTCGCGGCAGAAAGGCCCGCCGGCCCCGAGCGAGAGTGCGGCAAGCGCCGTCCGGGAAATATTGGGACCGCCCGTGCCCCTGCAGGAAGTCGACCCTCGTTCCCTGCGCGTGCCTGCCGCCGCGGGCGCGCCGCAGGCCGCCGGCAAAGCCCCGCCGGTTTTCAAAGCGGAGACGCGCTTCGTGGAGGTCCCGGTTCTGGTCGAGACGCCGGGCGGCGACAACCCGCCGCAGCTCGGCGAGAAGGACTTCCGGGTGTACGAAGACGAAGCGTTGCGCGAGCTGGTCTTCTTCAGCCGGGACGTCCAGATCCAGGATCTGCCGCGCCTGCGCGACATGGCCCTCAAAAAGATGAAGGGAGCAGGGGCGCCGGAGGTGTCGGCCTTCGCGCCCGAAGAAGCCGCGGATCTCGTCCTGGCCAGGTTTTATCTGGTGCTGGACGATCTGATGACCGATGCCGGCGCCTTCATGGAAGCCAAGCAGGCGGCAGAGAGGATCCTGCGCCGGTATCATTCCGGCCTGAGGCGCTTCTCGCTCCATTTCGCCAGCGAGGCCCAGGCGGACCTCGAGGCGCAGGCCGACCTGGAGCACATGATCCAGAGGCTCAGGCGGGCGGTGCCCCGGCCCAGCCGGGAGCTGACCACCGCGGACGGCCTCATGTCGATCTACGAGGCATACCTGGTGGAGCGAGGGGACGTGCAGGCGGCGCAGCTCGCGGAGCTGCGCTATGCTTCCGACAACCTCCTGACCTACAGCAACCCGCTCGGCGAGGTGGTCGGTATCGAAGTCGCCGATCCCCAGTCGGTCCAGCTGGCGGTGACCAACACGATGCGCGCCCTGGTGGCGGAGAACTTCATGCGCGTCTCGCGCATGCTCGACGGCCTCAAGTCCGTCGTGAGCGCGGCATCCATGGATTCCGGAAACCATCCGCGCACCGTCATCTTCATCTCCGCCGGATTCGTGGCCGGCAGGATGAGCGGGCGGGCGGACCTGTCGTCGGCGATCGATGCCATCATCCAAACGGCCCGGGCCAAGGGCATCCGCATATTCACCATGGATGCCGCCGGGCTGTCGGTGCCCCAGCCCCTGAGCATCAACTCCAGCGGCGCTTTCCTCGCCCGCAATCCCCATCTCTACCCCATCCTGTACGATCACGACCGCGGCTGGCGCGTCGAGAAGGAGTCCTCGCTGACCCAGCTGGCATCGGACACGGGGGGACGCTTCCTGCACAACACCAACGATCTGGTCGCCGCCGCCGGTGCGGTACTCGACCGGACGGGCCGGCTCTATTATCTGGGGTACCTGTCCAACCAGCCGGCCGACGGGCGCTTCCATCGAATACGGGTCGCCACCTCCCTGAGCGGCGCGCGCCTGCGCGCCCGTTCCGGATACTACGCCGGGAGCCGCGTCCGGCCCGAAACCCTTTCGGCGACCAATCTCGCGGGCGAAGATTGGGAGACCGTCTTCCGCCGCGCCGAGCAGGCACGCCTGGCAGGGGACTGGAAACAGCTCGCCGAATCGCTGGAACAGATCCTGTCCCGGTTCCCGGCGCGCGCCGACCTGTGGTACAACCTGGGAGCGGCCCGGCTGCGCATGGGGGAACCGGCGCGCGCCGTGGGGGCTCTGCAGCAGGCGTTCGCGCTCGCGCCCGAAAACACCGATTTCGGCCTGGCCCTGAGCCGCGCCCTCGTGGCCGACGGCTTTCCGGACGCCGCCGCCGAGACACTGAAGGCGATGATGCGCGCGCAGCCGCGCCATGCGGGCCTGCTCGTGCAGCTGGGACGCGTCTACGAGGCGGCGGGGCGGCCGGAAGAGGCGTATCAGGCCTACCGCAAGGTGCTCGACCTGGTGCGCGCCCCGACATCCGACCTTTACCTTCTGCTGGTGCGCACCTCCATGGAGATCGGTCGCCGGCTCGAGGCCGAGATCCATATCCGCGATTTCATCGCCCATGGCGGCGCGGCGCGCCTGATCGAACCCTGGCGCCGGCAGCTCGAGAAACGGTGACAGGCTGCTCAACCCCGGAACTCCCGGGCGAAATCGCAGGATGCGCGGCGGCAATTTCGCAGTTGAGCACCCGTTCGCCGAATCATATACTCTCGGCGGAGAGAATGGCCATGACCGATCCCGTAATCGCTGCCAAAGCCCCCGCGCTGGTCGAGCTCGAACCCGGTACGTACTACTGGTGCGCCTGCGGCCGATCCGCCAACCAGCCTTTCTGCGACGGCAGCCACAGGAATCTCTGACCCGCCTCCGACAGGCTCCGCCGCCCGCGGAGGCGGAGGCGCGGCGAGTCCGCCCCATGCCCCGGATCGCGGTGATCATCCCGAACTGGAACGGCGCGCGCCATCTCGGGGCCTGCCTGGCCTCGCTGGCGCGCCAGGATCCGGAGCCCGCCGAAGTATGGATCGTCGACAACGGTTCCACCGACGACTCGCTGGAAATCGCCGGGCGCGCCTACCCCGGCATCCGGGTGATCGCCTGGCGCGATAACCGGGGCTTTGCCGCGGCCGCCAACGCCGGCATACGGGCGGCGCAGTGCGATTGGGCGGCGGTGCTCAACAACGACACCGAGGTCGCCCCCGGCTGGCTCGCCGCCTGCAGCGCCGCGGCGCGACGCTACCCCGATGCCGCTTTCCTGGCCTGTCGCATTCTCGACTTCGCCGCCCGGGACACTCTCTACAGCGCAGGCGATTGCTTCCTGCGCGCGGGCGTCGGCTACCGGCGCGGCCAGGGGATGCCGGATCGACCGGAGTACCGGCAGGATGCCGAGGTTTTCTCGGCCTGCGGTTGCGCCGCACTCTATCGCAAGACGGTTTTCGAGGGAGCCGGCGGCTACGACGAGCGTTTCTTCGCCTATCTCGAGGACGTCGAGCTGGGGCTGCGCCTGCGCGCCGCCGGACACCGCGGCTACTACGCGGCGGCTGCGGTTGTCTACCATCGCGGAGGCGCCACCAGCGGCGGCGAGTTCTCCCCTCTTTCCGTGCGCCTGCGCACGCGCAACGCCCTCTACCTGCTGCTGAAGAACTATCCGGCGGCTTTCCTGTGGCGCGCCTGCCCCATGATCGCCCTGATGCAGATTTCCTGGCTGGCACGCGCCGCGGCGCACGGCAGGATTCTCAGCTATCTGCGCGGCGCCGCGGCGGTCGTTCCCTTGCTGCCGGCCGCCCTGCGCGCCCGCCGCCTTGTCGGGCGCGCCTCATCCGCCGAGCTGTGGCAGGCCATCATGCTTTCCGAAGCGATGGCGCGGCGCGACTTCACAGCCAACGGGGGCAGGCAGGTTTCGCTTTTTTTGCATTGGTATTTCCGCCTGTTCGGATAGCCGGAGAAGCGCAAGGCCATGGTCTCGGTGGTCATCGTCAACTGGAACTCGGGGCCGCTGCTGGCGCAGTGTTTGCGATCGCTGGCGGCGCACGGCGGCGATTGCGAGGTCATCGTGGTGGACAACGCATCGCGGGACACGAGCCTGGAGTTCGCGCCGCCCCCCCGTCTGCGCCTCGAGATCGTGAGGAACGGCCGCAACCTGGGGTGTGCCGCGGGCAACAATCTCGGCTGGCGCCGGAGCGCGGGCGAATCGGTGCTCTTTCTCAATCCCGACACCGAGTGCCTGCCGGGGGCGCTCGCGAGCCTGGCCGAACGATTGGGCGCATCCCCGGAGCACTGGGCCGCGGCCGGGCAGCTGGTCGACCCCGCGGGCAGGCTGCAGGCGGGTTTCAATGTGCGCGCCTTCCCCACGGTGGCGAGCGTCACCGCGCAGATGCTGCTGCTCGAGGCGCTCTGGCCCGGCAATCCCTGGAGCCGCAGGTACCGCATGTCGGACTGGGACCATCGGACCTTCCGCTACGTGGAGCAGCCGGCCGGAGCCTGCCTGATGGTGCGGCGCCGCGCACTCGAGGCCCTGGAAGGCTTCGATGAAAGTTTCCACCCCGCCTGGTTCGAAGATGTGGACCTGTGCCGCCGCATCTACAACTCCGGCGGGCTGATCGCCTACGAGCCGGCGGCGCGCTTCGTGCACCACGGGGGCACCAGCCTGCGCAGCCTTTCCCGCGGCGAGTTCCTCGAGTATTTCCACACGAACCAGTGCCGCTACTTCGCGAAGCATCACGGACGGCGCGCCGCCCGCGCCGTCAGGCGCCGCATCGTCGCGGGCCTGCTTGTGCGCGCGCTCGCGGCCCTGATACGCCGCCCGCAAGCTTCCACCCGCATCGAGGAAGCGCGCGCCTGCTGGAGCGCGGCCCGCCGCCTGCGCAGGCCGGAGGCGCCGTGACGGCCGCAGCCCGAGTCCTGGCCGCCATCGTGACCTGCAACAGCGCGCGCTACCTGCGCGCCTGCCTCGACGGCGTGCGGGCGCAGACGCACCCGGAGCTGGAGGTGCGGCTGTGGGACAACGCTTCCACCGACGGCACGCGTGCCATCGCCGCCGAATACGCCGGCATGCTGGCGGCCCTGCATCTATCGGAGCGCAATATCGGCTTCAGCGCGGCGCACAACCGCTTGATCGCAGCCTCGGCGGCCGATTACGTTCTCGTTCTCAATCCGGACGTCGTTCTCGACCCGCGCTTCGTCGAGATCCTGCTGGCGGCGCTCCGGGCCGACCCCGGAGCCGGAGCCGCCACGGGCAAGCTGTGGAGAATGTCCGGGGAAGGCGCCGATCCCGCGGGCGCGAGAGTCATCGACACGGCCGGCATCTACTTCACGCGCAACCAGCGCCACCTGGATCGCGGTTCGGGCGAGAGGGACAGCGGCCAGTACGACACCCGGGAGTACGTTTTCGGGGCGTCCGGGGCGGCCGCCTTCTACCGGCGGGCGATGCTGGAGGACGTGCGTTTCGGGGCCGAGTACTTCGACGAATCGTTCTTCGCCTACCGCGAGGACGCCGACCTGGCATGGCGCGCCCAGTGGCTGGGCTGGAGCTGCCTCTATGTGCCGCAGGCCACCGGGTGGCACGCGCGCCGCGTCCTGCCCGAGCGCCGCGCGTCGCTGCCGGCGGAAATCAACATGCATTCGTTCAAGAACCGCTTCCTCATGCGGGTCAAAAACATGGATGCGGGCACGTACGCCCGCAATTTCCTGCCCATCACCGCCCGCGACCTGCTGGCGCTGGGCTACGTCCTGTTGCGCGAGCGTTCCTCGCTGCGCGCGTTCCCGTTGCTCTGCCGCGCCCTGCCGCACGCCCGGCGCGCGCGCGCCGACCTGTGGAAGAGACGGCGCGCCGCGCCGCGCGACCTGCGCCGGTGGTTCGCCGACCGGCCCGTCGCCCGGCCGGCGCCGGAGCCGACTCACTTGTAGGTGTCTTCCTCGACCACCACCTTGGTGAAGTAATCCTTGCCGCCTACGGTCAATCGGATCCGATACACGCCGGGAGGCACGGGCTGGCCCGGGATGCGGAAGCCGGCCCCGGCGCCCGCCGCAGCCTGCGAGGCCGCCTGCGCGCCGGCGCCCGTCTGGCCGCTGGTGCGGCGCTGCGGCGGATTTGCCCGCAGGTCCCACTGCACGCGGTTCAGCCCCGCATCCCGCGGCCCGGTCAGGTCGCGCACCACCTTCCCTTCGTAATCCAGGACGGCGATCTTGACCTCGTCGGCTGCCGGCGCCTTGAGATAATAGCTGATGGCCGTCCCCGGCTTGGGATTCTCGCCCAGGAAGTGCTTGGCTCCTCCCCAGACCCGCTCCAGCGTGACATCCTGCAGCCACTGGACCGCGGGCCGCACCTCGAAGAGATGGACGTCGGCCTGCAGTGTCTCCGCCGTCAGCTGCTGAAGCGGCGAGATGTCGTCGAGGATGTATATGCTGCGCCCGTGCGTGCCCGCGATCAGATCGTTGTCGCGCGGGTGCACCAGGATGTCGTCGATGCGCACGGTCGGCATCCCGGTCATGAAACGCTTCCATTCGCCGCCGCCGTCGAGCGAGACATAGAGCGCGAATTCGGTGCCGAGATAGAGGAGGTTTCGGTTTTTCGGGTCCTCCTTGATGACGTTGACATTCCCCGGCGGCAGGTTGGCGGCGATCGATTTCCAGGTCTGCCCGAAATCCCTGGTGACGTAGACGTAGGGTTTCAGGTCGTCGGCGCGGTGGCCGTCGATGCTGAGGTAGCATGTCGCCGCATCGAAGTGGGACGCTTCCACCCGCGAAATCTGGTAGGTCTTGCTCGGCAGGCCCGGCACGTTGTCGGCGACGTTGGTCCAGGTGGCCCCGCCGTCGCGGCTCAACTGGACGTTGCCGTCGTCGGTGCCCACCCAGAGCACGCCGGGGATCACCGGCGACTCGGAGATCGTGGTGATGTTGCCGTAATTGGCGACGCCGTCGTTCTTGGAAAGCATGGGCTGGTCGCCGCGCACGCCCATGATCGAGAGCGTCTCGCGGTCGATCTGCTTCGTCAGATCGGGGCCGGCCGTCCAGGTGTCGCCCCGGTCGCGCGAAGTGAAGAGCTTGTTGCCGCCCATGTACACGATGCGCGGGTTGTGCGGGGACAGGATGACCGGCGTGCTCCAGTTGAAGCGGTACTGTTCGCCTTCCGCCGGCCTGGGAACGACGTTGCCGGCCGCCGCGCCGAACATGGCCTGCAATGCCGCCGCAGGGAGTTCCGGCGTCGGTTCCGTGGGCTGGGCTGCCGCCCCCGCGCCCCGGCCGCGACCTCCCGGAGCGCGCGGCCGGATCGACACCCTTCGGCCGGTGCGCAGGTCGAGCCGGCTGAGCGCGCCGTTCTGCGACTCGACGTACACGGTATTGGGATCCGTCGGGTCCACCTGGACGTAAAAGCCGTCGCCGCCGCCGACGCGGAACCAGTCGGCATTGGCGATCCCGCTGCTCGTGCGCACGGCGCTGGGACCGCCCCAGGTGCCGTTGTCCTGGAGCCCGCCGTAGACGTAGTAGGGCTTGCGCATGTCGGCGGCCACCGCGTAGAACTGGCCGGCGGGAATCGTGTTCAGAAACTCCCAGGTCGCGCACTGATCGTAGGTCACATCCAGCCCGCCGTCGTTGCCGACGAGCAGATGATTGCTGTTCTTCGGATTGATCCAGATCGCGTGATGGTCCACGTGCGCCAGTCCCTGGACCACCCTGAAGGTCTTGCCGCCGTCGGTCGACTTCATGAAGTTCACGCCGCCGGTGTAGACGATCTCCGGATTGTTGGGATCGACGCGGATCTGGCTGTAATACATGGGACGGTTGTTCTGGTTGCTCACGATCGTCCAGGTCTTGCCCTTGTCATTGGAGCGCCAGATGCCGCTCCGCTCGGGGTTGGGCGGCTGCGGTGCCGCGGCGGGCTGCTGCCCGGGAGGCGCGGCCGGTGCGCCGCCGGCCGCAGCCGCCGGCCGCGTCGGCGTCTCCAGCTCGATCTGCGCATAGATGACATTGGGATTGGAGCGGCAGATATCCAGGCCGATGCGCCCCATCGTCTTTGCCGGCAGGCCGTTGCCGGTCAATCGCGTCCAGGTCTTTCCCGCATCGACGCTCTTCCAGATGCCGCTTCCCGGACCGCCTCCGTTGAAACCCCAGGCCGTGCGCCGGCGCTGATAGGAGGCGGCCAGCAGCGTCTTGCCGTCGGAGGGATCGATCACGATATCGGTAAAGCCCGTATCCTCGTCGATGAACTTGACGTTGGTCCAGGTCTTGCCGCCGTCGATCGTCTTGTAGATGCCGCGCTCGCGGTTGGGCCCGAAAAGGTGCCCGACCGCCGCGACATAGGCGACGTTCGGATCCTTGGGATCGAGGACAATGCGGCCGATGCTCTGGGTTTCTCGCAACCCGACATGGACGAATGTCTTGCCGCCGTCGGTCGACTTGTAGACTCCGTCCCCGAAGGAGGAGCTCTGGCGGTTGTTGGGTTCGCCGGTGCCCACCCAGATGATATTGGGATCCGGCTGAAAGATGGCCACGTCGCCGATCGAGTGCGTGGAATAGCTGTCGAAGACGGGCTCCCAGGTGGTGCCGTTGTTGACGCTCTTCCACAGGCCGCCGGTCGCAAACCCGACATAGATTATGGAGGGATTGCTCTCTACAACCTCGATGTCGTCGATGCGGCCGCCCATGCTGGCAGGTCCGATGGAACGCCAGCGGAAGTTCCTCAGAAGCGGATCATCCGACTGGTTTACAGCCGCGGCCGGCCGCTGTGCTTCCGCCGGTGCCTGGCCCAGGACAACCTCGATCAGTGCCGAAGCGAGCAGAACTCCGAGACCGATGGCGACCGCCCTCGAGCGCCGATTCCCGTCCATGACGCACTCCTCCTTTCTCCGTCCATCCATGACCCGGGCGGGCACGGCACCCGCCACACTATCGATTCATTACTCCGGGACAGGGGATTTGTAACGCAAAAAAGGGCCCGGCCTCAAGTCGTAATAAATCGTTCGCAAGTTCGAATCTCCGACAGCAAATCTTATGCGATGGAAGGAAGGTTGCCGCCTGCCGGCTCTTGGCAGCCGGATTGCTTTCAAATCGAAACTATTGATTGATCTTTGGCAGTCCGGCGGTTAATAATTGCGGGAGAACGCTTGCAATCGACACGGGCAAGCAGGCACAAATCATGTTCCGACGGCAGACAGACCTGCTTTCACTGATTTCCAACCCCAACGGCACCTCGCGGATCGAGTTGGCGCGTGCGACGGGCGGAAGTCCGGCGAAAATCGGCAAGATCGTCCAGCGGCTCCTGGCCGCCGGGATCCTGACCGAGCAGGAGCCGATCGAGACCTCCCGAGGCCGCCGCCCGATTCTCCTGAAGCCTTCGAAGGAACTCGGCTTTCTGATGGGGGTCGACATCGGTCTGGTGAATCTCCGGGTCGTCCTGGCGGATCTCCAGGGGGAAGTTCTTGCCGGGCTGCAGACGCCGTCCCCGCACGCACGCGTCGACATCGCCACGGCGCTCAAGGGCATATTTCAGGTGGCGGATTCCGTGCTCGAGCGCTCGGGGTTGCCGCGCGACAAGCTGCTGGCCGTGGGCGTCAGCCACTCCGGCGCGGTCGACATACAGACGGGCCGTTGTCTTTACTGGCACCTGGCGATGCAGTGGAAAGGGGTCGATCTGAAGCAGGTGTTCGCGCATCACTACGGGGTTCCCTGCGAGATCGACGATGCGGTGCACTGCATGGCCATAGCCGAAAAGGTCTACGGAGCGGCGCGCAACGAAAACACCTTTGTCATGATCAATGTCGGCTGGAGCATCAGCGCGGCGTTATTCATTGAAGGCGAGCTGTTCCGCGGAGCCTCGGGCATCGCGGGTGAGATCGGGCACAATATCGTATTGCCCGAGGGGCCGCGCTGCTATTGCGGGAACCGGGGCTGCCTGGAGATTCTCGCTTCCGGCAAGTCCGTCGTCGACAAGGCGATCGCCGCCCTGAACGAAAACACCACCACCGCGCTGCAGGAGGTCGCTGCCCGGGGTCAGGGCGCCGTGACGCTCGAAGCGGTGTGCATGGCGGCGAGCTCGGGTGACCGGCTGGCCGGCCGGCTTCTCAGGGAAGCCGGGGGCTACATCGGCATCGCTGTCGGCAACATCGTGAATCTGCTCAACCCGCCGCTCATCGTGCTGGCGGGCGGCATGATGTCGATCGATTGCAACCGCGTTCTGCTGGAGGTGATCCGCCGCGAGGCGGGCGCCTCGGCCTTCGAGGTCGCCTTCGCCAAGACCAAGATAGTGAATTCCCCGCTCGACCGGCTCTCGGCCGCGCGCGGCGCCGCCCTGCGGGCGACGCGCGCCGTGCTGCGCAACTACTGGAACCGGGTTTTCGAAGATCAGGCCATGGAGTGACGCTGCGCGGCTCAACAGAGCGGCAGATCGGCAAAAGCGTTGAGCTCCAGAGGCAACGACGGCCGGCTGCGCAGCTTGGGCGTCCCGGCAGCCGCGATCATGGCGGCATTGTCCGTGGTGAACTCCGGGTTCGGGAAGTAGACGCTCGGCGTCCGCCCGAAGGCCTGCCGGAATCTGCTGCGCAACAGGCTGTTGCACGCCACTCCCCCGACGAGCAGGATCGACTGCGGATGCGTGCGCTCGGCCGCCCTGCGGGTCTGCACGAGCAGGGTCTCGACGATCGCTTTCTGGTAGCTGGCGACCAGGTCCAGGACGGCCTGCGACGGCTTTCGCCCCGCGCGGCGCGGCCGGATGCCGTGAGCCTGGATGTGCCGGATGGCCGCCGTCTTGAAGCCGCTGAAGCTGAAATCGAGACTGCCGTCGCTCATCTTCGGGATCGAAAAGGGATAGGCGTCGGGATCGCCGTCGCGTGCCAGGCGATCGATGATCGGCCCGCCCGGATAACCCAATCCCAGGAACTTGGCCAGCTTGTCGAGCGCCTCGCCGGCCGCGTCGTCGCGCGTCCGCCCCACCGGCCGGTAGCAGCCGGGTTCGGGCGAATACACCAGCGAGGTGTGCCCGCCCGAAACGACCAGGGCCAGCGCCGGGAAGCGGACCGAGGGATTTTCCAGCAGCGCTGAATAGACATGACCTTCGAGGTGGTTGACCGGCGCCAGCGGCTTGTGGAGCGCGAAAGCCATCGCCTTGGCGAACGACAGCCCGACGAGCAGCGACCCGATCAGCCCGGGGCCCTGGGTCACGGCGATTCCGTCGATATCCGCCATGCGCCGGCCCGCCTCGTCGAAGGCCCTCCAGACGACGTAGCCGATGTTCCTGAGATGCTCGCGGCTGGCCAGTTCCGGCACCACGCCGCCGAAACGGCGGTGCGTGCGCACCTGCGAAGCCACGATGTTGGAGTGGACGACGCGGCCGTCGGTCACCAGTGCGGCCGCGGTCTCGTCGCACGAGGATTCGATCCCGAGCACCAGCATCCTAGGCCCCTGACAGGGCGCGCAGCGCTTCCCCGTAGGGCGGGCGCGCGATCCCGCGCTCGGTGACGATGGCGCCGACATAGCGGTGCGGCGTCACGTCGAACGCCGGATTGCGAACCTGCACGCCTTCGGGCACCGTCCGCACACCGCAGACGGTGCACACCTCGCTCGCATCCCTCTCTTCGATCGGGATGAGGCTGCCGTCGGCGACGGCGAGATCCACCGTGGAAAGGGGGGCGGCCACGTAGAAAGGAACGCCGTTCTCTTTCGCGAGCACCGCCACCGAATAGGTACCGATCTTGTTCGCGACGTCCCCGTTGGCCGCGATGCGGTCGGCGCCCACGATCACGCAGTCGATCGCACCCCGGCGCAGGAAATGGCCCGCCATGCCGTCGGTGATCACGGTGACGGGGATGCCGTCCTTGTGCAGCTCCCAGGCCGTCAGGCGCGCTCCCTGAAGGAAAGGGCGGGTTTCGTCGGCGAACACCTCGACCTGTTTTCCCGCCTCGACCGCCGCGCGGATGACTCCCAGGGCCGTGCCGTACCCGGCGGTCGCCAGCGCGCCCGCATTACAATGGGTGAGTATCCGTGCCCGTGGCGGTATGAGTTCCTGCCCGAAGCGTCCCATGGCCCGGTTGGCTGCGACGTCCTCCCGGTGCATCGCCAGGGCTTCCTCGATCAGGGCGGCGCGCACGGCATCCGGGCCGCGGCCGATCTCCCGGGCAAAAACTCCGCGCATCCTTTCCACCGCCCAGAAGAGGTTGCGCGCCGTGGGTCGGGTGGCCGCGATGGTTTCGCAGATGCGATCGAATTGCTCGCGCAGCCGCTCGCCCGCTGCGGACGCCGCGTGCTTGACGCCGAGCGCGATGCCCATGGCGGCGGCGACGCCGATGGCGGGCGCGCCGCGGATGATCATCGATCGGATCGCCTCGGCCACCTCCCGATAGTCGCGGCAGCAGTGGTATGTCTCCTCGGCCGGGAGCTTGCGCTGGTCGAGCATCGCCACGCCCCCGTCCGTCCATTCGATGGTCTTGATCATGGTCGCCTCGGAAAGGGGACAGTCTATCCGACCGGCGCCGGGTTTTGAAGAGGCCCGCAAAATGGTTTGACTTGCGCATGGCCGGGGTGCTATTGGTTACGTGAAGATGTTTGACAGCCGGAATCAAGGTGCTCCACCGAGAGCTTAAAAGGGAAGTGGGTGCGAATCCCACACGGTCCCGCCACTGTGATCGGGGAGTCCTGCTTCGTTGGACCCGGACCTATCGTACTCGGCTCGGGCCGGCCACTCGTCGCACTTGACGGGGAAGGCGGCAAGCAGGGCGCTGACCCGTAAGTCAGGAGACCTGCCTGATTCTCGATTCAGTCGGCTCTTCGCGAGAAAGAGACCTGGATATGGCGATCCACTCCGTTCCCCGGCCTTTCGAGGGAGAGGGCGGGGATTCCCGGCGGTTCCCCGCGCGGGTTTTCCTTTCCCGGCACGTCCGCCGGGCGAACGCCTGCGCGGCCGCGCTGATCGCGCTTCTTCTGGTGTCGGCCTCTTCCTGTACGGCCGCGGGCACGGACGCGCGCCCCGGCGCAAGGCCGCATTCGCCCGCGGCCATCCACACGGATGCCCTGGGACGGAGGGTGGAGATCCCGCGCCGCCCGGAGCGCATCGTTTCGCTCGCGCCCAGCGTCACGGAGGTCCTGTACATGCTGGAAGCCGGCGACCGCCTGGTGGGCGTCACCTCATCCTGCGACTGGCCCGAAGATGCCCGGCGCAAGCCGAAGATCGGATCGCTGCTCCATTTCAACTATGAGGCCATTCTTGCGGCCCGACCCGATCTGGTCATCGCCTCGACGGCGGGCAACGACCGCGACGCCGTCTTCAAGCTCGCCGATTTGGGCATTCCCGTCTACGTTACGGCTCCGCGCTCGGTCGCCACGATCTTCGATACGGTGCGCCGTATCGGCCATGTCCTGGGCTGCCCGGAACGGGCCGAGCGACTGGCGGCACAGGCGAGCGGCCGCCTGGCGGAGATCCGCAAGCGGCTGGCCGGCCTGCCGCCGCTGCGCGCCTTTTTCATCACCTGGTTCGACCCGCTGCTGGCGCCGGGCAAGCGGACCTTCGAAACCGACGTGCTGCGCCAGGCGAACGTGCTTTCCATCAGCGGCGACATCGACGAGTACTACCCGCGATACAGCCTGGAGCAGGTACTGGCGCAGGACCCGGACGTGATCCTGACGGTACGGCATGAAGGCCGGCCGTTCCCGGATCTGAAGCGCCTGCCGGGATGGCAACGACTGAGGGCGGTCGAGCGCGGGCGCGTCTACATTCTGAGCGAGGTGCTGCAGCATCCCTCGCCGCGCTTCGTCGAAGGGG
>Ga0272448_1001694_pt1 | contig 29046 bp, 22 predicted proteins | sample YNPCB0191_FD_202220 | JGI IMG/M metagenome (GOLD analysis project Ga0272448, IMG submission 202220) | Hot spring sediment microbial communities from Yellowstone National Park, WY, United States - YNP-CB-019-1 | ecosystem: Environmental > Aquatic > Thermal springs > Hot (42-90C) > Sediment...
GTCCCGTGGCTTCCACCGGCAGGAGCATCTCCGCCGCAGCCGGCGCCGCACACAACAAAAGGATAGTAAGCGGAAGCAGTAAGCTTTTCATCGCAAATCTCCTTGTACGCCAAACATAAGTCAATAGGCCAGCCAGCAGGCCGGCAACCAGAAGCATTAGCGTGCCCGGCTCAGGAATCATGGCCGCCGGCACACCCAAAGCCTTCAACATCTCGATCGTCGCGCTGTCCAGTCCCGACGAACCCAGATTGCCCAGCAGCGTGAACAAATCGTCGTTGTTCACCGTGCCATTGTAATCGAAGTCGCCCTGGCACCAGGTCATCGATGACTGGCCCAGGTTGCCCAGCAAGATGAACAGGTCGTCGTTGTTGACCGTACCATCCAGATTGGCATCGCCATAGAAGGTGTACATGATGGTTACCCGGTCCGTGCCGTTGCCCATCCAGCCGAGGGCCATGTTCTCGCTTTCCGCGGTCGTGCTATAGAGGAACGTACCGTGTTCGGGCGAGAAGGGATGTTCGCCGCCGCCGTAGGCTTGCATTAACATTCCCTGGACGTACGGAACCACATACGGGTAGAGAGGTCCAATGGGCGGGCCGAGGTCAATATCGAGATTGGTGACCACGAGCTTGCCGCCCTGAATGTCGGTCCCCGCCGAAGGGCTGGTAACGCCGAATGGCGGGTAGCCGCCAATCATGTTTAAGCCCGGACCAGGGTTACCGTCTGGGGAAAGAACACTGGCTTCTATCGTGCCTTCCTTAAGTGTAGTTAGACCGCCATAGCCATGGAACCACATATGCCCCTCATAGACGACACCGGTGCAGCCGGTCATAACGACCGTGCCGGGTGTGGTCTTCGTCAAGCCCACTGCCGGAAATCCATAGGGCCTGAGGTCGGCCAGCTTGGCGGTGATCACTCCGCTTCGCACGTCGAAGTCGTTAAAGGCACTATACACCACGGCGTTGCTGCTCTCGCTGGTGATGCTGCCACCGTCAAGGGTCACGGTGCCGACAAACACCACATCGTGACTCTCGTAATAACCACCACCGCCTTCTTCTTTGATGAAGGTGTCCAGCTCGAGTCTGCCGCCGCTGCGGACGATCAGGTCGCCGCCGGCACCGCCATAGTAGGCATTAAAGGCGCCGGAAGTACCAACGCGCAGCGTGCCTTGCTTAACCTCCGTTGCGCCGTAGTGGGAGCAGGATTGGTAGAGGGTCAGCGTGCCGTCGCCGGTTTTGACCAGGCCGCCACCCCCGTAGCCCTGCAAGGGCACGTTCAGGCCCATGTTGCGTCCATTCGTGTCGAAGACGGCGTCGCCGTCCGAGACGTAAACGTTGCAGCTTTCGGCCGACTCGGCCGCGATCCAGTCGGGATTGTCGGCGTTGCCGTAGGCTTTCAGCGTGCCGCCGTTGAAATAGATGTTCACCTGGACGCCAGGGCCGCCTACGCCGCCGACGATGGCGTCGGTGCAGACCGTGCCGCCGTCATTGAGGAACAGCGTGCCGTGGCCGCGGTAGCCGGCATAGAGTGTCCCGGCAATGGTCCACTGCGAGCCGGCGCCGGCGACGGTGGCTGTGCCGGAAGAGCCGGCGTCGTAGCCGAGCCAGCCGGTTGGCGAGCTAACGGCAATCCCATTTTGGATCGTCAACGTGCCGTTGCCCTGATAGCCTGCACCCAAGTCGCCATTAGCGGTCGGGTTGGACACATCGAGGTTCAGCGCGATGCCGCCCGTGTCACCAAAAGCCACCGTCTGGCTGAGACCTCGGTCCGGATCGGTACCATCAAACACAAGGTCAATGTCGCTTACCAGCCCACGAGCGTTAATCGTGCCGACGCCGGTAGCTTGGGTAGGCGAAGCAAAAAGGGTGCGGGTGTTGAGTGTACCCTCGCTAAAATCAAGCCAGCCAGTACCCCGCGGGTCAAAGATATTATCGACATGGGCCACATAGGTCGCGCCGTCAACCGAGACCACGCCCCCGTTGAGAATACGGAGCGTCCCGTTGCCAGAATGGCCGACGATCAGATCGGAACCGCTTATATTCCAGGCCGAACCGGCATCGGTGATTGTGGCCGTGCCGTTAGAACCAGGCTTGTAGCCGAGATAGCCGTAGCTGCTGTTCACCACGCCTCCCTGCTCAACATTCAGCGTTCCCGTACCCTGGAAGCCGACGTAAATGGTCCCGCTCACGTTCCACTGTGACCCGGCGCCCCTCACGAGCGCAGCACCTATGGAGCCGGCGCCGTAGCCAATCCAGCCGTTTTGTGAGGCAATCGCTATCCCGTCCTGAATTGTCAACGTCCCCGTCCCTAGCAGGCCGACGCCTAAATCCCCGGCAGGTGGTATCGTGCCAGAAAGGTCAAGGTTCAAGACGACGTTGTCATTAAAGATGAACGATTGGATCGCCCCATGCCCTGGATCATCACCATCAAACACCAGGGCAATGTCGCTTACCAGCCCACGGGCGTTGATCGTACCGGTGCCGGAAACTTGTGCCGGCGACGCATAGAGCGCACCAGTGTCCAGTGTGGCGGTACTCTCTCCGGCGGCAAAGACGAGATAACCCGCATCGCCAGGAACAAAGCCGACGTAGGTTGCGTTGCCCACCGTAACGAGGCCACCGCTCCGAATCGTGAGCGTCCCATCGCCGCCGCAACCGACATAGAGATCATTGCTGACGTTCCACCGGGAGTTAATTCCATCGATGTTAACGTTACCAATAGAACCAGGGTTATGGCCGAGATAGCCGTAACTGCTGTTGACAACACCGCCATTAAGCACGTTTAAGTTGCCGTTGGACATGTTGTCGCAGCCGACAAAGAGCGCCTCAGTGTTATTCCAGGTCGAGCCGGGGCCTGTAACGGTGGCCGTACCTGTCGAACCGAAATAAGCGCCAACGTAGCCGGCAGCGTCGTTGACCGTGCCGCCAGCTTCGATGTTAAGTATGCCCACGCCATAGCTGCCGACAAATAGCTCATGGCTGATGTTCCACTGCGAGCCGGCGCCCCTGACCGTGGCAATGCCCGACGATCCTGCCTCAGTACCCAGAATGCCATCGCTTATGTTAACGCCTTCGTTATTGTTGACGAGGTTGACGACGCCGCCATCCTCAATGACCAGCGTGCCGTGGCCGCGATGGCCGGCATAGAGTTTCCCGGCAATGGTCCACTGCGAGCCGGCGCCACTGACCGTGGCAATGCCGACGCCGCTGGCGTACTTGGCGATAATGCACTCACCGTCACTTTCGACCAGGCCGCCGTCATAGACTTGCAGTGTGCCGTTGCCCGAGGCGCCAACGATAACGCTACCGTGCCACGTAGAAGGGGTTCCTGTGACCGCAGCAGAACCGTGGATCGTGACCAGGCCGGTTGAGCCGAATTCGGCGCCAATGGTGGCTGAACCTCCAAAGTAGCCGCCGGCGACGATATCCAGGGTGCCTTGGCCGGAAGAGCCAATATAAGTTGTGTATCCGGCAATAAGTGTGGAGGGATTCCCAGCCGCGTCGGTCCCTTCAACAGTAACCGACCCTACTCCGCTAGCTTTATAGCCAATGCGGAGATCAAAGCCGGGGGAGACATAGCCACCGTTGCTAATCCTCAGGGTTCCGGTGGTTGGGAGGGAATCAAACCCACCGCCAACGACGAACCTATACCAGTTGTCCAACCTGGAGCCGGGGCCGTCCACTGTAACCGAGCTGCCCGAAGCGGTGCTGTTGTAGGCGATGACCATCGCACCACCGCGCATATAGCCGCCATTGGTAATGTTTACGGTACCCAGGCCGCTGTAGCCGACGTATGGTCCGCGCTCAAATTCACTGCCTGGCTGGCCCCAGTTGGGATTGTAGCCGCCGCCGACGAGCAACTGGGAGCCGGCGCCGTCGATGTTCACCGTGCCGGTCGCGCCTTGTGCCCTGCCGATGACGATGCTGTTAAGCCAACAGTCACCGAAGTCCACGACGCCGCCGTCCAGGATGTTCAGTACGGCTTGACCCTGATAGCCAATATGGAGCCCATTGATGTAATTGTAAAGTTCTTTCCACATTGAGCCGGTGCCGGTTACCGTAACCGTAGCCCTTGATCCGCTATTCCATGCAAGCCATCCACTCCCCCGTTGGATAGTGACACGGCCACCGTTCTGAATAACCATTGTACCGTCCCCACTGTAGCCAATAACCACAAGGCCTAGATCGCATTGATTGTTCCACTGCGAGCCTGAGCCATCGACGGTCATCGTGCCCGTTGCCGTGCTTTCATAGCCGATATAACCGTTGCGGGAACTAAGGATAGAACCTTCGTTGACCGTGGCTTCGCCGGCAGCGGTCTTGCCGACGTAGCCGTCCGTGGACGAGTTCCAACTGGCGGGATCCGGCGGATCCACATCCCCATTAAAAACAATGGCTGCATAGGTCATGCCTGAGCCGAGTGCGCTAGTAATGGCGCACACCAGAAGGAAGAAACAAGTACGCAGCGAGTAGTTAGTGCTGCCCTTCATTGAATAGGTAACCATCGTAGTCTCTCCTGTAAGGTTAAAAACTACAGTTTTCCATGGCGAACGCCGCTGACCGAGCCTCCCTGTAAATTAGTTAAACGAGAATTACGCACGAAGATTTATTAGGATTTAATAAGCTGTTTATCATTCTGCTTGCACCCGAATAATAACTCCCGTCCTCTCTTTGGGCCACCATTCGATAGAAAGTCGAGATTAGTCATGGACCGTTCATGGTTATTCTCCTTGATTTGGCTTAATCTGTGAATCATGGTTTAATAAAGAACCTGTCTCCGGCTTCCTATCCTCCGATAAAAAACCGTGCGGGCTGGTGTTATCCGAGGTGTTATCCGAAGGCATGGTTAAAACAGCCCCATCCAGCACTATTCGCAGAAGCATAGGGCTATGTTTAAGTGCCTGGTCAGATGCCCGTGGTGAGCCGTTTTCCACATCGATTTCTAAAGTGTTTTTTCCCACCACAAAACCTTCTTTAATCGTGAAACTACGGAAACGATTAAAAGGCGGTTTAGATTCATAGTCCGGGCTCTCGACCACGTTGCCGTTTAGTCGCACGGCCCTTACGCGGTTATCAGCGATATACCAGCCACGTAATATGGCGACGTCCGCTTCAAGTTCAAAAGTTGTTCGGAATGTGTAGATCACGTCGTTAGGGAGGTCCGACAACTCGCCGGAAAGTGAAATCCATTGCGAATGCTCCGGATCGTTTGCCAAAAAGAAAGGGCTGGAAACTTTTGTTACCACGGCCTGGCAGGGTTGGAAGTCAGGCTGGTCGCTGCGGGCAACAATTTGCCAATGCGGGTCTGCATCACCTTCTTTCAAACCTATACCTGTGCTAAAAATTTTGATCGGCACCCAACGCGGCATCTCACGTACAAACCGAGGAGTGAGATCCTCAGCCGTTTTGATTGTGTCGCCAGCTTCTTGAGCTATATCGAACATGCGAACTTTCCCGCCTCCTATCCGAACGGATTGGTTCGGAGCAAGAACAATTACTTTGCCCTCGTTGCCGGTCCCTTTTTCAGTAGGAGAGGGAAGATTATCGGTGACTAAGCGCACTTCCACCTTTCCTTGAAAGACATGGGCGTGGCTTTCGCCGGAATCGAAGACTTCTACGCCGAACTCGGTGCCCAGGTCGGTGATAAGTGCGGTGGGGGTACGCACAACGAATTTGGAGATGTGGAGATTTGGAGATTTGGAGATTTCGGATTTCGGATTTGCTTCCGGCGAGTGAGCACTCGCCACTCGCCACTGGCCACTAGCCACTTTCGCGGTGAGTTTGCCGAGCGCGAGGTAGCCGCCGTGGGGCGATTCGACTTCATAAGTGCAAGGGCCCTGGAGAATCACCTTGGCGCCGGTGGTGTAAGTAATCTCCATCAGGCCGGATTCAAGCGCGAACTTCGTGCCTTGGCGGATAGGAAGAGCGATAGGCTTTAGGGACGGATCCGCCCAGCGGCAACCGACCATGCCGCTAATATGGCCGACAACAGGCGCTTTCTCCTTCTTCGCTTTCGCCTTCTCGGCAGTCGCCAGCGCACCTGACAATCCACCGCCGGAATCTTCTTCGCTAGTCGCAGCCCGTGTGGCGGCAATCTCGAAATCGTGACTGACATAAACCACGGAGGCGATGCCAATGCCGATAAGTATTAAAATTGCGCTAATGGCATTAGCAATCAGCCGTAATCCGATCGGTGAATTGACGCTATACCACGGGAGCGGCGTCGGCAGCGAGGTTTCGATCACCACCTTCGGCCGCGGCTTCTCCCACGGCAAATCATATTCCGGCAGCAAAGTTGTAGGGGAGGCCGCCGGTTGGGTAACGAGCGGCGGCGGCTCCGGCGAAGGCCCACTCGGCCCGCCTATCTGCCACTGAAGCCCATGATGCAGTTTCATGTAGCCGCGATAAAAGCGACGCAGCTCCGGCCCCAGGGCAAGAAGGGCATTGAGCCGCACACGGTGCTCATCCGTAAAATCGCCCTCGATAAGCCGTTCGAGCAAGGCCTCTAGTTCGGCAATGTGTTCGGCATTTTGGTTCATGGTTGTTTTTGCTTGAGCTCGACGGACTGCGGACTTGATTCTTCAATACATTTCCAGAGCGAATGCCGAATGCGGCCTAGCGATTTAGAAACGGAATTGACCGGCCGGCCGAGTTCCTGCGCCAGCGAGGCGACGGTAACACCAGGTTGATAGCGGCGTTCTATCAGTTCCCGATCCGGCGGAGAAAGTTTGTCCAGACAGGCTTCCAGAAGCGTTTTGAGGTTGGCCAAGAAATCAGGTTCACGAGCTTCTTCGGCCACAAGTTGTTCCAAAACGGCGTCATCCAGCAACGGTATTTCGCGGCGACTCTGTCGGGCTTTCAGCACTTCCAAATAAGCGATCCGCGTCGCCCAGGCGTAGAAACTCTCCGTCGCGTAACTCTCGTCGAACTTCCGCCACATTACCAAAAAGGTTTGTTGCAACACGTCGTCCACATCCTGGCTGCGCGGCATCAGCATCCGCACATATTGGTAAAGCCGGCCTTGATGGCTCACCAATAAGGACATGAAACGATCCACGCGATCCGGCGAAAAAGAGTTCATTGATAGACCAAATGCCGGCTATCTCTGGCGAAAGACGACTGATCCAAAGCCTAGGCCTCCTTTTATTATTCCCAGGATGAGCCGAAAATCTGTGTTTTTTGCACGAAATTATCCGCTGGCGCGGCTCAAATAGCGAGTTGTGGAAGGGAAGTATGCCCCCAGCAGCGGGGCAAGAGACCGGCTTAACGCTGATGAACTTCTGGAACTTCAGGCCGGGAATGTTTCGCGGTAGGTAAAATCGCCTCTGGTAGGCGGGGGTGTGCAGCCTCTGGCAGGGGGAGATGGCGAAGCAACCAATCGCCCTGACGGCTGATACTGGAAGCAGGATTTGCTCCCGAAGGCGACAGAATTTGAACCAATCTCGTAACCGGATAGGTGCGTGGCTGAGAGGCCAGCAACAAGGCTTGATTTTCACCCACGAGAATCGTCCCCGGCGCGGCTTCGCGGCACTGCCCGATAAGCTGTATGCCTTCGACGCTCAGGCCGACGGAGAAGGCCAACTGACGGAACGGCACCTGCCGGTCGTCGAGAGCAGGATTGACGGGGCGGAGCAGCGTCGGCTCGGTTGCGTACAAGCCCAATTGTTCCGCCGCCGCAGCCAGCAAGGTGCGGTCGATTTTCCCGGGCCCGGCGATAAGCGTGCCGCTGCCTTCCTGTAAGCGGCCCTGCCGGAATCGGGCGCGGTGGATTGTCAGTTCGCCGAAACCGCTGATTTGGTAAGGTAAAAAATTGTCCGCGAGAGCCCCAAGGTCAAGGTTGCTCACGCGACCGGCGAGATCGCCTTCCCAGCCTGACGGAGTTTCCGTTCCCCAGAAATAACCGCGGAAATGGGCCTGATTTCCCAGCGCTTGAAGCAGCGGCAGCCCCACGCCCAGCCGGCGGCAAGGCCAATCGCTGCCACCGGTGTACAATTCGCAAAGGGTTGAAATCGGCTGTGTCCGCCGATCGCGCAGCAGGCGCAACTTTGCCGGGTCAGAAGTGCTGTTTTCGGAGGGATAAAAGGAAAATTGGGCTTGCACACCGACCGGCAAGTACTTTAATTCCCCGCTTATTTTGTAAAGGTGCAGACGTTCCCTGCCGGACCGAAGGCAGGCTTCGGCAGCCGAAAGATGCAGATCAACCTCACTCAACGGCAGTCGATTTTCCAGCACGTATTGCAGCCACCGCCGACACGATTCCAGGGTCTCGGCCTCTATGACCAGGCCTTCGACAAATAGTTCCAACTGCGGTCGCTGCGATGATTTTTGGTCATCCCGCCGACACACTTCCATTTGGCGGCATTGCAACAAGAGGCGATGACTTTCCGGCTCGAAAAGCTTCAAACCCTCATATCGCACCACGCCGGGCCGGACATAGACAAACTTTTCCAACTGGACGCCTAAGCCAAGCTCTTGCTGAAGTCGCCGGGCGGCAAAAGTTTCCTTGCCGGGCGAATGACGTAAGAAACACCAACCGGCCGTAATGAGCGTCGGTAACAGCCCTAACCCCAGAAAGGCGGCAAAACATACCCGCCGTTGCGTTCTTTCATGCCAGCGTGGGTGTTTAATTTTTATGGGCATGACAGGCGTTCTTGTACTAGACGATAAAACGATTCCTTCGCGGCCAACATCTCGGACAAGCTATCGCCGGCAAACTTTTCCGTCAAGGCACGGGCAATTTCCCAGGCCACGACATTTTCGAGTATGCAGCTTGCGGCCGGTACCGCGCAGACATCGCCGCGTTCCGACCATGCCGCTGTGGGCTGCCTGGTTCGCAAGTTGACCGAGGGAAGCGGTCGCGCGAGTGTAGGTGGAGGTTTGATTGCGGCGCGAAGGACGATCGCCTCCGAATTGCTCATGCCGCCTTCTAAACCGCCGGCGTTGTTCGTCGCACGCACGAAACCGAGATGATGATTGTCGGCGGCTTCGGCTCGGTAAGCAATCGGGTCGTGGACTTCGCTGCCGAACAGTCGGGCAGCGGCAAAACCCAGTCCGAACTCCACCCCTTTGACCGACGGCACGGAAAGAACCGCCTGGCCCAGGCGGCCGTTCAGGCGTCGCTCCCACTCTACATGCGAGCCGAGTCCGAAGGGCACGCCTTCTACGGATACTACCACCGTGCCGCCCAGTGTGTCGCCCTTCTCTTTTGCAAACTCCACGAGCGCTCTCAATTCGCCGTCCTGTTCTGGGTTCAGGGTATAAAACTCACTTTTATCGCGCATCGCGCGCAATTCGGAAAGCGAACCGGCTTGGGAGCGAACAGTAATGGAGCCTATGGAAGCCACGTAGCCGAAAGCTTCGATGCCGAATGCCATGAGCAACTGCTTGGCCAGCGCTCCGGCAGCGACGCGGGCGGCAGTTTCCCGTGCGCTCGCCCGCTCGGCAATGTTGCGCAATGGGGCGAGATATTTTATCGCGCCGGCCAGGTCGGCATGGCCGGGCCGTGGGCAATCGAAATCGGCTATTTGCTCGATGCGGGTATCCCGATTGGCAATCAGCAGGGCAATCGGGCTGCCGAGAGTCTGATTGTGCCGCAAGCCGCTGAGGATTCCCGCATGATCAGCTTCGAGTTGTTGACGACTTCCCCGCCCGTATCCACCCTGGCGACGCCGTAGTTCCGCGTCGATCAGCTCGCTGCTAACTGCCACGCCGGCGGGAAAGCCCTCGACGATCACCACCAAGGCCTTGCCGTGCGATTCGCCTGCCGTGTGATAGCACAACATGCCGCAGATTATAGTCAAACTATTGCGGCGACAACAGGCGGGTTTTCAGGGCAGGATTCGCATTAACGGGTAAAAAGAGAAAAATTTGACATGGTTGACCGGTGTGGAATGCTTCGCTAAATTAAGCATTTTAATAACTTCCCTTTGGCACCTGAGAATGGGCGATGGTGATTCCGCCCCAAAAGGATCGCCTGCCGTTGGTCTCGGCCCTGCAATGGGCATCGCGACTGACGACCATTGCATTGGAAATGGTGTTGCCGGGTGCGGGTGGGTTTTGGTTGGATCGGTGGTGGGGAACCGGCGTGGTTTTTTTAATCCTTGGGGTGATTGTCGGATTTTGGTTGGGTTTGAGCCATTTGCTGCAAATCTCGCGGGCGGCTGCACATAATCACAGAAAACCTTCCGGCAAGCCCCCCGTACCGAAGCAGCCGTAAGACTCGAAAGCCGAACAATACGGAACATGGCCCTGGTTGATCTGATTACTGAACACGTTACCGATTCGACGGAGTTCGTGCTGCCGTTTGTGGAGATTCACTTGCCGCGCATTTTCGGTTTTCAATTGACGCGATACATGGTCCTCGAGGTTTTGGCCGGCGGGCTGATCTGTGCGACGTTTATCCCTCTGGCCAGGCGGCTGAGCCGAAACGAACTCCCGAAAGGTAGATTTGCCAACATGTGCGAGGCGGTATTGTTGTTTCTCCGCGATGAAGTCGCCCGCTCGGCCATCGGCCGTCACGAAGCGGATCGCTATCTACCTTTTCTGTGGACCCTGTTCTTTTTTGTGCTGTTCTGCAACTTGCTGGGCATCCTGCCCTGGATGGGTTCGCCGACGGGGGCGCTAACGGTTACTTTGGCTTTAGCGGCGATGACGTTTCTCGTTGTAGTCGGCAGCGGCGTGGCGAAGTTCGGACCGTGGGGGTTCTGTAAGAGCCTCCTGCCGCCGATGGAAGCAGGCCGCATATTGGGGGCGATACTCGCGCCCATGATTTTAGGCATCGAGTTGCTCGGCCTGCTGATTCGCCATCTGGTCCTGGCTGTGCGATTGCTGGCCAACATGTTTGCCGGCCATTTGGTCCTGGGCGTAATCGTAAGCTTTATCGTCTGTACCGCTCCTACGGCATTGGCTTTGTGGCTCGGCGTTACGGTGCCGAGCGTCCTGGGAGCAGCGGCGTTGACTATGCTGGAATTATTCGTGGCCTTCTTGCAGGCATATATTTTTGTGTTTTTATCGGCATTGTTTATTGGAATGGTGGTCCACCCGCACTAGCACGTGAGGATGTTGGGACCAGGAAAATACTTTATCCAGCAGAGGAGGGACAGCTCGTGAAAAAGTTGCTTGGCATGGCATGGCCTGTATTGTTCAGTGTGATCTTGCTTTGGCCTGCTGCGGCCGTGTTTGCAGCGGAAGAAGGCGCCGCGGCGCCGGCGCAAACCGCCGCTCCGCCCGCTACGGCCGGCTGGCAGATTTTGGCCGGCACGGCATTCGGCGTGGGTTTGGTGATTTTGGGAGCGGGCTACGGCATCGCCCGCATCGGCTCCGCCGCCGTGGAAAGCATGGCGCGACAGCCGGAAGTGGCTGCCAATGTACAGACGGCGATGATCATTACTTCGGCGTTGATAGAAGGAGTTACCTTCTTCGCGCTGATTGTCTGTTTGCTGGACATCATTTTCCGGTTCTAATACCCGGGGCTTGAAGGGGCGCGGCATGTGGTGCGATTCGGCGGCCGAAATGCTCGTATTTGCCGCCAGCGAAGGTCTGAACCCGATCACCTTTCGCGGCGTGAACTTTCGCGGCGATCTGGCGATCTGGACGGCGGTGGTTTTTCTCGTGGTGCTGGCGATTCTTTGGAAATACGCCTGGAAACCGTTGTCCGCAGCATTGGACCGGCGCGAGCAAGGTCTGGCCGACCAGCTCGCCCAGGCCCAGGCGGCTAACGAGCAAGCCCGACGCTTGCTGGAAGAGTATCAACAAAAATTGGCCGCCGCCGAAGCGCAAGTCCAAGAGATTATCGAAGCCGGACGCAAGGAAGCCGAGCGTGTGGGGCGCGAATTGATCGCCGACGCTAAGGCCGAAACCGCTCGCGAGCGGGAACAAGCCTTAAAGCGCATCGATGCCGCCGCCGACGCCGCGCTGCAAGAGCTGGCCGATCGCAGCGCCGCCTTGGCCATCGAGTTGGCTGGAAAGATTCTCCAGTCTGAGTTGTCGCCGGAGAAACATGCCCGACTTCTGGAAACCACATTGGCTGCATGGCAACCGAAACGGTCCTCCAGCACCCACCACACCTGAGTGCATTTGGCGATTAGTGCGTTATGGTCGAATTCCACGAGCATAATTCCGAAAGTGCCGTTGCCGGCGACCGGATGCCAGCCGACGTGGGAGGTCGGCGGCTTGCCGGAATATACGCCCGTGCGCTGCTGGATGCCGCAAAAAAAGCCGGCGTCGCTCAGACCGTGGTGGAGGAATTAAATGCAGTAATCGCCGATGTCTTCGAGCCGTTGACTGCCCTCACAGCCGTACTGGAGTCGCCTTTCATCGCCGCCGAAGCAAAAATATCGCTCTTAGATCACACGCTAGGCGGGCGAGTGCAGCCGCTACTGCTGAACTTTTTGAAGGTGCTTGCTCGTCGCGGACGCTGGAAGGTATTGCACGCAGTCAATACTCAACTTCAAGTGATGTTTGAGCAATTACAAGGCAAAATCCGCCTGGAGTTGCGCACCGCTACAGCCCTGGCTAAACCTGTCTCCGCGCGGGTGGTCGAAATGCTGCACAAGCGCCTCGAAGCCGTGCCGCTGGTGCAACACAAAATCGATCCTGCCTTGCTCGGCGGCGCCGTCATCCGCATCGGCGATGTGATTTACGACGGCTCTCTCGCCGGTCAATTGCAGGGTTTACGTGATTCCGTTCGTCAGAGGTTTGCCCATGAAGTTCAACGCCGACGAAATCGCTTCCGTGATTCAGCGGGAAATTGAGCAGTTTCAATCACGCATCGACGTCCGGTCGGTAGGCTGGGTGATTGAAGACGGCGACGGCATTGCCCGCGTGTACGGTCTCTCCGACGTCATGTCCGGCGAAATGGTCGAATTTCCCAATGGCGTAATGGGGTTGGCCTTCAATCTCGAAGAAAATTCCGTCGGCGTTATCATCCTCGGCGATTTTCTGAGCATCCACGAAGGCGATGAAGTCCGCAGCACGGGCAGGCTGCTTTCCGTGCCGGTGGGCGAAGCCGTGCTGGGACGTGTGATCGATCCGCTGGGCAATCCCCTGGACGGCGGCGGGCCGATTACAGCCCGTGAATTCCGACCCGTCGAATCCGAGGCGCCCGGCGTGGTACAACGTCAGCCCGTCAAAACTCCCCTTCAGACCGGCATCAAAGCCATCGACGCCATGACGCCCATCGGCCGCGGCCAACGCGAATTGATCATCGGCGACCGAAAAACCGGCAAAACGGCGATCTGTATCGACACGATTATCAACCAAAAAGACACCGGCGTGAAATGTTTCTACGTGGCCATCGGGCAAAAGGAATCAAGCGTCGCCGGAATAATCGACGTTTTGCGCCGCCATGGGGCAATGGATTACACCACAGTGATTGTCGCCGGTGCCAGCGACCCGGCGCCGCTACAGTATATCGCTCCCTACGCCGGCTGCGCCATGGCCGAGTATTTCATGTATCGCGGCGAAGATGCTTTGATTATTTTTGACGATCTGCTGCGGCAAGCGGCGGCTTATCGCCAACTCTCGCTGCTGATGCGCCGTCCGCCAGGCCGTGAAGCTTATCCTGGCGATATTTTCTATTGTCATAGCCGGTTGTTGGAACGCGCGGCCAAACTGAGCGACGAACTCGGCGGCGGCTCGCTCACCGCACTGCCGATCGTCGAAACCCTGGAAGGCGAAGTCGCCGCTTATATCCCCACCAACTTGATCTCCATTACTGACGGACAGATTTACCTCCAGCCGGACCTCTTCTTTGCCGGCCAGCGTCCGGCCATGAACGTCGGCATCTCGGTGTCGCGCGTCGGCGGGGCCGCTCAAGTGCCGGCCATGAAACAGGTCGCCGGCGGGCTGCGGCTGGACCTGGCGGCTTTCCGCGAACTGGAAGCCTTCGCTCAATTGGGCACCGAACTCGACCCCCATACTCAAGCCCGTCTGGATCGCGGCTATCGCATGACCGAACTGCTGAAACAGGACCTCTACCACCCCATGCACGTTACGGATCAAGTACTAAGCATTTACGCCGGTACGCACGGCCATCTGGACGGCATTCCGGTAAAAGAAGTTCGCGCATGGGAAGAAGCTTTTCTGAAGTTCATCCACCAGGAAAAACAAGCCCTGTGGCAAAAAATCACTGATACGAAAATACTGGACGACGATTCAATTCAAGCTATTGAACAAGCGATCGCTGAGTTCCAGTCGCACTACGCGGCCAAGAAAGAAGTCGTCAGGGTGTAGATTCAAACCAGGGTTTCTACTGCTAACTCCTCACCGCTCTCGGCAAAGACAGCCTGTCCAGGCTGGTCGCTTTTCAATCCCAAAAAACCCCGCAATCCATTTATGTTCCATAATCGTTAAAGACGAAAAAAGATTAGAATTATCCTCATCAGAAGCGTAGAACATCTTGGTCAGGAAAAAAAGCTAATTTGCCACAAATAAGCAAAATAGGAGAGATAGGTAATATGAAGAGAACAATTAAGCTTATTGTGGGTGCATGTCTCGGCACGGTGCTTTTTCCGGCGTGGATTTGGGCGGCTACGCCGACGGCGGTGCAAGCTCTGAAACTAACGCCGGTTCAACGCGACGTATGCTATGATCAGCCTAACGCGGAAACAGCCGAGAAGTGTGCTATCGCAGCAAAGAAAATCGACGGCCGCATCGGCTGGATTGTCACCACCCGTGAAGGCGTTATCCTGCGAAAGTTTCTCGACACCAACGGCGACAATGTGGTTGACCAATGGTGCTATTACAAAGATGGACTGGAAGTCTATCGAGACATCGACTCTAACTATAACGGCAAGGTGGATCAATATCGCTGGTTCAACACTGGCGGCACTCGTTGGGGAATCGACCGGAATGAAGACGGCGTAATTGACTATTGGAAGTCGATTTCAGCCGAGGAAGCAGCGGCCGAAGCAGTTGCCGCACTCGCCGCCCGCGACGCCGAACGCTTCGCGCGGCTACTGCCGACGCCGACCGAGCTGAAGTCCCTCGGACTGGGTCCGACGCGTGCCGATAGCTTGGCCGAGAAAATAAAGAAAGCGATGACCGAATTTCAGGCTGTCGCTGCACGGCAAAACATGCTCGGCGCCGATACGGAATGGATTCAACTTAGTGCCGGTCGGCCGGGGCTTGTGCCTGCCGAAGCCGGTCAGACGGCCAAAGATATCCTCGTTTACGAAAATGCGTCCGCCATCGCCATCAGCGGCGGAAAGCATGTCCAGGTGCAACTCGGCACGCTGATCCAAACCGGCGAAAATCTCTGGCGGCTGGTCGATCTCCCGCAGATCGTGGCGGAGGGTCAGGCCCAAACGCCGCCTACAGGCTTTTTCTTCCAGGCCTCGATGAGTGTTCGCGGACAACCTTCCGGGGGCATGAACGAGGGCATGCAAAAACTGCTGGCCGACCTGGAGGAGTTGGACCGGCAAGCCGCCGAGGCCAAAAGTGTCGAGGAGCGCACCCAGTTCACGCATCGGCGTGCCGATTTGCTGGAACGGTTGGCTGCCGCTTGCCAGACGGCCGAAGAACGCAGCCTCTGGCTTCGCCAGCTTGCCGACATGCTCGGCGCCGCCGTTCATTCCGGCGACTGTCCTGACGGGTCGGAACGCTTACAAGCGCTCTTTGATAAGCTGAACAAAAACGACGCCGACCGGCAATTGGCCGCCTATGTCAAATTCCGGCAGCTTACGGCGGATTATTTCCTGGCAATGCAAAAACCGAAGGCGGATTTCGCCAAGCTTCAGGAAGAATGGTTGAAGACGCTGGAGAAGTTTATCGCTGATTTTCCTACCGCTCCGGATGCTGCCGAAGCCATGCTTCAGCTCGGCATCAGTGAAGAGTTCACCGGACAAGAAGCGGACGCCAAAAACTGGTACACACGCCTGGTAAAAGAGTTTCCGGATTCGCCGGCGGCTAAAAAAGCCGCTGGGGCGCTGGTGCGTTTGGACTCCATCGGCAAGCCGCTGAGCTTAAGCGGCCGCAGCCCGTTGGGCAGCACGGTGGACCTCGCCGCCTATCGCGGGAAGGTGGTGCTGATCCATTATTGGGCGACATGGTCCGCACCCTCCAAGGCCGACATGCCGGCGCTCAAGGAACTGTGGAATAAGTACGGCCGTGGGTTCACCATCATCGGCATCAATCTCGATCAGGATGTCAACACCTTGAACGCCTATTTGGCCGAAAATCCCTTGCCCTGGCCGCAGATTTACGAAGCGGGCGGATTGGACAGTCCTCCGGCCAACGCCCTGGGTATTATCACCGTCCCGACGATGATCTTAGTTGATCAGCAAGGCAAGGTCATTAGTCGCGGCCTGACGGCAGCCGATCTGGAAGCGGAACTGAAAAAGCTCGTTCGCTGAAAACCTTTCAACAACCGAAGCAGTAGCCGCTGCCCGCGATCGAGGAAGCGGGCTTAGGCCACGGCCTGATTGTCGCCGGGCACAGGAAACTGGCGGCACAGCTCCAGCACTTGTCCGCGAATGCGTTGCGCCAGGGCTTCATCATCCACGGCACGGAGCACTTCGAGCATCCAACCGCCGATCCGCCGCATCTCATCCTTGCCCATCCCCCGTGTAGTCAAAGCCGGCGTGCCGATGCGAATGCCGGAGGGGTCCATAGGCCGGCGTTGATCAAAGGGGATGAGGTTTTTATTGACCGTGATGCCGCAGCGTTCCAAAGCTCGTTCTGCTGCGCCGCCGCTGGTGTTGAGCGGCGTAACGTCGGCTAGCAACAGGTGGTTGTCTGTTCCGCCGCTGACGAGCTTTACGCCGCCGGAGAGCAACACTTCGGCCAGGGTTTTAGCATTCTCCACAACTCGCTGGATGTACTGCTTATAAGCCGGAGTGAGGGCTTCGCCGAAGCAGACGGCTTTTCCGGCGATGACGTGCATCAGCGGCCCACCCTGCGTACCAGGAAACACGGCACGGTCGATCTCCTTCGCATATTCCGCCTTGCAGAGAATCAAACCGCCGCGAGGCCCGCGCAGCGTTTTGTGCGTGGTCGAGGAGACGAAATCCGCCACAGGAACAGGATCGTCATGCAGTTTGGCGGCCACAAGACCGGCATAGTGGGCCATATCGACGAAAAGTTTTGCGCCGCACTCGCGGGCAATTTCAGCAAACCGTCCATGCTCTATCTCCCGCGGATATGCACTGGCGCCAGCAACGATCATTTTCGGCTTATGCTCCCGAGCCAGGGCGGCCACTTGATCGAAGTCAATGCTATGCGTATCCGGTCGCACACCATAGCTGATGAAATGATAGAGCTTGCCGGAGATGTTCAGTTTCATGCCATGGGTGAGGTGGCCGCCGTGGGCCAGGTCCAAGCCTAACACCATATCGCCCGGCTGCAACACTGAAAAATAGACCGCCGTATTGGCCTGTGCTCCCGAATGCGGCTGCACGTTTACGTGTTCCGCAGCGAAGAGTTGCTTGGCGCGGTTACGGGCCAGCTCTTCGGCCATATCTACGAACTCGCAGCCGCCGTAGTAGCGTTTTGCGGGATAGCCTTCGGCATATTTATTAGTCAGCACGCTGCCGACGGCTTGCATTACGGCGGGGCTGACATAGTTTTCCGAAGCAATCATTTCCAGGCCGTCGCGCTGGCGTTTAATTTCCCCGGCGATGGCCGCCCAAACTTCAGGGTCTTGACGTTCCAAATAATTCATCCGCTAATCCTCTGAAAATACTCTGCTCAAGTATCGTACAACTGGTTCTGTAGCAAAAGCTACAAAGCCCTTATTTTCGCCCAACGAAGATGGTTCGTCAATTCCACGGGGCAAAACGAAAGCCGGTTATTATGGACGACAGGTATTAAAAGGGAAAGAGCAAGCGGCAGCGCAATCGGATGCTGCCGGAGGGCCTTTACTTTCGTACCGGCTCAAAAGAGTCCCGGTCAGCCGGGACACGGTGGCCGACGATGAAAAAGCGACGGAGCAGCCAGCGCTCCGGCAGGCGTTTGGCGCGCGTGAACCATGGTTCTTCCTCCGGGTGGATGGGATCGACAAGGATGCAGCGGATGCCGGCCAATCGGCCCGCAAGCACATCAGCGAAAAGTTGGTCGCCGACGATGGCCGTCTGAAACGGCGGATACTCCAATAGCCGCACGGCGGTGCGGACTCCCCAGGGAAAAGGCTTCATGGCCTTGGAAACGCAGGGTACGCCGAGTCTTTGGGCGAAACGTTCGATGCGGGTGCTTAAGCCGTTGGAGACCAAACACAAGCCTACGCCCGACAGCCGCATTTGTTCCAGCCACGCCCTGACTTCCGGCAAGGCTTCGTCCTGTCGATAGCGGGCAAGCGTGCAATCCACATCCAGCAACAAAGCGCGCAACCCCCAATGCTGAAGCCGCTCCGGCGTCAACTCCCAAACACGTCGCACGCGATAATGCGGGGTCAGCAATTGCCACATCGAGCAGTGCTCCTTTGCCTAACGCCGGATGTTCAGCCAGCAAACAAAGCGAGAATTGTTCGGTTTCGCCCTTCGCGGCCTAATCCGCCCACCAGTATCGCAAGATACTCCAAAAGACGCGCACGGCGTCGGCGGCGCCGATTTTCTTGCCTTCCTGGTAAGTGCGACCGAAGTAGCTGATGCCTACTTCATACACCCGATATTTTCTCCGGGCGACTTTGGCCGTCAACTCCGGGTCGATGCCGAAGCGGTTTTCTTTGAGCGTCGGCGCGACGGCCTGGATCACCTCGCGGCGGAAAATCTTATAACAGGTTTCCAAGTCCGTCAGGTTCAGGTCAGTAAACATATTCGAAATCGTCGTCAGCAGCCGGTTGCCCAAGTAGTGCCAGTAGTAGAGGACGCGGTGCGGGCCGGAAGGTAGAAACCGCGAGCCGTAAACCACGTCCGCCACACCTTCTACAATCGGCTGAATCAACCGCGGATATTGTGCCGGGTCGTATTCCAGATCGGCATCCTGGATAATGACCACATCGCCCGTAGCATGTTGGAAGCCGGTGCGGACGGCGGCGCCTTTGCCCTGGTTCCGCTCGTGCAGAATGATCCGCAAGTCCGGTGCGCCTTGCATGTCGGCCAGGAGTTCGCGGGTGCCGTCGGTGCTGCCGTCGTCCACCAGGATGATTTCCTTCGGGATCGGTACGGCGCGAATCCGTCGCACGATTTCCGCCAGCGTCCGGCGCTCATTGTAAATCGGCATAACCACAGAAAGCCGAAATCCCTCCGGCAAAGGGTAAATGCCCAGCTCGCGACAGACACCTTCGCCTAATAGTTCTTTCAGTTTCACATAACTACCGTCTGGCATGGCAACAGTCAGGCTCCTTGATTCGGAGAGAGGACGTTTCTGGAAAATGCTATTATTGCCGATTTAAGTCTGGAGCTACGTAAACCATCATTGAGCGTGCTTCAAGAGTAACTACGCCGTTCTCCGGCGGTGGCGGACCGTCAAGCTCGGGAAAGATGTCGGCTGGACTTTCCGCCGTCGTGTTGAGAAACATGCGCCACGGCAGTTTTCTGGCGATTTGGGGCAAGATGAAATGTCGGGCGTCCGTGCCGGCATGCATCAGCATCAACACATGATGGTGGGGCGCAGCGTCATGCTCTTCCTTCGGCTGCGCAGCCAACAAGCAGACCAAGCTTCGGGAGTCGCCGGACCAATCTACATGCCCGCCGCTGGGACCAAACCAGTTGACATCGGCCAGGCCGCTCGGATGCACCTGTTGGCCGGTGAAGAAATCGGTGCGTCGGACCGTCGGCTCTCTTTTGCGGAAAGCAATCAACGCTTGACAGAAGCGCCACAATCCCTGATGCTGCCGAACCAATCGCCAGTCGAACCAGGAAAGTTCGTTGTCTTGGCAGTAGGCGTTGTTATTGCCGCGTTGGGTGCGGCGACATTCATCGCCGGCCAAAAGCATCGGTACGCCCTGGCTGAGCATCAGGCAGGCAAGCAAGTTCTTGATTTGCCGTAGGCGAACCGCTTCCACAAGAGGATGATCCGTCGGGCCTTCCACACCATAGTTGTAGCTGAAGTTGTTTACTTCCCCGTCACGGTTGCCTTCGCCGTTGGCTTCGTTGTGCTTCTCGCTGTAGGAAACCAGGTCGTTAAGAGTGAAACCGTCGTGAGAGGTAATGAAGTTGATGCTGTTGTAGGGCCGCCGACCGCCGGCCTGATAGAGATCGCTGGAACCGGAGAGTCGTGTGGCCAGTGGGCCGAGCATATTCGGGTCGCCCCGCCAGAAACGGCGCAGATCGTCGCGATAACGGCCGTTCCATTCCGCCCAACGCAAGCTGCCGAACGTCCCTACCTGATATGCTCCGGCGGCGTCCCAGGCCTCGGCGATGATTTTCGTATCCGTGAGCAAGGGGTCTTCGGCAATGGTTTCCAACAGCGGGGGGTTGGGCACCAGCTCGCCTTCCCGATTGCGGCTGAGAATCGAAGCCAGATCGAAACGGAAGCCGTCGATATGATAATTGTGCGCCCAATGACGGAGACAATGGAAGATCATCTCCCGCACAATGGGATGATTTCCATTCAGCGTATTGCCGCAGCCGGAGTAGTTGCGATAGTTTTGGCCGCCGTTTTCGAGCATGTAATAAACGCGATTTTCCAAACCTTTGAAGGAAAAAGTGGGACCGAACTCGTTCCCTTCAGCGGTGTGGTTGAAAACTACATCGAGAATGACTTCAATGCCGGCCTTGTGCAAGGCAAGCACCAATTGTTTGAACTCTCGGACCTGGCAGCCAGGCTCCTCGCAGGAAGCATACCCGCGATGCGGGGCGAAAAAGACCAGCGGGTCGTAACCCCAATAATTTATCCGCTCAGCCGGTTTGCCGCTGAAATCGTTCGTGGGGAACTCGAAGACCGGCATCAATTCCACGGCCGTAACGCCGAGAGATTGGAGATAAGGAATCTTCTCGACCAGCCCCAAATAAGTGCCCGGTCGGCTCACGCCGCTGAAATCGTGGCGTGTAAATCCCCGGACGTGCAGTTCGTAGATGACGGTTTCGTGCAGACTCCGCCGCAAGTGTCGGTCGCCCTGCCAGTCGAACTCGTCATCCACAACGACGCATTTTGGAGGATGGACTGTGTCATCATCGGTTGGCAAGAATTGACCTGCGAGAGCCTTGGCGTAGGGATCGAGTAAACGTGCGCGGCCGTTGAACCGCAAACCTTTGGTAGGAACGTAAGGGCCGTCGGCTTGAAAATGGTAAAGTTGGCCGGGTTTAATGCCGGGAACGAATATGCTCCAAATATCGCCCCAGCGGTTCATTTCGGGGTCCAGATGAACGACTTCCACCGGTTCGAGGTCTTCCGGCCGCTCGTAAAGCAGCACCCGCATTCCTTTCGCGCGACGGCTGAAAACCGTGAATTGAACCCCCTTGTCATGGAGGATTGCCCCATAAGGCAACGGGTAAGTGAATCTTAATTCCGCTGAACGCTTGGACATAAAAACGCCATTTCAAAAACGTATTTGCCGCGTGGCGCCCTTTGCTCCGTTTGCGACGAAAGCAAGCACAATATGTGCACTGTAACACTCACAACAAACATACAACAGAGAATAAGGGGCGAGCAAACGAAAAAACCGGCAAAACAGCCAATCTGCTCCGCCGAATATCCGGCCGCCGTGTAATTCTCAGAAATCAGGGAAACTTGACTTCCCGATCTTCGTGATCACGGCATTCTATCACCAGGTGCTCCGGCGTAACGCCGGCGGCGCCGATGATCTCAATTTTCATCCGGCCTTCGCTTTCCAGACGGGCGATTTCGCCGCGCTTGCGGTTGTTCAAATAATCTGCGACATCCTCCGCCACTGTCAGAACCAGCCGCGCAATAGCCGGTTTTTGACTGGCAAGGATCAGCAAGCGAATCACATCGATAGCCATGCTCTCCGCCGTTTTCACCACGCCGGCGCCCCCACAGCAAGGACACTCTCTGTAGGCGCTGCGCGTAGGATTGGTGCGGATGCGCTGGCGCGTCATTTCAATCAAGCCGAAGGGGCTGGTGCGCAGGATTTTCGTTTTGGCGCGGTCGCGTTTCACCGCATCGCGCAATGCGTGCTCCACCGCGCGGCGATGTTTCTCTTTGTGCATGTCGATAAAATCGTTGACAATCACTCCGCCCAGGTCGCGCAAGCGAATTTGACGGGCGATCTCTTTGGCCGCGAGTAAATTCATCTGAAAAGCGGTTTCCTCCGCCGAGTCTTCAGCGCGGAAACTACCGCTGTTGACGTCGATGGCCACCAGGGCTTCGGTTTGGTCGATGACGATCGAGCCTCCGCCGCGCAAGGGCACCCGCCGTTGGTGTATCTTGGCGATTTCTTCTTCCAGATTGTACTTGTAAAACAGCGGTTCCTTGCCGTCGTAGTACCGCAGATGGTGAACATATCGCGGCATTACCAGTTGCAGGAATTCTTTCGCCCGTTCGTAGGCTTTTAATTCGTCGATAAAGATGACATCCACGTCGGGAGTAAAAATATCGCGGATAGTGCGGATAATCATATCGCTTTCTTCATAAATGACCGCCGGCGGCTGCAAACGTTTTACCCGACGTGCGATGACTTTCCATAGGCGCAGCAGATAGGCCAGATCGCGGGCAAGTTCGCGGCGGCTGCGGTCGCTGCCGGCGGTGCGGACTATGAAGCCTAAGCCCTTCGGCGGATTCAACTCATGCATAATTTCCCGTAAGCGGCGGCGGGCAAGCTCATCTTCGATTTTCCGCGAGATGCCAATCCGACCTAACGCCGGCATGAGCACCAGATAACGCCCCGGGATGCTGATGTAGCTGGAAAGCGTCGGCCCTTTCGCGCCGATACCTTCCTTGATGACTTGCACGAGCACCTCATCGCCGCGACGGAGAATATCTTGAATGGGCGGACGAAATCGCGGCCGCACACTATAGCGCCGGCTGGGAGCCGGAAAGCCTTCTTCCTCGCCGCCGAACTCATCGTTCGTCTCGCCGCTCTGGGCGTGATTGTTGCGATTCCCTGAGCGCCGCATTCCGCCGGAAATCCGCGCTTCCGCCGGATCGTAACCGCCCTGACGAAAATACTGCGGCTCAATATCGCTGACGTGGAGGAAACCGTTTCGTCCAACGCCGAAATCCACGAACGCCGCCTGGATGCTCGGCTCCAGATTGACGACTATGCCTTTGTAGATATTGCCGACATAATTATTTTGTCCGGCACGTTCGATATACAATTCTTCGAGCACACCGTCTTCTACAATCGCAATCCGGCACTCTTCCGGTTGCGCCACGTTGATCAGCATCTCTTGTTTCATGGAATTGCTTTCTCTTTCGGCTAATCCGAGCAGCGCGAACGAGCGAACAACCGGCGCCGGCGAATCGACTCCTGGGCGAAGCACGGCGGGGCGAACCATTTCCTGAGTTGCTCTTCATGGTTGCACCTCCACCACGATTCGGCACAGACGAGCACCTTGTGCTTCGACGCCTTCCAAACCCAGCGCCGCCAGCACGTCGCGTGGGCTGACTCCGCCGCGATCCGTAGCGCGCAATCGTATGCGCAGCTTGTCGCCCGTGCAAGCCAGTTCCAACACCTGGGCCCGCAAGTCCAGGGCGTTTCGGCGGCCGGGTCGTTGGACCGACCACTGCGCCGTCGCCAGCAGATGTTCCACACGCGATTGCAAGCCGCTTGCGTATTGCGGGGGGAGCAAGAGCTCGTAACAGGTGCTGTGCAGGCGCGCTTTGGGCGCACCGGCCGGCAACAATTCCACTTTGTGAAAGTTCAGGCCGGGCGGCGATTGAACCGTCAGTCGCTGCATGAGTTCGGCGGCCTCAACCGGTGCGGTCAATTCTACTTCCAGCACCTCATCGAGGCCTTCGATACCCAGCGCCAGGGCGGATGGAAAAGACATCCGCGGCTTGGGATGAAAGCCGGCGCTAAAACGCAGCGGCAAACCGGCGCGACGAAACACCCGCTCCACGCAGCGCATCAAATCGCGATGGCCGAGCAATCGCAGGTTACCCTGCTTACTGAAACGAAGGCGTACTAAAGTTCGAGTCACTCGTTCCCTGCGTTAGCCCCGGTTCCGCCGATGGGAGCCGAGGCCGAAAAAATTACTCCGCAACTATATGGACATATTTACTCACTTCCTCTTTGAGGAAGTTTTTGATTTCGCGAGTACTTTCCATAGTCCTTACGCGTTCCGCCACTTTCTGGCACTCAGCCAGTGTTACCTGGCGGCAAACATTTTTTATTTCCGGGATGACTGCCGGCGTCACGCTGAATTGCCGCAAACCCATGCCTATTAATAACATGGTATAGAGGGGGTTGCCGCTCATCTGCCCACACATGCTGATGGGCTTCCCTTTTTTGCCGGCAGCATCAATCGCTTCGGCAATCAGCCGCAACACCGCAGGATCGCAAGGATTGTAAAGCGATACAACGTCTTTATTTCCTCGATCCACAGCCAACGTATATTGTATCAAGTCATTGGTGCCGATGCTGAGGAAAGCCGCTTCTTCCACAAAGTGATCGGCCAAGAGTACGGCTGCCGGCGTTTCCACCATCATGCCGACGGGCAGGTTTCGATTAAACGGTAAGCCGTGTTCTTTCAGGTCCTCCATGACATCGGACAGCACCATCCGCGCTTGCCGGAACTCCGTGAGTGTGGAAATTAAAGGAAACATGAGATGGACGTTGCCCAGCGCCGATGCCCGCAATATCGCCCGCAATTGCGTGCGAAACATGGGCAGGTTTTTCAGCGCCAGCCGGATGCTCCGCAAGCCCAAACACGGATTTCGTTCGGTTTCGGTCTTAGGTCCGCCGGGCAGCTTATCCGCGCCGAGATCGAAAGTGCGGATCACCACCGGCTTATCTCCCATCGCCTCCACCACCCGGGTGTAGGCGCGATAGTGGACTTCCTCGGTCGGCTCGGTGTCAGCGCCCAGGTAGAGAAACTCGGTGCGGTATAGGCCCACGCCGTCCGCCCCGCGTTCCAGACAATGATCCACTTCATAAGGAAATTCGATATTGCCCAACAAGTGGATGCGGACGCCGTCGCGGGTTTCGGCCGGCAGGTCCCGCAAGGGCTCCAGTTGCGTGGCCAGAATGCGCAGCTCTTCCGCCTCCTGACGATAGCGCTCCAGGGTTTCGTCGTCGGGCTGCAAAATCACCCAACCCTTGTCCCCGTCGATAATCACCATGTCGCCGCCGGAGACTTCCGTGAGAAACGGGCCGGTGCCGACGACGGCGGGAATTTCCAGGGCTTCGGCCACGATTGCCGTATGACTGCCCGGCCCGCCCACTTCCGTTACAAAGCCGCGTACAAAGCGGCGGTCGAGATTGGCCGTCTCGCTCGGCGTGAGATTGTGCGCAAGGACAAGCACAGGCGAAGTGAGATGGGCAATGCCTTCCCGTCGCCGGCCCAAGAGATGTCGGAGCAGTCGTTTCTCGATGTCGAATATGTCGTATGCCCGCTCGGCCAGCGATGAACCTTCCAGGCGCTGAAAGACCTGGGCGTAGCGGCGCAGCGTCTGGCTGACGGCGTATTCCGCCGAATAGTTCCGCCGACGGATTAACTCCTCCAGCTCGTTTCGCAGTCGGGCATCTTGAAGCATCTGTAAATGAGCTTCGAAGATTCCCCCATATTTCTCGCCTAGCTCCGCGGAAACCGTATCACGATGCTGGGCGATTTCGCTCGCCGCCGCAGCAATCGCCTTTTCCAGTCGCTCCAGCTCATCCACTACGGCGTCGCGCGCCACGAAACGACGCGGAATGCGAAAGCCTTCCGTGTCCATAACCAACGCTTCGCCGATGGCCACGCCCGGTGAAACAGCTATTCCTTTAAGTTTTTTCATCGATATTTAGGCGGATGGTTTGGTTTCTTCATCGAGCTTTCCGGCCAGGAATTGCGCAAGCGTTTCCAGCACTTCCGCGGCATGGTTCCCGGAAACCTCCACTTCCAGCGTTTCCCCTTCGCACACGGCCAGAGACATGATTTGCAACACATCTGTGGCGGCGGCTTGCTGCCCTCCTTTGCTCAACGTAATTGTTGCCCCGTGGCGGCGCGCAAGCTCGGCGATCGCCACGGCGGTACGGGCGTGGACCCCCGCCGGATCGGTGACGAGCAAGATGCGTCTGAGCACGGGTTGCGACATGGCTCCGTCACGATCCAAACTGGTTGTTGTCGGCTTCATCTAGCAGAACTTGGATATCCTCCACTGTTTTCGCCTGCTTGAGAAAACGACAAAAGGTATCCACATGGAGTTGTCGAGAGATGTTTTCTAACGCGCGCAAGTGGTCGCCAGGCCGGTCCGGCGGCGAAATCAAGAGAAAAAACAGATACACCGCCTCGCCGTCCAGACTGGCAAAATCGACGCCTTGACGGCTCACGGCCACGGCGCCGATCAATTGATCCACGCTCGGGTGCTTAGTATGCGGGATAGCCACCCCGCGACCGATACCGGTGCTACCCAATTCTTCGCGCTTCAAAATGGCCTGGACGATACTTTCGTACTGGCTTTTTTCGATCTTGCCTGCTTTGCACAGCGCTTGAACCATCTCCCGAATTGTGCCTTCTTTATCCGTCGCGTGAAGCTGAGGGAGAATCGCTTGACGACAAATAAAATCAGCAAACTTCATTCGCGTCTTCCCTTTTTGTTCCTTAAGAATTAAAAAATTAAAATTATTGTCGCCCCCCGCTGCGATGGCGGTCCCGAACCTTTTCCTTGTGTTTCCGTAATTGTTGTTCCATTCGTTCCACGGCCACATCCAGCGCAGCCAGCAGGTTAGTTCCCTGCCCGAGGGCGACAAACTCATGCTTCTTGACCGAGACTTTCAAGTCCACCACCGGCACCTCTCGATGCTCCATGTCCAACGTGGCGTCGATTTTGCCCAGCCGCCCATAAAAACGTGCCAGTTTCTCCAATTTGTCTCGAACTTGTTCCTGGGTAGCCTCGCTGATGTGCCCATGCCGAACGGAGATGTTCAACTGCACTGTCTGGCCTCCTTGTTGACCGGTGAAAAAGACTATTTTAACGCCTGGACGCGGCTAATACAAACGCAAATAAACCACGGTAAAATTGCAGGAAACGGCTAAATTAAAACCAAAGCGCGTGGGGAATCAAGGGTTCCGCAATTGAATACCCTGGCCCTGCCTTTTCGCCGGCTGCGACCATGCCGCTTACTACACTAGTCTAACTTATTGCCGGGCCATTGTAAGGGGGCATGAGGAGATTGCATACCGAGGGCCAAACTTCTTCTCCCCTCTCCTACTGGGGAGCCAGGATTCTACATCCCCTAGGGGAGCAAAAAGAACCGCTCCCCTGACCGTCAGAGAAGGCATGGTTAATGCCCAAGAGCGGATTAGAATTGAAGATCAAGGCGGATGTCGTTTTGCAGGACACCGCTGTCGATGGCTACTTCCTGGCCGAGAACTGTTTCAGTGTTGTATTTCGAGGGCACGGCTTCACCGCTCTTGGTGATTTCCACGCGATAGAAACCAGGCGGCACCCCGGGCGGGTCATATTGTTCGCCGCTAACGGGAATGCTGATCCGCGCCATGCCGTTGCCGTCGGTTTTGCCCGTCGCGATCGGCATGTTCTCGCCGAGAAACTTTTCCGGGATGAATTTGACCTCCGCATCGGCAAAGGGAGCGCCATTACGGGTAACGATGCAGGCAAAGGCCAGCCGACCGGCCTTTGATTCTTGCCAGGACTTGATACGTGCGGTGATCGCTTCTGCCGTAACTCCCCGGCCGTTTGGGGATAAACGCGGCAGTGCGGCCTTCAGGCCCGGGCATTTGTCCAACTCTTCGCCAGCAATCATGCCGTCATTATTGGCGTCGAACATAGCCATCGCTTTAGCAGCAGCCTCAGCAGCGTTGATCATCGGCGCCCGCAGCCGCGGCGGCTGACGGCTGCAACCAACCCCGCTGCTGGATATACCAGCCAAGACTAGAACTAAAACGCACAATTTCTGCCACGTCATAATCTCGACCTTCTATCAGGGAAGTGTAAACACCCACCTATTGGCCGACGGCAAGTATTTTACCGTCATTCCGACGCCCCAGACAGGCATGAACCACTTTGTCGATATTATAACTTATCGTGTCCACCGAACCGTCGCACCGCGCCATGTTCATTGAAATGGGATGCGCACTGCCGAAGTATTCATATAGATTGGGATTGCCGGCCTGGTCTTGCATGGGTGGATAGTAGATCGGCGTACCATATTCCTCGTGGATGTATTGCGTAAAACGTACCACATCGTAGTCCATCCCATGGTTCCAGCTTTGATCCGAACCGATGTCCAGGCCGGTAGTATAACCGTCGGGATTCATCGCCTTCTCGCCGGCCAAATAGGTGTAGCTGGTGCCGTCGGTAATATCGCGCAAACGAAATGCGCTGCGGAAGCAAATAACGCCGGAGCACCGCCCGCACCCTCCCTTCCACATCGCTCCTATTATGCCGTACTGCTTATCCCAGTTATCGACCATAGTGATACTGCCCATGTAAGTCGGCTGATTAAAAGAGTCCAACGCCCGGGAACTATAGAAAAAGTCGTGGGAAGGGCTGCCTCCGTTGCCGGCATAATCGCTTTGTCCGCTGTGAGTGGGCTGGGAAAGACCGGCGTTGCTCAAATTGCGATAAACACACGCCGGCGAACGATAAATCTCGACGCGGCGACGTGTAGGGCAATAAAAATCATTGACCGCCGTGGTGATCGCCTGTAACACGCCCTGGGCTTTGTCAGCGTTGGTATCGCCGTTTGTGGCGTTGCCGTTTTTTCCGAGATCGTGGATGGCGTCGCGTTCCATAAAGGGGAGTATGTTGAAGAGCCAACCACCTGGCTGGCGATGGTCAAAACCGCGGTCGGGATCCCCCGCCCAATAGTTGCCCCAGCCGCCGGTAGGCAGGTGTCCCTGGGCGGCTTCATGGTTGAGACATGCCTGGGCAAGCTGCTTGAGCTTATTGGCGCATTGTAGCTTTCGCGCCGCCTCACGTGCCGCCTGCACCGCCGGCAAGAGCAAGGCAATCAAAATGGCGATGATCGTGATGACGACCAACAATTCCACCAGCGTGAAACCACGTTTCAAGACTCTCTCTTCCGCTTGTTTGCGTGAATAGACCA
>Ga0272448_1001697_pt1 | contig 29015 bp, 23 predicted proteins | sample YNPCB0191_FD_202220 | JGI IMG/M metagenome (GOLD analysis project Ga0272448, IMG submission 202220) | Hot spring sediment microbial communities from Yellowstone National Park, WY, United States - YNP-CB-019-1 | ecosystem: Environmental > Aquatic > Thermal springs > Hot (42-90C) > Sediment...
ACATTACGAATTTACGTCAAGCAAGTTGCCATAGCGATCGCCCAAAACATTTACCCTGGAATTGATAACGTCCGCCCCACGATCGGATTACCAGCTGTCCCCAAAAGAATTTTTGTGGTCGCATTTGGTTAGTTACTGGGTAGCCAATATATTGAAATTCTAACAACAGCAGGGAAAATTTCCCGATGCCACGACCGCCTATTACAGCGACGGAGGATTGACAGGTGTTTTGGTTGAAGAAGAAAGCTGCGACCTACTGGTTTTGCGTTGACTGCGCTTTATGAACCCTTTGGTTTGACTCCCTTAGAAGTAGCTGCTAGCTGTAGGTTTACCGGTAGTTGCAACTAAAAATGGCGGTCCGAGTGAAAGCTTGCGAGAAAAAGACAAGGAATATGGCGTACTTGTTGACCCAGAAGACCCTGCTGATATTGGGCGGGGTTTGCAGCAATTGCTGTGCGAGGTGCAAAAATGGGAGTATTTTGCCCAAGCCGGTCAACAACGGGTACAACAAAAGTATACTTGGGAAGCTGCCGCTGTTGGTTATCTGGTTGTACTTGAGGAGATGGTTTCTTCAGGAAAAACCCGTCCTCGGGAAGAGTTTTACCGATTTCAAGTTCTACGAGGCCAACATTGCTAACAATTGCCCTTCACTCAACTGAGTAATTCCCAAAGACTGGGCTTTTTCTAACTTAGAACCCGGATCTTCTCCCACAACTAAATAATCTGTTTTTTTGCTCACAGAATCGGTGACTTTTCCACCAGCTTGTTGAATTAATGCTTTTGCTTCTTCTCGCTTTAAAGTTGGCAAAGTACCAGTAATTACAAAGGTTTTCCCTGCTAATTTTTGATTTTTACTAACGGTGGTAGAGTCTTGTTCCAAAACAGCCAATTGTAATCCCGCTGCTTGCAGGCGTTCGATCAAATTCAGGTTTGCATCAATACGAAACCACTGGTATACAGATTCAGCAATTTCAGCACCAATACCGTAAATACCTTCAATATCAGTAATTTGTGCTGCCTTTAATTGTTCGACAGTTTTAAACTTCTGTGCCAAAATTTGGGCGGTAACGCTACCAACATGGCGGATACCCAAACCGTACAATACTCGCGACCAGGGTTGTTTTTTTGATTGAGCGATCGCATCCACTAACTTTTGGGCTGATTTTTTGCCCATACGTTCCAATTGACTCAATTGTTCGACGCTCAAGTCATACAAATCAGCAATAGAACGAACCAAACCTTTATCTACAAGTTGGTGTACTAGTTTTTCACCGATACCGCGAATGTCTAAAGCGTCGCGGCTAACCCAATGTTCGATTGTTCTTTTGACAATAGCAGGACAGGAAGCATTAACGCAACGAGTTACCGCTTCTTGGGTCTGTTGCACTACCGGTTGACCGCATACAGGACAGTGGGCAGGCATAATAAAAGGTTGTGTATCTGGGGGACGCAATTCCTTCAAGACACGCACAACCTCCGGGATAATTTCCCCTGCTTTGCGGACAATCACTGTATCGCCAACACGGATGTCTAACTGCGCAACGCGGGAGGCATTATGTAAGGTAGCACGAGAAACTGTAGTTCCCGCCAGCTGCACGGGACGCATTTGTGCCAAAGGAGTCAGAGCTCCGGTTCGCCCCACATTCACTATAATTTTTTCTACGCGGGTGGGTGCTTCTTGGGCAGCATACTTGAGCGCTACCGCCCAGCGAGGAAATTTTTGTGTAAATCCCAGCTGCTCTTGCAACTTCAAGGAATTGATCTTGACTACAACTCCATCAGTCATATAAGGTAAATTCAGCCGTTGTGTGTCCCAGTACTGGTAGTATTGGGCAACTTCTTCTAAAGAAGAACACAAACGACGCTCCGGATTTACTTTAAAACCCATCCGCTGCAATAATTCTAGGGCTTCCCACTGGGTACTGGCAACACTCGTATCGTCCATACCAGGAATGTGCAGCGTATAGGCAAAAAAATCTAGGCGTCTTTGGGCTACAATCCGAGAATCTAGTTGTCTGAGGGTACCGGCAGCAGCATTGCGAGGGTTGGCAAAAGGTGGTTCGCCGGCTTTTTGTCTTTCTTCGTTGATTCGCTGAAATGCATCTAAGGGTAAAAACGCTTCACCCCGCACTTCTACCCGCTCAAAATTTGTTAGCCCTTCCAACCCTTCTAAATTTAAGCGTAAGGGAATAGAACGAATCGTTCGCACGTTTTGGGTGATGTCTTCACCCGTGATTCCATCACCCCTGGTCGCACCTCTGGTAAGAAGACCGTTTTCGTACGTTAAAGCCAAAGCATTTCCGTCAATTTTCAGTTCGCAGACGTACTCTACCTTGATTGGGGTTGATAGTTGTCGTCGCCAGCGTTGGTCCCAATTGCGTAATTCCTCTAAATTAAAAGCATTCTCTAAACTGTACAGGGGAATGTGATGGCGTACGGAAGCAAACTGTGTCGCTGGTTTTTCGCCTACTCGTTGAGTGGGACTATCTGGTGCGATCAATTCTGGATACTGGGTTTCTAGATCTTGCAACTCCCGATACAGGCGATCGTAAACTGCGTCCTCCATAATCGGAGCATCAAGGACATAATAGGCGTAACTAGCCTTTTGTAACAGTTGTCGCAGTTCCTGAACTCGCTGTTTTACCTCTGGTTTTATTGCTTCCACCAAATTATCTCCATCCCTCAACAAATAATTTTCGAAAAAGGAGTTTTACACTACCTTAGTGCACCTTGTCTTTAACAAAGCTCAGTTAATAACTTATCAAGCATTTTTGGGACTTTTATTGAACATTATAATTTATAAATTTCAGTTTCCCTGTGCCAATCTTCTACTTCATAAAGAAAACGTGTTTTGGCAATCAATTTTCGATTGCTAGAGGTAATTTAGACAAAAACAATATATTTTTCTAGATTACTTGGTTTGATAAGAACCTTGACACCAATAGATAGACTTAATATTTCCCGAGCGGCTTTTTCCTCAAATAAATCACCCGTTTTATTTTCCATTAATATTATTTTTTCACCTTGGATAGTTTAAGTTTTAGTAAATTCGTAAAAGCCACGCCCGACTTTGAAATTAAAACTATTCTCTAAAACAAATGCACTAAAAATAAGTCAGTAATATACGAAAATTGTGCAAGAGTAACGTGTAGTTTTTTGTAAAAAGGATTAGCGTGAGAACGACTGAGAGCCTGGACGCCATAAACCATAATTCCTTTTTAAGCCAAATTATCAACTTCTTGCCGCCAATTCAATTTTTTTAGGATTGTGTGCTGGTGGATGAAGAATATCATCTCCAATAAGAACTAAAGATTTTAAGGCTGTTTCTGACCAGGATAAAGTTTGAGCTTCCCAGAGTCGGTTGGACATTTTGTACAAAATTACAAATAGCATCCACATTCCCAGAAAGGTCAAATTTTTTGATGACATAAGTCGAACCTTTATCGCCATAATCACCGCGGGTATGATCCCAATTTGTATCAGAGGAATTTTCCCTATTAATTGCGTAACTGTTTATTTTATTTTCCTTGTGACTTGAGTTAAACAATAATACATGCTGCCAGTGGTATAAAAACTAAAAACTACTTCGATGTTATTGCTCATTATCTCACAAAATCATTCAAATATTACTTATTAGTAACCCAAAAACAGTCACTGTCACAATCATTTTTAAAAACCTTTTTATAGAAATGATAAAAATAATAAAATTATATTAAACTTTTTCTTTTGAAATCGTGTAATAATCAAGTTATAATCAAACTTTAAAATTAATGAGGAGCGGAAATTTTTATGCAAAAACTTCCCATCATCATTGCACATCGAGGTGCGAGCGGCTATCGTCCAGAACACACACTTGCTGCTTATGAATTAGCAATTGATATAGGAGCTGATTTTATTGAATTGGACTTAGTTATCACTAAAGACGGTGTTCTCATAGCACGTCACGAAAACGAACTTTCCGAAACAACAGATGTTGCTTTTTATCCCCAATTTGTCAATCGCCAAACCACAAAATTGATTGATGGAAAAACAAAAACTGGCTACTTTGCAGAAGATTTTACTTTAGCCGAAATTAAAATGCTAAGAGCTAAAGAAAGAATTCCCCAACTTCGTCCTCAAAATACAATTTATGACGGAAGATTTCAAATTCCTACTTTTCAGGAAGTAATAGATTTAGTCAAGTGCAAAAGTTCGCAAACAGGTCGCGTTATTGGTATTTATCCCGAAACCAAGCATCCTACTTACTTTCGATCTATTGGTTTACCTTTAGAAGATATTTTAATAGAAACTTTACAAATTAACGGTTATGAAGGAAGTGATGCACCAGTTTTTATTCAGTCATTTGAAGTTAGTAATCTTAAATATTTGTCTGCAAAAACTAATTTTCCCCTAGTGCAATTGCTTAACATTAACGGTCAGCCTTATGATTTGGCATTAAAGGGTGATCCGCGCTCTTATCTAGACTTAATAAAAGCAGAAGGATTAAGAGAAATATCGAACTATGCTCGAGCTGTTGGTATTCATAAGAATTTACTTATACCTATAGATAGTAACGGTCAATTGCTATCACCAACATCCTTGATCCAGGATGCTGGTCAATTTCATTTATTAGTTCACGTCTGGACTTTTCGCAATGAAGATTTATTCTTACCTTCCAATTTGCGAGGATGTCCCCAAAAAGAATATGAATTATTTTTTAACTTGGGTATTGATGGTGTATTTAGCGATCATCCGGATACAGCTTTAGCTGCACGTTCCTGAGGGAATTTGAATTAAAAATTTTGTTCCCTCTGGAGAGGATACAAATTGTAATGTTCCACCGTGATTTTCGGTAATGATTTGATAACTAATTGCTAGTCCTAATCGGTTGATTTTATCCTGGGGTTTGGTTGAGAAAAAAGGTTGAAATACTTGCTCAGGATTAAGCTCTATCTTTTTTCTACTATTATTGGTAATACAGATTATTACTTGTTCTTTATCTATACTCGTAGAAATACAAATTTGAGGAGAGGAGTGGGATTTATTATCTCCTGTAAATATAGATTCATCTAAAGAATCGATGGCATTTACTAACAAGTTCATAAATACTTGATTTAATAGTCCTGGGTAACACTCTACTTTTGGTAAATTACCATACTGCTTGATGACTTCAATAACTGGACGCTTGGCCCTGGCTTGAAAGCGGTGCTGTAAAATCATTAAAGTTGTCTCTAATCCTTCGTGAATATCAACACACTTTTTTCTTTCTCCATCTGCTTTGGAAAAGTTCTGTAGAGATTGCATGATTCCGTAGATTTTATCAATACCCAACTTCATTGAGGAAATTAGTTTCGGTAAATCGTCTAGGATATGAGTCAAATCCATTCCCTCTATTTTTTCTTCGATTTCACTTCCTGGTTGGGGAAATTTTTTTTGATAAAGATTGATTAAGTTAATAAGTTCTTTGACATAATTGTTGGCATGATATAAATTAGTGGAGATAAGCCCAATCGGATTGTTGACCTCATGAGCAATACCGGCTACTATCTGTCCGAGGGAAGAAGCTTTTTCGTTCTGTACTAGTTGCAGCTGAGTTTTTTGAAGTTGTTCTAAAGCCTGAGAAAGCTCTATAGTTCTTTCTTGTACTTTTTTTTCTAATTGTTGTTTTTGTTCATCTAACTCTATATTTAATCTTCGCATTTTTAAGTGTAGTTTAACTCTAGCTAACACTTCCTCTGGTTGAAAAGGTTTAGTAATGTAATCAACTGCACCTAAATACAAGCCTTTAATTTTTTCTTCTACATCTGATAAGGATGTAATGAAAATAATTGGGATATCTTTTGTAGATGGGTCTGCTTGGAGCAAACGACAAGTTTCAAAGCCATCTAATTGTGGCATCATTATATCTAATAAAATTAAATCGGGTGGATTCCTTTTTACCTTATCAATTCCACTCAGACCATTAACTTCAGTTAAAACTTTATAGCCAGCGTTGGTTAAAGTAGAAGACAGCACTTCTATATTGGTTGGACTGTCATCAATGATTAAGATAGTCTCACGATTCTTATTTTTTTGTATTTGGTTTTGCCAAAATAAATTTATTTTTTTATAATTGCTGTTTGGTACTTCCAAGGACATAGGCGTTTGCTAAACAGTCTGAATATATAATTCCCAGACGGGAACTAAAAATTAATATTCTTAGTCGTATTTGTCCTTAAGGTTAAATCTACAATTAGTAGAGTAGTGTATCTAGGAATGGAAAGATGAGAGTTTGGCTAGCTTGCTTTTTAGTTTTGTTTGCTTTAGCACAATTATTTGACTGGATAGAGCAGTTGAAGCTACCGCTACCGATTTACATTTTGGGTGGCACGTTTTTGGCTGTTGCGTCTAATTATGATAAGCTGATAGGCACCTATGGAAATGATGTTGCCAATGCGGGTATAGAAGCACAATTATCTAACCCAAAAGTCTATATTTCTTCGCAAGAATCTGAAGTTAACTAGTAATTTGTTTTCCTGGGGAAAGTAGCGATCGCTCCAGCTGGCAACTGCCGATTCTTTAGGTATATATACTCATTTAATTTTCGTAATTGTCATCGGTACAGCTATACCCCTGTAGATTTTCGTGGTAGGATTAATCACGCCTAAATAGCTGTTGGCAGGACAAGCCAATTCCAAAATTGCATCATTTACGCGCTTAAAGAAAGTCAAGGGGATAGACCCCCTGACCACAATTGAACTATGTTCTACAACACACAACCACACATAGACAGTGAGGTCTACAACTATGTTAAATAAATCCTATGGTTTTAGTCCATTAATTGTTGTTTTAAGTTTTACTTCTACAAGGTAAAATCGCGCCAAAACCAAAGATAAATAAAGTCAAAGTGAGAATATTGACAATTGACTCTTGTCTTTGATAATTTACCATCCTCAATCGCCAAGCAATCGCAGTTGTGTCATCTGCAGATAATTTTACTGTGGAAAATACGGATAGAGGGCCACAGTTCTGTTGGGTGAAAAGAAAATAAAAAATCAAAAGTTACCTTCGGGGAATTTTTAATACAAAAGGAAATAAGCTTGTAACGGACAACAACGAAATTTTAGATTTGGTTAAATAATAGTTCTTGGCTGCAGCAGCAAATTTGCAAAAATTTTTCTACCAGGAGAAAATCTTAGATAAATCTAAAAAAGAGAAAAGCATGGAAATTTGACCTTTAATAGAATGGGTGCAAACTAAAGCCAATAAGTAACTGGCACAATAAAATCAGGTAATGGAAAGTTTCACTTTGGGAATTATAGAGATACGAGCTGACAAAAAAATCCGCTTGTAAAAGACTGAATGTTAAAGGGGTTCCCAGGTTTTTCCCTTATAACCGTATTGAAAAATTTCTGGATGCAAAATTTCTGCCAATGTTTCTAAGGAATCTACCAATCGCGGTCCTGGACGGTTAAAGTAGGAATTACCGTCTGTAATGTAGACTCTACCTGTTTTGCTTGCGTGTAAATCCTGCCATTGTGGTTGTTTAGTTAATAGTTGAGCTTCTTGGCGAGTGCGATTTAAATCAAAGCCACAGGGCATAAACACGATAACATCTGGATTGCTATGAACAAGCTGTTCCCAACTTAACTGGAAAGAAGGTTGACCTTGTGTGGTGTGAAATAGTGGTTTTCCTCCTGCTAAGGTAACTAGCTCGGGAATCCAATTAGCTGCAATCATTAAAGGATCGATCCATTCAATGCAAGCTACACTGGGTAGCTTTTCAGTTTGGGACAGTCCTTGGGTTTTCTGAGCGACAATTTTGACCCGAGCTTCTAAATTTTCTAACACTCTGACCGCATCAACTTTGAATACGCTAGCAACCCGTTCAATATCCCTCCACACATCATCGAGAACGTTGGGTTTTAAAGAGATAATCTGGGGTGAAGTTTGAGTGAGGGAGGCTATGGCCTTTTCTACTTCAGAAAGACTAACAGCACAAACATCGCACTGGTCTTGAGTAACAATGTGGGTGGGTTGCAACTGTTCTAGGATATCTGTTTTAATTTCGTAGATACTAAGGGCATTTTGGAGTAGATTGTTCACTCGATCGTGAATTTCGTTGCTAGCAGCGTTTGTGTTGAGCCTAGCTTGGGTACAAACCGGTCGGTCTAGAATTTCTTTGGGGTAGTCACACTCGTGCGACCGCCCAACAATAGCATCTGTTAACCCCAATACCGCTAAAATTTCCGTTCCACTGGGAATTAAAGAGACAATTCTCAAGCTACCATCGGTCATTACTCCGTCTCCACAACAGTTCCAATTACCTTCATTTTGGCAAAATAAATCTACTCGGGTATCTGCCTGTGGGTAAAAGGACGTTTTACTTTTATTCACAGCAGTACTTTCACCTTTTTCTCAGTATTATTACTAATGTTCTTGCTGTCGGGTTTTTGTGTATAAATTACTCTAACATCAGTTTTTATACTTATGACAAAGTGTCAGGAAAGGAAAAAAACTTCCCAAACAACTGCGACAAGGCGAGATTTTTTTTCGCTAGAAAAAGCTTTTTATGCTAGAAAAAACACGGAAGCTGAATTTTCCCATCTTGTGGAGGTAAATTTTGAAGATGCCATTATACACGAAAATGAAACAATCTTAGATGTTGATGATGATGTGACAAAAATTACTGGCTACTACCGGGCGGAACTAATGGGTAAAAGTAGCTTGGAGTTAGGGACTCAGACGTCGCAAAAAATACTTGAAAATCACGTTTTTTGCAGATGTGGAAAAGCTTATCAAGTGAATGTAGTCAAAAAAGATGGTTCTACCGTAACAGTAGAAATGCAAGGTAAAATCATTCCTTTCCAAGGGCGAAAAATACGGTTAGTGGCAGTCAAAGATATTACAAGGCGCAAGCAGGTCGAAGAGGTTTTGCAAAGAAGGGAAACTTTTTTGCGCAAGCAAAGTCAAATCCTGGTGCAGCTAGCTAAAAGCAAAACATTGCAGCAAGGCGACCTCCTGGCTGCAATTAGGGAAATTACAGAAGCAGCAGCGCCAATTATGGAGGTGAAACGAGTTAGTGTGTGGTTATACAACTCAGACCACTCAAAAATAGAATGCGTTGATTTGTATGATAGAACCACCCAGCGTCACAGCAGTGGCTTTGCGCTTTTGCAAGCAAATTTTCCTGCTTACTTTCAAGCTTTGGAAACAGAACGCAGTATAGCTGCACACAATGCTCTTGACGATCGCAGAACCAAAGAATTATCAGAATTCTATCTGCAGGTGCACGGTATTACATCTATGTTAGTTGCACCCATTTGGTTGGGAGGTCGCTTGCTAGGAGCAGTATGTTACGAACATATTGGTCCTGCTCGCCAATGGACGTTGGAAGAAGAAAACTTTACTGCTTCGATTGCAGACTTTATTACCTTAGCAATAGAAGCAAACGAACGCTATCAAGCGCAAGAAGCATTACGACAAAGCGAAGCGCAGTTTAGAGCTATTTTTGAGCTTTCTTCCGTTGGTATCGGACTTTTAGACCTGAAAGCACGAATTATAGATACCAATCCAGTTTTCTGCCAGATGTTGGGTTACACTCGAGAACAATTGCGCGGCCAGTATTTTGGAGATTATATTCTCACACCGCAGGAAGACTTAGAATTATATCAACAGCTGCTGGCGAGAATTGGCGATCGCCTCGAGATAGAAAGGCGTTTTCTGCGTCAAGACGGTCGATGCGTGTGGACTGAGCTTAGTGTTTCTTTAATTTCCGATCGCGACGGTCAACCCAAGTATTTTCTCGTCACTATCGAGGATATCACCGAGCGCAAGCAAACAGAGTTACAGCTTTGTGAAAGCAAAGAAGCAGCAGAAGCTGGAAGTCGAGCCAAAAGCGAATTTTTGGCAACGATGAGCCACGAGTTGCGCACCCCTTTGAATGCAATCATGGGTTTATCGCAGCTGCTGCAACAGGAAATGGTTGGCTACCTGAATCATAAACAAAAAGAGTATATCAATTGTATTTACAGCAGTGGCGAGCACCTGCTGGCATTAATCAACGATATTTTAGATCTGTCAAAAGTAGAATCTGGGAAAGAAGAACTATTGCTTAGAGAACTTTCGGTGTTAGAAGTGTGCGAACATGTTATGTCTACCGTGGGGGATCGCGCTCGAGAAAAGGGATTGCAGCTAGTGCTTACCATCGACAAAAAAGTAGATACCTGCATAGCTGACGAACGACGTCTCAAGCAGATGCTGCTAAATTTACTTTCCAATGCCATCAAGTTCACAACCGCAGGTACAGTTTCATTAGAAGTTCAAAAAGTACCTTCGGGGATTGCATTTGCAGTTTCAGACACAGGTATTGGCATCGATCCGAGTCAGTTTCAGTTTTTGTTTCAACCGTTCAAACAGCTTGATAGCAGGTTGAGTCGCCAGTACGAAGGTACGGGTTTGGGACTAGCTTTAACGCACAAGCTGGCGCTTTTGCACGGTGGCGATATCACCGTAGAATCAGCTTTAGGAAAAGGTAGTAAATTTACACTTTGGTTACCGCAACCATCTCATCCTCAAGGTATTGACTTTGAGGGTCACAAAAGCTAACAAGACAAAAGGTGGGCAAAACCCACCCTACAAACCTATCCTTATTCTGCCCCAGCGATGGGAGCAAAACCATGGCGCTGGATGTTTTCCGTGACTGTACGCGGTTCTAAAAATTGCAGCAAGTAGTCTGGACCTCCCGCTTTGGAACCAACTCCAGAAAGTTTGAAACCTCCAAACGGTTGGCGCGCAACTATAGCACCTGTAATGGTACGGTTAACGTACAAATTACCAACTTCAAATTCTTGCTGCGCTTTTTGAATGTGCAGGGGAGTTCTGGAATACAATCCTCCTGTCAAAGCATAATTAGTATTATTGGCAATTTCTAGCGCTTGCGAAAAATTTTCGGCCTTGATTGCTGCTACCACCGGACCAAAAATTTCTTCTTGGGCGACGATCGCCTGTGGCGACACCTCTGTAAAAATAACCGGACCCACAAAATAACCCCGATCGGGTGCGGGTAATTCCAGAGCAACTTTTGCTTGTGCTTTCCCTTTTTCAATATACTCGCGGATGCGATCGCGAGCCTTAGCATCAATCACCGGTCCTACTTGAGTGCTAGGTAAATCTGCTGCGCCTATGTTCAGCGATTTAGTCGCTTCTACAAACCGCTGCAGGAAATGTTCGTAAATCGGTTCTAAGACTATTACCCGCGAACACGCAGAACATTTTTGTCCGCTGTAACCAAAGGCTGATTGCACAACTCCCGCTACGGCTTGGTCTAGATCGGCACTTGTGTCCACGATAATAGCATTCTTGCCGCCCATTTCCGCAATCACCCGCTTGAGATGCTTTTGTCCGGGTCTTTTGATTGCTGCTTGCGCGTAAATCTCACAACCAACTTCTTGGGAACCAGTAAAGGCAATTATATGGATGTCCGGGTGGTTGACTAAATAAGCACCTATCTGGGAACCTTTGCCGGGTAAGTATTGAAATACACCTTTGGGAATGCCAGCTGCCAGCAGAATTTCTGTTAATTTCGCTGCAACCACAGAAGATGTTTCCGCTGGTTTGAGCAGGGTACAATTACCCGTAACTAAGGCTGCAACAGTCATTCCCGTGGCAATGGCCAAGGGAAAATTCCAAGGTGAAATTACCACCGCTACTCCGCGTGGTTGGTAGATATAACGATTTGTTTCGCCCAAAACGTCGTAATTATAACCTTGAGCCAACCGTTCCATTTCCGCCGCGTAGTAGCGACAAAAATCTATTGCCTCGGAAACTTCTGCATCCGCTTCCCGCACTGGTTTGCCAACTTCTAAAACAATCCAAGCGGCAAGGATGGCGCGGCGTTGTTCCATTAACTCCGCAGCTTTGCGCAATATTTCAGCCCGCCGGCTAGCAGGTGTTTGGCGCCAAACTGGAAAGACCGCTTTCGCAACTTGCACGGCTTTTTCTGCTTGCTCGATACTAGCTAGTCCAACTTTACCAACTACTTCGCTAAAATCAGAAGGGTTGAGAGAGTCGATGATTTCAGAAGTCTGAACGTACTCACCGTCAATTAACGGTAGATAGGTTCTACCAAATTGTTGGCGGACCTGTTGCAAAGCTTGTTGAGATTTAGCTCTTGCTTCGGGTTGAGCATAATCTGTATCTGCTGCTTCCACAAACGAACGAGGAGAAGAAAGGGAAGAAGAAGGTGGACTATAACAGACTTTCTCGTCTTTGCTTTCTGGTTGGACACAAGGAGGTGCGATCAGCTCTTCTATTGGGCGATTCTCCAAATTTTGTCTTAAAAAGGAACTGTTAGCCGTATTTTCCAGCAAGCGACGAATCAGGTAAGCCATTCCTGGTAACAGTTCGCCGTAGGGACAGTAAACACGGACGCGATAACCTCGTTCCACTAAAGCTTTGGCTAATTTCTCCCCCATTCCATACAAAACTTGCATTTCCAAACAACGACGGGGAACTTTTAAGCTTTCGGCGACGGCGATGGCCCGTGCTTGCGATCGCACGTTATGACTGCCAATTGCAGTATACACATACTGATAATTTTCCAGCAGTAACTGCGTTAATTTCTCAAAATTTGCATCTGTGGCTGCTTTTTGATTATAGACCGGCTGCGGCCAGTGTTTCTGGGCTGCTTTGATAGTTTCTTGATCCCAATATGCCCCTTTCACCAAGCGAACGGTAATGGGATAACCGCGCTGTTTTACCCAATCAATCAATTCTTGTGTATCTTGTTCGCTGTCGCGCAAATATGCTTGCAAGGTCATACCAATATCTGTACGCTTTCGAAATTCCTCTTCCATTAACAGTTTTTTGAGGATACTCAAAGTCATGTCTTTATAGGCGTACTGTTCCATGTCAAAGTGAACGCCAACACCACAATCTTGAGCACGACGCAGAAGAGTGCGAAGGCGTGAATTTACCTGTTGTTCGCTTCCAGAAGCATTGAGAGGATCGAATTGAGAATAAAATGCCGTTAACTTTACTGAAACTTGAACTTTCGCTAGGGGTTGGCCATCTGCTTCATCAATTGACGGTACAGTCGCCCAATTTTTTGATGCTTCTTGCAATTTTTGCATCAAATCTAAATAGCTTTCTAGGTAAGATTGAGCTTCCGCTTCTGTAATTACCGCTTCACCCAGTAAATCTACGGTGAAAGCCATTTTTTCTCTGCGCAACCGTTCTATGGTTTTCAGTACTTGTTTAATATTTTCTCCCGCTATATACCTATGAGCTAACGTTTCAACTGCTGTAGCAACTGTTGTCGCCGCTATTTGTCCCGGCATAGAATTGGGATCGGCAAAGTTTAATATTCCTTTCAAGGCTGCTGGTAATTCTACAGATTCTTCACCCAGGTACTGTTGTAAATGATAGGCAATTTCCGATTTACTACCTAAAGCAGGTAAAGTATCAATAAAACGAAATAACTGCACCCGCAATCGGGGATTGCTCATGGCCCAACCCAGCAACTTATCATCCCAGCGCATTTGCTCCCGCACCGCTGAGAAAAAATGACGATTTTCGCGTATTGCTGCTAGCAACTGCCTGGCAATTTCTTGGGTCTTTGCTTCGTAGGTGCTTTGTTGTGCTTGTAAAACCACTGGTAGCAAACTCCTTGTTAAAGCCAAGGCTTTGTTTGCAAAGCCTGTGCTTCTATTGTGACGTTTTCATTTTGCTACCACCATAGCCCCTAAGCGGAATTGTTAAATAATTGTTTAAAAATCCACTCAGATCGGCTTTTAGAAACAAGGAACTCCAGAACCACTGCTACGAAAGCAGTGTAATTGCTAATGATAAGAATAGATAAATACAATAATGAATAAATTTTAAATAACTAATACCTGACTTTAAATATTGACATTTTACAAATCTAGTCCATTCGGATAACCATAAAAGTAAGAACACTCATGCGCAAAGATTGTTGTCCGAAAGGCGGTAAAAAATGGTTGCACTTACTACTAGTTTTAAAGATGTCAAACCCCAAGGTCGCTTGACCGTGCAAACAATCGAAATAGGTGCTCAAACTACGGCTATTCGTTGTCTTGATTGGGATCGCGATCGCTTTGACATTGAATTCGGATTGCGCAACGGTACAACCTACAACTCATTTTTGATTCAAGGTGAAAAGACTGCCTTGATCGATACTTCTCACCGCAAATTTCAGCAATTGTACTGGCAGAAATTGACAAAACTCATTGACTTATCCGCGCTGGATTATTTAATTATCAGCCACACCGAACCAGATCACAGCGGCTTGGTCAAAGAACTGTTGCAATTAGCTCCTCAAGTAACGGTAGTTGCAGCCAAAGTCGCTATTCAATTTCTGGACGACATGGTACACCATCCATTTCCATCTCTTATAGTCAAGAATGGCGATCGCCTGGATTTAGGCAACGGCCACGAGTTAGAATTCGTTAGCGCTCCCAACCTGCACTGGCCGGATACAATTTTTACCTACGATCGCAAAACTCGCATTCTTTTCACCTGCGATGCCTTTGGAATGCACTACTGTGACGATCGCGTCTTTGATGAAGAACCAGACTTAATCGCAGCAGACTTTAAATATTACTACGACTGCCTGATGGCCGCAAACGCCCGTTCTGTTCTATCTGCAATCAAGCGCATCGAAAAACTAGACATAGCTGCGATCGCCACAGGACACGGACCTTTATTACAACATTACTTGTCAGACTGGGTAAATCGTTACCAGCAATGGAGCCAAGCACAAGCAAAGGCTGAAACTTTAGTCGCTTTATTTTACTGTCAAGGTTACGGTTGGAGCGACCAATTAGCCCACGCCATCGCCCGCGGAATCCACAGAAGTGGAGTGGCGGTAGAATTGGTAAATTTAAGTTCTGCAGAACTTTACGAAGTCAAGGAGGTAGTCAATCTAGCAAGGGGTTTGGTAATTGGCATGCCGCCCCAATCTAATGATAATGCTCGCGCGGCCTTGAGTACCATTCTTGCTGCCGCACACCACAAGCAGGCGATCGGACTATTTGAAACCGGAGGTGGAGAAGATGAACCAATTTATCCCCTACGGAATAAATTTCAGGAAATTGGGCTTTGCGAAGCTTTTCCCCCTCTTTTAATCAAAGAACCACCCACACTGCAAACAGAACAAATTTGTGACGAAGCTGGAACAGATATCGGACAATTATTAACTCGCGAACGTACGATTAAGGAAATTAAAGCTCTAGACAATGATTTGGAACGAGCGCTGGGACGACTGAGTAACGGACTTTATATTATCACTGCCCAAAAAGCAGGTGTCAAAAGCGCAATGTTAGCTTCCTGGGTGATGCAAGCAAGTATGAGTCCTTTGGGAGTAGCGATCGCCGTTGCCAAAGACAGAGCAATAGAATCATTACTGCAGTTGGGCGATCGCTTTGTTCTCAACGTTCTCGGAGAAGATAATTACCAAAGCTTGATGAAACACTTTCTCAAACGTTTTCCTCCCGGTGCAGATCGCTTTGCAGGTATCAAAACCTACTGTGCTAGCAACGGCTGTCCGATTTTAGCAGACGCCTTAGCATATATGGAATGCCAAGTCACCAGTCGCATGGAATGCAGCGACCACTGGATTGTCTACGGTAGCGTGCAAACTGGAAGAGTAGCAAAATTGCATGCTTTGACAGCCGTTCATCACCGCAAGGTTGGAAATCACTACTAGATAGGTGTTTTTCTAGTACTCCCCTATTTTCTCATCCACCTGCTCGGAGTAGACAATGCAATTACTTAAAGATTTGCCTGTTAGACCTATAAAGCGGGAAAGCTGGTTAAACTTAGGTCGGATTGTGCAAGCACTGGAACTAATTCAGGATTTGATCGTAATTTCCCTGTGCATTGGCTTATTTAGCTTTATGGTGCTGCAAATTCGCACCATGTTCCTTTCTCTGATCCCGCCAATTCAGTTTCATGCTGTGATGGCAGATATTTTGTCGTTGCTAATTTTAGTGGAGTTATTCCGCTTGCTCATTATCTACCTGCAAGAGCAACGGGTATCGATTGGAGTTGCTGTCGAAGTTTCCATTGTTTCTGTATTGCGAGAGGTGATTGTACGTGGCGTGCTGGAAACAACGTTTATGCAAGTTTTAGCTACTTGTGCTTTCTTACTAGTGTTGGGCGTGTTAATGGTTCTGAGAGTTTGGTTACCGCCAACTTTTGAAGGTATAGATCCCGAACAAGAAGTTTCCAAACGATACAAAAAACGTTTTGCTCAGGAAATATCTTCTCCAAGCAGTCATGCTGATTTTTGATTGTCTGTTTTCCAATTACCTGTTGTTAACTGTTACCTACCATGTTTAGTCCAGCTGTTACACCAAACATTCGTCCGCGTAACGTTCAAGTTGCTGAAATTGCTGCTCGTACCTTGGTTTTGCGATCGCAAAGTTGGGAGCGCCTCAAGTTTGAAGTTGAATACGCTCGCCAAAAAGGAACAACAGCTAATTCCTATCTAATCCAAGCTGAGCGAACCGCTTTGATTGACCCTCCTGGGGAGTCTTTTACCAAAATTTTCTTGTCGGAATTACAAAAGCACCTAGATTTGACTCGGTTAAATTACATTGTTCTCAATCATGTTAATCCCAACCGGATGGCGACCCTCAAAGTACTTGTCGAACAAGCACCACAAGCGGAAATAGTCTGTTCTAAACCCGCTTGTCACGTGCTCAAAACAACTTTTCCCGATTGGGAAGAGAAAATTCACGTTGTCCGTTCTGAAGATACCCTCTGTTTGGGAGAAGGTCATCAACTACAGTTTGTCACCGTCCCCACTCCCCGTTGGGTAGACGGAATGTGTACCTACGATAGTGCTACTCAAATTCTCTACACCGACAAGTTCTTCGGAGTTCATGTTTGTAGCGATGTTTTGTTTGACGAAAACTGGAAGCAACTAGATGAGGATCGCCGTTACTATTTCGACTGTCTCCATGCTACCCAAGCTAAACAAGTAGAAGTGGCGTTGGAGAAATTGGCCTGTTTTGCGGCTAAACTTTACGCTCCAGGTCACGGTCCTATTGTTCGCTACAGTCTCAGCCGTTTTACTTACGATTATCGCCAGTGGTGCCAACAACAAAAAAACCAACAACTGCGAGTTGCCTTGCTTTACGCTTCTGCCTATGGTAATACCGCAACTTTAGCAGCTGCTATTGCTCAAGGGTTAATCGAAAGTGGTGTTGCTGTGGAATCCATCAACTGCGAATCGGCTTGTTCTGCAGAGATCGCTCGTGCGGTGGAAACTTGCGATGGCTTTATTATCGGTTCTCCTACCTTGGGCGGTCATGCACCTACCCAAATCCAAACTGCTTTGGGTGTTATCCTTTCTACAGCACCAAAAACTAAGCTAGCAGGAGTGTTTGGTTCCTATGGTTGGAGCGGCGAAGCTGTTGATTTGATCGAAAGCAAGTTAGTCGATGCTAATTATCGTTTGGGTTTTGACACGATCCGCGTTCGTTTTAGTCCCACTGAATACATCTTGCAGGAATGCCAACAACGAGGAGCAGAATTTGCCCAAATCTTGAAAAAGAATAAAAAAATTCGCGCTCCTCGTCAGGTGGTGACAGAAGCGCGAGTAGATCGTACAGAACAAGCGGTAGGGCGTATCATTGGTTCTCTATGCGTCCTGAGTACGCGGCGGGGTAACAATCACAGCGGATTTTTAACATCTTGCGTATCTCAAGCTACCTTCAATCCCCCGGGCTTGATGATTGCCATTGCCAAAGACCAGGATGTTGATTTCCTCATTCGTCCGGGTGCTGAATTTGTCCTCAACATTCTCAAGGAAGGACGCCATCTACGGCGACACTTTTCCTATCGGTACACAAAAGAAAATTGTTTTTCAGGCTTGGCAACTAAAACTGCTGGTAACGGTTGCTTAATTCTCACCGACGCCCTTGCTTATCTTGAATGTACTGTCCGCACGTGGATGGAGTGCGGCGATCGCTACTTGATTTATGCAACCGCAGAAAAAGGAGAAGTACTGCAGCCTACTGGCGTCACTGCAATCGAGCATCGCAAATCCGGTCGCCACGATTACTAAGCGTTTAGCAGCGGTACTCGATTATGCCACTAATTCCGCCACGGGCGTCAAAGCAGCAGCTAATACTTCTTCAGCGGAGTTGGCGAACACAAACTGAAGTTCGCGCTGCACTTCTTCCGGTACTTCCTCCAGGTCTGGTTCGTTGCGTTGCGGTAAAATCACGGTTTTTACTCCTGCTCGATAGGCCGCCAGCACTTTTTCCCGGATTCCGCCTACAGGTAGTACTTGGCCGCGGAGAGTGATTTCACCGGTCATGGCAACATCATTGCGTACCATGCGGCCAGAAGCAACGGAGGCGATCGCTGTCACGATGGTCACTCCTGCTGAGGGGCCATCTTTGGGAATTGCACCTGCTGGTACGTGCACGTGTACTACTTTGCCTAGAAAGACTTTAGGGTCGATACCGAGTTGTTCTGCTTGAGAACGTACAAAGGACAAAGCCGCTTGAGCAGATTCGCGCATTACATCCCCTAACATTCCCGTTAGTATTAACCGCTCGTCCCGTCCTGGCATCATGGCGGCCTCTACGAATAAGATATCTCCCCCTGCTGGAGTCCAGGCTAATCCAGTTGCAATTCCGGGGCGCAAAAGCCGCTGCACTACTTCGTTGAAGAATCGAGGTCGACGCAAATAGTCTGGAATTTGTTCTGCTGTTACGGCGATCGGTGTCGTTGCTCCTTCTGCAATTTTGCGAGCTACTTTCCGAACTACGGTACCGATTTCCCGCTCCAAAGAGCGCACGCCTGCTTCCCGGGTATACTCGCGGATAATGCGCTGCAAAGCCGCATCATCGATAGTAACTTCATTCGGCTGCAATCCATTAGCTCGCAGCTGTTTCGGTAACAGATAACGACGGGCAATATGCAGCTTTTCCATTTCCGTGTAACCGGAGAGGCTCAAAACCTCCATGCGATCGAGCAGAGGAGAGGGAATAGTTTCCACCGTGTTTGCAGTGCAGATAAACAACACCTTGGACAAATCAAAAGATACGCCCAAATAGGTATCGACAAAAGCGTGATTTTGTGCTGGATCCAAAACTTCTAGCAAGGCAGCAGACGGATCGCCTTGGAAACTTCTGCCGAGTTTGTCTACTTCATCGAGCATCAGCACTGGATCGGAAGTTTCTATCCGCCGCAGTGCCTGAATTAAGCGACCGGGTAAAGCACCAATATACGTGCGGCGATGTCCGCGAATTTCTGCTTCGTCGTGAACGCCACCAAGACTGATGCGAACAAATTTGCGTCCCATCGCACGGGCAATTGATTGTCCTAACGATGTTTTGCCCACACCGGGTGGTCCTACAAAACACAAAATTGGTTCTCGGCGAGTGTCGTCTGTTGTGTTTTCCGATCCGGTTTGTGAAAGCTCTTGGTTTGCTTGACGCTCGGCTTTGAGTTTTTTCACTGCCAAGTATTCCAAAATTCGATCCTTGATCCGCTCCAAATCGTAGTGGTCTTCGTCAAGGATTTGACGGGCGCGAGCCAGGTCTATAGCTTCTCCGGTGACGGTGTTCCAAGGTAAATTGACTATCCAGTCAAGATAGGTGCGAATCATGCCATATTCGGGCGATACTGCCGGCAATCGTTCCAACCGCGATAATTCTCGAAAAGCTTCTTTGCGAGCTTCTTCTGGCAGATTCGCTGCTTCTAGCTGTTGGCGCAACTCGCGTATTTCTGCTTGTTCGGCATCTTCTTCACCCAGCTGTTGCTGAATGGATTTTAATTGTTCTCGCAGAATGTATTCCCGTTGAGTCTTGGAGATTTTTTCCTGGGCATCAGAGGCAATTTGTTGTTGCAGTTCCCGGACTACTAGTTCTTGTTGTACTATATTTATCAACCGCTTTAGTTTGTCTCCTACCGCATCTAGTTCTAACACCTCCTGTCGCAGCGCTGTTTCCATCGGTGTCATTGCTGTCACTAAATAGGCAAACATGCGAGGATCGCTGATGTTGTCGCCAGCAGCTGCTAGTTCATCGGGAATATCGTTGGTCAAAGGAACTAGCTTGCGGAATAGTTCTGCTAGGGTACGGCGCAAAGCTTCTGTTTCCGTGTCCGCGCTGGTTTGCTCTGGTGCTTTTTCTACCCGTGCTACTAAAAACGGTTCTGTTTGCACAAAATCGAGGATACGAATTCGTTCCAAGCCCTGAACTACCAGTTGCAAATTTCCGTCTGGCAGGCGGAGCAGGCGGTGGATAATTGCTGCTGTACCAATGCGGTAGATATCATCAGGACCGGCGGGGCGTACTTCTGGATGGCGTTGGGCCACTAATGCTACCAAACGGTTGGTACGCATAACTTCATCCACGAGCTTGACCGATCGCTCCTGCCCGACTAAGATAGGGGCGATCGCCATCGGCACTATGACTGTGTTGATTAAGGGCAAAACTGGTAGGGCATCGGGAATTTCCGATATCCGTTCCCCCGTGTTTCCGGTATTTTTCTTCACATCAACAGAGGCTGCGTCAGTCACAATTTCACCTCCGCTTTGGGTAGCATAACGTACAGAAAACCACGATCGTAACTAGCCTGGACGCGATCGCGATCTATAGGTTGTCTGAGGGGTACTTGCAGGCAAAACGAGCCGTACTGAATGTTTACTGCTTGATATTGACCGTCTTTTTCTGGCATTTCCCAGGAGCGCACTCCTTCAATTACTAGGGCATTTTCGTAAAGGGAAATATCAAAGTCTTCTTCTGCCATGCCAGCAATTTCTGCTTTGACAATCAAAGCTGCAGGCGTTTCGTAGAGATCGGCTGGAGGTTGCCATTGGGGATGGGCAAAACTAGCCTCTACCCGACTGCTCCAAAAGCCTGCTTTGGTGGGAGAAGCAATGCCAGAAACAATGCCTGTATAGCGATAACCGAATCGGCGATAGCGCATAGTTGTCGATCTTAGGTATTGTTAATGTAAGTTAAGTAGCGAACTAACATTATTGCACTGCTGGTGCAGGCAATGACGAGTAACCACAATACTTGCACTTTTTTTGGCTCAACTCCTTTTGCCGCTCGCCGTCAATATTTCAACCCAAATCAACATTAAGTCACAAGTCTGGAAATCCAGTAAGGCAACAAAGGCAAACAGCAGGTGTAATAACCGAGATTATTATATCAACTTGCAAAACCAAACTTCTAACATCAAGAAGAAATACAGGCGAGTAAGGCCTTGGCGACGGCGATGGCATAATTTTGACAATTATCACAAGGCAAGAAATTCCGATTTCAATGCCCGTAGCAGATCGTCGCGTGTAATGATACCAACAAGTTTTCCTTGTTCATCAACTACTGGCAAACGGTTAATTCGTTTTTCTAACATCAAATCAGCAGCTTGGGAAATTGGTGCGTCTGGCGTAATAGTGACAGGATTGGCAGTCATGACATCCTTAACCAGCACGCCCAAACTTTTCTTTAGTTCTTGGAGAAAGCGGTCTAGAGGTTCTAAGTAGATGATACCGCCAAGTAATAATAAATACAGCGGTAAGCGAATCGGACGTTCTTTAAACAATAAATCTGCTTCAGAAACTATACCAACTAGTTTGCCCTCATCGTTGACAACTGGAAGTCCGCTAATGTGGTGTTCTTCTAAACGACCGAGTACCGTTTCCACAGAGTCCAAAGGTGTGACGGTCACGGGATTGGTGGTCATGAAATCTTTGACTTGCAAGGTATGAGCAGGCATTTTTTCCAGCTAGAATGTAATATTTTTACTTTTTGCTTCCGTAGCGCACAAGCAGCAATTATTTTTCTACTAAACTATTCTTTAATTGATTTTTCAAGAACTCCTGAGCCGTTTCAATGTCCCTGCGCACCTCCTCCAAAGAACGATGTTGGAACATGGCAATTTCTTCCATTTCCCATCCTTCTAGCTGATATAGTATGAACGCGCGGCGTTGCAGTTTGGGCAATTTTGACAAGCAAGCAAACAGCCAGCGCTCTTTTTCTGCTAAAGTCAGCGCTTCCCAAGGTTCCTCGACTTCGTGTTGAGGCAAAACATCTTCCAGCTTTAAAGGATCTAAATTACCCCAGAAAGGTTCGTTTTCGGCAATCCAGCCACTTGCTACCTGAAAGCGGGGATCGTCCTCGGGGATAGGTGCTTCTAGGGAAAGGGCAGGAATTTCCTTGGTTTCGAGTTCGTCCAAAATTTCATGCATCAGTCCACCGATCCACTGCTCGAGGGGTTGCTGCGACGGACGGCGATCAAACTGTTCCCATGCCCGCAAGATCGCTTCATCTAACAAATCGGAAACAGTCATTTCGTTAGGAGCAAGCTTACCTTCTAGTTGGGCAAAAATCAATTCCCGCCGAGCATGATTTTGCAAGTTGCGAAGTACAGGACGCAGCAGAGCGAAGAAGAATTCTTTGTTTTGTTGGCGAATGTCTTCTTCTAAAAATTGACTGGCTGTGGCAAAGTCTTTTTGGCGTTGGCGTTTGCGACGATAAAACTCGTCGTGGCGAATTTGTTCTTTGTGACGGCGAATTTCTTTGGTCAAGATATCTGCCACTTCATCTATTGCCTCTTGATACGTTTCGAAATTTGCTTTCGACTGAGCAACCAGCACTCCTGTGGGTAAAGTGAGCACTGCTCGCACCTGATAACCGTTGGGTTGGTGGTTAACGCTCAATCGCAACTGACGCTGGCTGGGTGAAAATGATTGTAACAAGCGGTCGATGCGGTGCTGTTTTTGCATCCAATATTGGCGAATCCGTTCTTTGATTTCCGGCGGACAATTGTGAAAAATAAACTGTTGTGCCATAGTAGCAACCTCCCCATACTAGAAATTTCCAAATACTTTTTGCCGAAAGCCATGTGACTTACTACGCGTTTCTATCCCAGCTGGAACAGAGACTACTTGTTGTGCAGTTGAGCTTTGATGAGAGCAACTTTTGATCTGTTCTGGTAGTAGGATGGTGTAGGGCTTTTGACTTTTCCAAAAAGGAGTTTGAGCGATCGTTTGGGCCAGCAGGCGGCGGTATACTTCACTCAGGTGTGCTGCTGTTACTGTCCAACTCAATTGTGGCTCGTAGGAGCCCAAATAATACTGCCACAAGCGCCTGACCCATTGTCCTTCTGGTAGCAATACTCGAGCGATCGCTTCTCCCCAAGCCACCGGTTCGTCTGAAGTCACCAACACTCCAGTTTCCTGAGGAACTATTGCAAATCTTGCTCCGCTGTGACTAGATGCTACAACTGGAGTGCCGCAAGCGATCGCTTGCAAGGCTTTGTTTGCAAAAGGTTCGTAGCGATCGGGAATCACGCAAACATCAGCCGCGCAGTGGTAAAGCAAAAATTCTTCTGCACCCTCAGGCTCTGGGCAATGAACTTTTTGTTGTAAATTCGAGGCGGTGATGTGTTTTTGAACAGCTTGCTTTTTCGCCGGATGAATGGGATGGGAATTGAGGAATACCCAGTGCAAAGCTTGGTAAGAAAAATCTAAATTAGAGCGAATCAGCGGTACTTGCTCTAGTTGAGTGGTTATTTGCAGTACCTGCTCAATTCGATCCCAAACATCAACGCACAAGACAATTTTATCCCAGGCAGAAAATCCCAGTTGGTGTTTGGCTTGTGCTTTTGACTGCACCTGAGGTTGGGATTGAGAAAAACTAAATTGAATAATTTCGTCAGCATGGTGACAAATTTGCCAGTTACCGTGCTGGTAGTAGTGGCAATCCTCAATTGCAACCAGATGGCTATTGTTTTCATCAGAATGCAACCATTGCACGTTAGTTAAACTTTTGAGTTGCAATCCCACCTTAGCTGCCAACCAGTTCCAGGTATGAATCAATGGATAATTGCTTGCTTGTTGGGTGGCAAAGTTTGCCAATGCTTGAACAAATTCGGATAAATTCGTGGTGTGGATGTAAACTGTACGATAATCGGGTGAGTGTGGCACGAGGGATAGGTGGGTAGAACAGTAGTCGCCAAGCTTACCAATAAATCTATCGACTTGCCATCCTACTTTGGCTAGGGCAGGTGCAAGATTTGAGATAATTTCGGGCAGGAATGGTGAATTATGTGCATTTCGAGCAGACAAGGAATGTGGAAAATAAACTAAAGCGATCGCTTGCTTGGGGAAGTTGCTCATAAAACTCACCTTTGCTGTTAACGATACACATCAAGCAGCGATGGCTGAAGTTGGCATGCAACCATCGTTGTCGAGACTGTTTGCCACAATTTGACGATAGACCGCCTCGTAGCCATCAACCATAGACTTGACGCTAAAATTTTGTTCCACGTGCTGACGGCAAGCACGACGATCGATTTCTGACAACCTATCCAAGGCCATAACACATTCATCCACACTTTGGCAAAGAAAACCAGTTTTTCCTGGCACGATAATTTCTGGTGCCGAACCCAAAGCCATGGCAATCACGGGCGTACCGGCCGCCATTGACTCTGTCATTACCAAGCCAAAGGGTTCCCGCCAAGTAATGGGAAACAAAGTTGCAACCGCTCCACCCAACAATTTATTTTTCTGGCTGTGATTGACTTCACCTAAAAATTCAATTTGCTTGCCATCGATATGAGGTTTAATCGCTGTTTCAAAATAATCTTTGTCTACGACATCTACTTTACCTGCCATCCGCAGCGGTAATCCTGTCCGTTTGGCAATTTCGATGGCATGGTGCGGACCTTTTTCTGGTGAAAATCTTCCTAAAAAAGCAAGGTAGGGTGGTTGTTGAGGTTGCGGATAAAATTGATAGCTAGCTACGTTGATACCATTGTAAACCGTTGCTACGTAGTTTAGCTCCGGAAGGGCTTGGCGCTGGCTTTTGGAAATGCTGACGTAGGGTTGTTGTTGGAAATAGGTAAAAATTTTGACGTTATCTGGTGTAAATATCCCGTGTAGGGTGTGAACCGTTGGCGTTTTGACTAGCTGGGCTAATGGCAAGGAACTGTAACCAACATGCGAGTGAATAATGTCAAATTCACTGGCACGCTTGTATACCTGAGCTAATTCTAAAGCTTCGCAGACGGCATATTCTTTGAGACTGGGGTCTTGGCGCATGGCACAAGGATGAATTGGTTCCAATCGGGCCAGGGTAATGGAATCTCCAGAAGCAAATAGAGTTACCTCGTGTCCGCGTCTGACTAATTCGTCTGTTAACAATCCGACTACTAATTCTGTACCGCCATAGGTGACAGGAGGAACTCGTTCCCACAGGGGAGCAACTTGAGCAATACGCATAGTTTTTCTCCTATATCAACGCAATGCAACGCAATGTTCGTCGTATAGACCTACTGTAGGTAAATGCACCCAAAGCTGCGATGGAAGCAATTGTGGAGTTATTAGGTCGCTTTTGCAAACAAGCAAAGGGCGTTGTGAAGGTTGGCTTAGCCTACACCTGAAGCGGGTGCTAACATCTTCGTGTATGGTTGCATTGTCTCGCAGTGACAAAGATTGTGACTGCCAAAGACAATTGCACCTTGAGAATCTAAGAAAAATCTGAGGAAAAAAACAGTTAATTGACCTAGAGCTTACCAGCCAAGCAGTACTGCGATGCGATCGCTAAGCTCTAAGACGTTAAATGGTTTTAAAATTACTCCTGCAACTTTACAGGAATTAAATTCCAGGCTGTTTTCATCTATTTCTTTCGCTGTCAGTAAAATTACTGGAATAGATTGGGTAGCAGGGTTAGTTTTCAATGCTTGCAATAGCATCAGACCATCACCATCTGGCAAGCTCAAATCAAGCAAAATTGCATCGGGTTGATTTGCGAGCGCCTGTGCTAATCCTAACCGTCCCGATTCGACTGCGATCACTTTCCATCCTTTGAGGTGTTCGAGGGTAAGTTTGACGATCTGACACAGGTCAGGCTCATCATCAATTAATAAAATGCAGCGATGAGAAGGAAAAATTGGCATAACATTTTAGATGCTCCTGTCTTTAAGACGCACAAAGCTACGCCTCTGAACGTTTTGTTGGCAAAAACTTCAGAAGCATTGCTTTGCATTTCATCTTCATCTTGACAGGAAATGCAAGGATTGGTAGGTGGGGAATGCTATACAAAAAAGGTGGTAATTTTGCTGCAATCGTTTAGGAGAGGAAGCTAAAGGTGTGCTGTTTCAAAGTTGGGTGAGGGTGTCGAAAAGGTTCAGCAGCAAGCAATTGTCAAGTACTAAAGTGCTTGCTGTTAGCGACAAGTGACTGGTATTGGCCTCAATCGTTTTAAGAGTCGTTGTCTCAAATCTGCTTCGGCAATTGGCTTGAGGATATAATCATCGGCTCCTGCCAAAAGTGCCTGGTGTAGGGTATCAGCATCACCGCGGGCAGATAAAAACAGGATAGGAAGTTGGCTCCAGCGGGGATCGCAGCGTACTGCTTGGCAAAGTTCAATACCGTTATAATTGGGCATAGAGACATCTAGCAGTAACAAATCGGGGCGACTGTTTTCCAGGACTTGCCAAAACTGAAGCGGATCTGCCAGAGTTTTGACTTGCAAGCCCCAGTTTTGGAGTTGGTTTTGCAAGGCACTTAGCAGGGAAGCATCATCATCAACAATTAAAATTCGAGCCGTGATGTTGTTCACTCGGTTGAGAAGTTGGTTGAGCGCCTGAAACACCTCAGCAGAAGTGGCGGGCTTGTGCAAAAAAGCCTTGGCTCCCAGACGTATTGCTTCTATACGGTGGGATAGTTCGCTGTGGGCGGTTAGAACTAGAATGGGAATTTCTGGTAGGAGGCGTTGCAGCTGAGCCAGGAGGGTGAAGCCGCTTTCTTTGGCGTGGGGAAAGCTCAGATCCAGTATGACAGCGTTTGGGTTTAGAGATTGCAGGCGTTGGCGAGCTGTGGTGGGATCGGTAGCAGTTACGAGGCGAAATCCCCAAAAGGAGGCAGCGCTTTGCAGTTCCTCTAGCACAAGGAGGTCTTCATCGATTGCCAAAATAGTGATGGCAGTTGGGGAGTCATAAGTGACTGCAGCTGGAGGAAAGGTTGGGAATTGAGAAAATTGGGCAGTACAGAAGCGCAGTTGTTGTAACAAGTTGGTTAGCGTTTGTCGTTCGAGCTGGGAAGCACAGGGAGCGATCGCTTGTTCGATTTGGCGAGCGAGGTTAGCCGCTTGGGGCATACCGTAGACTCCCAGAGACCCTACTAAGCGATGGGCAATTTCTTGTGCTTGTTGTTGTTGTTCGGGGGTGAGGTTTTGGATGGCAGCGTCTAAAATTGCCAGCTGTTGTTGCAATCGTTCTTGAAACTCGTGCCACATTTTTTGCATGATTTCTGCTAGACGAGCAGAGGGCTGGCTACTTTGCTCAGAGCATGCTCTCAGACGATATCCCAGACCGTAGAGGGTTTCAATGGGATCGGGATTTACTCCTGCTGCTTGGAGTTTGCGCCGCAGTCCGCGAATTTGAGTTGTTACTGCTTCTTCTCCCGGACATTCATCGATTGACCAAACGCGGTCAAGGAGGGTACGGCGATCGAAAATACGGCGTGGATAGCGTAGAAATAGCTCCAGTAGTTTGTATTCTTTGGGTGTAAGTTTAATGGGGATACCGTGGTAGGTAACTTCACAAGCATTGGGGTCTAGTTGTAGCGCTCCCCAACAAAGTTTTTTGGTCAAGATAGTGGTGTTGCTTCGGCGCAGCAAGGCTCGAATTCGAGCTATTAATTCTGAGGGATCGTAGGGTTTGGTGAGATAATCATCGGCTCCTGCTTCCAAACCGGCGACGCGATCGCTGACTCGATTTTTAGCGGTTAGTAACAAAATAGGAGTGTGGTAATGCTGTTGTCTTAACTTGTGACACAGGCTGATCCCATCTACTTCTGGTAACATCACATCCAGGACGATCAAATCGTAGGTAGTTGCTTCCACCAGTTGCAATGCTGTTCGTCCATCACAGGCAATGTCTACTGTAAATTGTTGCGCTGTTAAACACGCGCTCAAAGCAGCAGTTGTGTTGCGATCGTCATCTACAATCAGCAGTTTCATTTCCTGGTAAAAAATTGCAAATTTTTGCCCCTATCAAAACAGATCCGGCAGTTTTCTGTTTAAAACTTTTGCTTGATGGTAAAGTTCCAACAACTATCCCTGGTAGGAATTTTAAAGGAGAATGTCGTGGCTGGTGTTGTGAAAGCACAGCTTTTAGGCAGCAAGTGCGATGCTTGTTTGTGGCTCTCAGTTGGAAGGGGGTTTTGCAAAATCAGAATTTCCTCAGAAAATTCTTAGATTTTTATTCCAGGGTATCGGTGTAATCTGGAATCAGAGGGGAATTACCCTGCTACCAAGTTAACCGAACCCCCATATTGACTGGATTGCAAACAGAAAAACCCGTATTGAGGAGGTTTAGTATCATGGCACTTATTCGTTGGGAACCATTTCGGGAAATTGAACAGTTGCAACGCCAAATGAATCGCTTGTTCGATGAAATTATGCCCACCAGTCGTGGTGAAGCTATTGACGGTATAACTTTTGTGCCGCCAGCAGAAATGGAAGAAACTCCCGATGCTATTCATTTGAGGCTGGAGATTCCCGGTATTGAAGCCAAAGATTTAGACGTGCAAGTTTCGGCGGATGCAGTATCGATCTCGGGCGAGCGCAAGTCAGAAACAAAAACCGAACAAAAAGGCATGACCCGCAGCGAATTTCGCTACGGCAAGTTTCAGCGAGTGATTCCTTTACCTGCTCGCGTTCAACAGAATAAAGTGGAAGCCGAGTATAAAAACGGCGTTCTCAAACTTACTCTACCCAAGGCAGAAGAAGAGAAAAGCAAAGTTGTCAAAGTCAATTTAGGATAATTGCCTCGGTGCCCTCAATAGAGAAATTTCACAACAAGCCACGGAAAGGTTCGGGAAAAGGAACCTCTCAAACCTAAAAAACCGACCCTTCTTGTTTTTCCCCAGTTCTACAATGCATGGGTAGACAAGGGTATCCGATGATATACTTCCGACTGCGATCTCCTTTGTCATCGGGTACCCCGTTTGTGCCGATTGGAAGCAATTTTTGCTTTTTTGGGTGTGGAAGTCGGGC